>Ga0105046_10009817_pt1 | contig 14933 bp, 14 predicted proteins | sample MAT03_FD_78385 | JGI IMG/M metagenome (GOLD analysis project Ga0105046, IMG submission 78385) | Freshwater microbial communities from Lake Fryxell liftoff mats and glacier meltwater in Antarctica - MAT-03 (megahit assembly) | ecosystem: Environmental > Aquatic > Freshwater > Ice > Liftoff... | reverse complement strand
GACCGACGCCAACGGCAAGGCGCGCACGCTCGCTGACTTTCGCGGCAAGGCGGTCGTGGTGTTCTTCGGCTTCACGCAGTGCCCCGACGTCTGCCCGACCACGCTGGCCACGCTGGCCGAGGCAATGAAGCAACTGGGTGCCGACGCGGATCGCGTGCAGGTGCTGTTCATCACCATCGATCCGGCGCGCGACACCGCCGAGCTGCTACGCAACTATGTGCCGGCGTTCGACAAGCGCTTCCTCGGACTCTACGGCGACGACGACGCCACGCAGCGGGTGGCGCGCGAATTCAAGATCATCTACCAGAAGCAGCCGGGGTCCACACCCGAGACGTACACGATGGATCACTCGGCCGGTACCTACATCTTCGATGCGCAGGGCCGGTTGCGGCTGTTCGTCAATCACGGGCGAGGCCCGGAAGTGTTCGCGCACGACCTGCGCGAGATCCTGCGCACCCCGCCCCAGTCTTGAAGGGCCCGGGGTTGGGCGCGCGCGCAGTCCGCGACCGCGAGGGCTAGAACTCCACCATCTCGAAATCTTCCTTGCGCGCGCCGCACTCGGGGCAGGTCCAGTTGGGCGGCACGTCTTCCCAGCGCGTGCCCGGCGCGATGCCTTCCTCCGGCGACCCGGTGGCCTCGTCGTAAATCCAGCCGCAAATGAGGCACATGTATTTTTTCATCGGGAATTCGTCGTTTCAGGGTGGAGTAAACTTGTAAATTGTAACGTGCTCCGATGCGTCGACGCGACGCGCGCAATCCGACGACCCCCATGCCCGACGCCGAATCCGGTTTTCCCCCGCTGGTCCTCACCTTCTCCGCATCCGACCCCTCCGGGGGTGCCGGCATGCAGGCCGACATCCTCACGCTTGCCAGCATGGGGTGCCATCCGCTGTCGGTGATCACCGCGATCACCGTGCAGGATTCCCTCGGTGTCGAGGCGGTGATGGCCATTGATGCCGACTGGGTGGCCGACCAGGCGCGCTGCCTGCTCGAGGACATGCCCGTCGATGCGTTCAAGATCGGCGTGCTGGGCAGCGTGGAGAACATTGCCGCCATCGCGGAGATCGTGTCCGATTATCCGGACGTGCCGCTGATCCTCGACCCGGTGCTGGCTTCCGGGCGCGGCGACGAGCTGGCCACGGAAGAAATGACGCGCGCGCTGCGCGAACTGCTGCTGCCGCAGACCACCATTCTCACGCCCAACAGTCTTGAGCTGAGGCGGCTGGCGGAGGCCGAGGAAGACGACGAGCGCACGCTCGAGCAATATGCCGCGAAGCTGATCGAAACCGGTTGCGAGTATGTGCTCGTCACCGGCACGCACGAGAACACACCGCAGGTGATCAACACGCTCTACGGCAGGAACGGCGTCGTGCGCACCGACAGCTGGCCGCGTCTCGCCGGCAGCTTCCACGGGTCGGGATGCACGCTGGCCTCAGCCATTGCGGCGATGCTCGCGAACGGCCTCGACCTGCCCGAAGCGGTCCGCGAAGCCCAGGATTACACGTGGCAGTCGCTCAAGAAGGCCTATCGGCCCGGCATGGGCCAGTTCCTGCCCGATCGCCTGTTCTGGGCGCGCGAGGAAGGCGACGCCGTGGGCGAAGCACCGGAAGTGCCGCGCGTGATCGACGTGCGCGGCAGCCATTAGCGTCCCCCGCGCCCGCCCGGCGACCATCGACTTTCATCCCGCCCGCCCGGACTCCGTCGTGCGCATCGCCGGCCTTTACGCAGTCACGCCCGACGTCGACGACACGGCATTGCTCGTCGCGAAAGTGACGGCGGCAATCAGCGGCGGCGCGACGATGGTCCAATACCGGCACAAGTCCGCCGCAGCATCGCGGAAGCTGGAACAGGCCCGTGCGCTGGCCGCCGCGTGCAGCGGGCGTGCACTCTTCATCGTCAACGACGACGCGGCGCTGGCCCGGGCGGTGGCCGCCGACGGCGTGCATGTCGGCGAAGACGATGGTGCCGTGACGCAGGCCCGTGCCATTGTCGGCGCGGAAAGGATCGTCGGCGTGTCCTGCTACAACGAACTCGCGCGGGCCCGGCGCATGGCCGCGGAGGGCGCGGACTACCTGGCCTTCGGCAGCTTCTACGCATCGAGCGTGAAGCCCTTGGCGCGCCACGCGGCGCCCTCGCTGCTGCACGATGCACGGTCGCTTCGCCTGCCGCTGGTGGCCATCGGCGGGATCACGGCGGCCAACGCGAGCGCGCTGGTCCACGCCGGCGCCGATGCGGTTGCCGTGATCTCCGATCTGTTCGACCATGAAGAACCCTCCGCGGTGTCCCGTGCCGCTGCTGCCATCGCCTCCATCTTTCAATCGCAACGCCCACCTCCAGGATCGCCATGAGCCGCAACGACGAGCTTTTCGCGCGCGCGCAGCGCACCATTCCCGCCGGCGTCAACTCGCCGGTTCGGGCGTTTCGCTCGGTGGGCGGCACGCCGCGGTTCTTCACGCGTGGACAGGGTCCCTACGTATGGGATGCGGACGACAAGCGCTACATCGACTACGTCGGCTCGTGGGGCCCGGCCATCCTCGGCCACGCGCACCCGGACGTCGTGCGCGCGGTGCAGGAAACCGCCGTGCATGGTTTGTCCTTCGGCGCGCCGACGGAAATCGAAATCGTGATGGCGGAAACATTGGTGCGGCGGATGCCGTCCATCGAGATGGTTCGCCTCGTCTCCTCCGGCACCGAGGCCACGATGTCGGCGCTGCGCCTGGCGCGCGGCTACACCAATCGCTCGAAGATCCTCAAGTTCGAGGGCTGCTATCACGGCCATGCCGACAGCCTGCTCGTGAAGGCAGGCTCCGGTGCCCTGACGTTCGGGCAGCCATCGTCGGCGGGCGTACCGGCGGCGATCGCCGGTGAAACAATTGTCACCGCGTTCAACGACCTCGAGGCCGTGGCGGACGCGTTCAAAGCCGATCCGGACAACATCGCGGCGATCATCGTCGAACCCATTGCCGGCAACATGAACCTGATCATGCCGAAGGCGGGCTTCCTCGAAGGCCTGCGCGACCTGTGCACCCGCTACGGCGCCGTGCTGATCTTCGACGAGGTGATGACGGGATTCCGCGTGCACGCACGCGGCGTGCAGGGCCTGACCGGCGTCACGCCTGACCTGACCACACTCGGCAAGGTGATCGGCGGCGGCATGCCGGTGGGTGCCTTCGGCGGCAAGCGCGAGATCATGCAAAAGATCGCGCCGCTGGGGCCGGTGTACCAGGCGGGTACGCTGTCGGGCAATCCGGTGGCGGTAGCGGCCGGGTTGGCCACGCTGGCGGCAACGGAAGTCCCCGGCTTCTACGAGGCGCTCGCCGCGTCGACCAGGCAGTTCACTGACGGCATGGTGGCCGAAGCGGAACGCGCGGGCGTCCCGTTCACGGCACAGGCCGTCGGCGGCATGTTCGGCCTCTATTTCGCGGACCGCATTCCGGACAGCTACGACACGGTGATGGCCACCGACAAGGCGCGCTTCAACCGCTTCTTCCACGCGATGCTCGATGCCGGCATTTATCTGGCACCTTCGGCTTACGAAGCAGGCTTCGTGTCGGCGGCGCATCGTCCCGAGGACATCGCCGCCACGCATCGGGCCGCCGCAGCGGCGTTCGCAGTCGGCTGATCCGGGCGACGCCCACGCCGGCCGCTGCGGCCGGTCACGATTTCTGGCCGCGCCGATCCACCGGTGCCGATACGCGCAACTTGTTGACGTGCGAGCTGTCGACGGCAGTGCCGCTCGCTCCCTCGCGGAACCTTACGGTGCCCGGACGGGTCATCTGCCAGTTCATGGTGAACGGATCGGGCAGCCAATCCGTCTCGATCACGCCGTCAGCGGCGCGATCCCGTCCTTCGGCGCATTGAGTGGGCCGGTGGCCAGCAGACCGCGGTGGCAAGGGTCGTGCCGCCGCGGCCTCCCGCGTACGCAACATGCTATGATTCGAAACGCTTTTTCCTTTTAATTTCATCATCTTCCGCACGTGAACGCACCGGTTCGCAAACGTTTGGGCGAGATCCTCATCGAGCGCGGCAAGCTCGATGTGCCCACGCTCGACCGCGCGTTGCGGCTGCAGCAGGAATCCGGCGAAAAGCTGGGCACGTTGCTCGTCACGCTGGGCGTCGTCGCGCAGCGGGAAATTGCCGAAGCATTGGCCCAGCAACTCGATCTGCCGATGATGGATGTGGCCGGCTATCCCGAGTTTCCGATCCTCGAGGAGCGCGTCAGCGCCCGCTTCCTGCGCGAGATGCGCGCGTTGCCGGTGCGCGAAGACGACAACGAAGTGGCGCTGGCAATGGCCGACCCCACCGACAACTACACGATCGGCGCGCTCGAGATGGTCACGGGCCGCACCGTGCGCGCGTTGGTGGCCATCCCCACAGAACTCGAGTCCGCGCTCGAGCGCCTCTATGGCAGCGGCAAGTCGGCGCAGAGCCAGGTGATCGGCGACGTCGAGACGCGGGTCGACGAACTCGACTTCAACGCCGACGTGCAGCAGCTGAAGGATCTCGCGTCCGAAGCGCCCGTCATCCGGCTGGTCAGCCTCATCATCACCAACGCGCTTGACATGCGCGCGTCCGACATCCACGTCGAGCCCTTCGAGAACCGGCTGTCCGTCCGCTATCGCGTCGACGGCGTGCTGCACGACGTGGAGTCGCCGCCCAAGCGGCTGGCGGCCCCCGTGATCTCGCGGATCAAGATCATGGCCAACCTCGACATCGCGGAACGTCGGCTGCCGCAGGACGGTCGCATCCGGCTGCGCGTGCAAGGCAAGGAAATCGACCTTCGCGTGTCCACCGTGCCCACGATGCACGGTGAATCGGTCGTGATGCGCATTCTCGACAAGGGCGGCGTCGCGCTCGATTTCCACAAGCTCGGCTTCGCCGAGGACACGCTGGCCGCCTTCATCGAAGTGCTGCAACAGCCGCACGGCATTCTGCTGGTCACCGGCCCCACGGGTTCCGGCAAGACCACGACGCTCTACACGGCGCTCGACCGCCTGAACCAGCCCGACGTGAAGATCCTCACCGTCGAGGATCCGGTCGAGTACCAGATGGTCGGCATTAACCAGATCCAGGTGAAGCCGCAGATCAATCTTACGTTCGCCAACGCGCTGCGCTCGATCGTGCGGCAGGATCCCGACGTGATCATGATCGGCGAAATCCGCGATCTCGAGACGGCGCAGATTGCCGTGCAATCGGCGCTCACCGGACACATGGTGCTGTCGACGTTGCACACCAACGACGCGGCGTCCACGGTCAACCGCCTGCTCGACATGGGCGTGGACGACTACTTGCTCACGTCCACGGTCGTGGGCATCCTCGCGCAGCGCCTCGTGCGCAAGCTCTGCCCGCACTGCAAGGAGCCCTACCACGCGCTGCCCGAGATCGTCACGCAACTGGGGCTGGCCAAATTTGCGCCACCCGGCGACATCACGCTCTTTCACGCCAGAGGCTGCAGCCAATGCAGCCAGACGGGATACAGGGGCCGCTTCTGCATTCTCGAAATGCTGCCGATGTCCGACCCGCTGCGCAGCCTCATCATGAAGCACGTCAATTCCAACGAGCTGAAGGCACAGGCGCAGAAGGACGGCATGGTGTCGATGTACGAGGACGGCATGCGCAAGGCGCTGGCAGGCGACACTACATTTGAAGAGGTGCTTCGCGTCACGCGCGAAGCCTAAAGCGCCGCATGCCGGTCTATCGCTACCGCGCCGTCAATCCGGCCGGCGAGATCGCCACCGGCGAACTCGAAGCCGCCAACGAAGCCGAGATCGTCGGCCGGCTGCGCGACCAGGGGTTGATGCCCACGCAGATTGCACATGGCAGCGGCGCCGCTCCGGTCGCCGCGGGCGCCCCGCGCGTCGAAGGCGCGCCACGCCGCAGCATGTTTGCGTCGAAAACCGTCACGCGCGACCAGCTGCTGGGCATCACGCGCGAACTCTCGACGCTGCTGCGCGCCGGGCTTCCGCTCGATCGCGCGCTCGAAGTTTTGATCGGGCTCTCGCCCACGCCGGTGGCCGGCGCGTTGATGCAGGGTATCCGCGACGACGTGCGCGGCGGCAAGTCGCTGTCGCAGGCGCTCGATGAACGGCGCCTGGTGTTCTCGCGCTTCTACGTCAACATCGTCCGCGCGGGCGAGGCAGGGGGTGCGCTGGGCGTCGTGCTGCAACGGCTCTCCGACACGATGGAGCGCAACAAGGAGTTGCGCGAGTCGGTCCAGTCGGCGCTGATTTATCCGGTCATCCTCGTGTGCGTGGCGGCGGCGTCGGTGGCGCTGCTGCTGATCTGGGTAGTCCCGCAGTTCGAGGCGACGTTCGCGCAAGCGGGCAAGGCGCTGCCGCTGCCGACGCTGATCGTGGTGACGCTGGGCAAGTTCATGCGCACGTGGTGGTGGGCGCTGGCCGCTGCCATCGTGCTCGGCATCACGTGGTATCGCCGCCGGGGCCGCAACCCCATCGTGCGCAAGCGGCGGGACGCGCGCCTGCTGCGAATGCCGCTGCTGGGCGACCTGATCGGCAAGGTGGAGACCGCCCGGTTTGCGCGAACGCTATCCACGTTGCTGGCCAACGGCGTCACACTGCTGGCGGGACTGTCGATCGTCAAGGAGACGATGACGAACGTAGTCATGGCCGATGCGCTCGACGGCGTGATCGGCAAGTTGCGCGAGGGCAAGGGCTTCGGCCGGCCGCTGGCCGATACGGGTCTCTACCCGCGCCTCGCCTCGCAGATGATCCTGGTCGGCGAGGAATCGGGTCGCCTGGAGGAGATGCTGGCCCGGGTGGCCGAGGTCTACGATCGCGAAGTGCAGACGGCCATCAAGCGTTTCCTGTCCGTGCTCGAACCCGTGCTGATCCTGAGTCTTGCCGTGCTGATCGGCGGGATCGTGTTCTCGATCCTGATGGGCGTGATGGGAATGAGCGAACTCGTGGTCTGATCAGGCGTCCAACGCCTGCAGGCCCCGGCATTGCCGGGCAACAGTGTCGTGGAACGGCAACACCTGCAAGTGCAGTTCACCATGGAACTTACAATGAACCAACAACAGCAGATTCCCCGCGCCCAGCGCGGCATGACCCTCATCGAAATCCTCGTCGTGCTGGTGCTGATCGCCATCGTGATGGGCATCGTCGGCGGCAACTTCATCGGGCAGGGCGAAGCCGCGAAGGCCAAGGCAGCCGCCATCGAGATTGGCCAGATCGGGCAGTCGCTCGACCTCTACAAGCTCGAGATCGGCCGCTATCCCACGTCGCAGGAGGGGTTGCAGGCGCTGCTCACTGCGCCGTCCGGCGTGGCCAACTGGAATGGTCCGTACTGGAAGAAGGGCACGCTGCCCAAGGACCCGTGGACCAACGAGTACAAGTACACGTCGCCCGGTGCCAAGGGGGCCTACGACATCCTGTCGCTCGGCGCCGATGGCAAGGAAGGTGGCGATGGTCCGGCCAAGGACATCACCAGCAATTGAGTGCCGGCCCGCCGCGCCTCGCTACGGATGAATCGCCAACGCACTGCCGGCGTGTCGCTGCTCGAGTTGATGATCGTGCTGATGATCATGGCCATCGTCGCGGCGCTGGTTGTGCCGATGTTCGGCGGCGGCGTGTCCAACACGCAGTTGCGCAGCGCCGCGCGCCAGCTTGCGTCGGGGTTGCGCCTTGCCCGCAGCGAAGCGGTGGCGCAGCGTCGCGAGACGTTCCTCGTGGTCGATGTCGCCGGTCGCCGCTTCAAGGTCGATCGCGATCCGACGGAACATGCGTTGCCGCGCGACGTCGACCTGAAGCTCTACACCGCGCAGAAGGATCTCATCGACGAAAAGATCGGCTCGATCCGCTTCTATCCGGATGGAGGCAGCAACGGCGGTCGCATCACCGTGGGTTCCGGCGAGCGCAAGTACGAGATCGACGTCGACTGGCTGACCGGCCGTGTCGCGATCCTCGATTGACCCGGTGATGATGCGCCGGCCCATGTCGTCCACGCGTAACACCAATCGCGGTTTCTCGCTGCTCGAGGTGCTGGCTGCGTTCGTCATCCTCGCGCTCGTGGCAACCGCGTTGTTCCGCCTCTTCTCGGCCTCGCTCAACAACGTATCGGCGGCGGAGGAATGGAGCCGCGCGTTGCTGGTCGCCGAGTCGCAACTCGAGGTGGCTGCGGCAACACAACCGTTGAAGGCGCAAGACGAGCGCGGCGTCGACGAAACAGGCAAGGTGCGCTGGACCGCCAAGGTGGCGCCATACACGGTCCCGGATGTCGACCAGGAACTCGATCGAGCCTCCGATGCGTTGTCGATGCGGCTCTATCGCGTGACCGTCGATGTCGCGTTCGACGGCGCCGACGGCCGCGAGCGCACGTTGTCGCTGGCCACGATGCGCCTCGGGCCGAGGAATCCCGCATGAGGCCGGACCGCTCTTTTCGGTCTTTGGCGCTGAACGCGCGCGCGCAGGGCTTCACGCTGATCGAGTTGATGATCGCGCTGTCGCTGTTCGCGCTGATGTCCGCCGTGCTGTTCGGCTCGCTGCAACTCGCCGGCCGCACGTGGGACGCCGGTGAAGCGAAGGCCGAGGCCAATTCCGGCATGCGCCTCGCCGGCCACTATCTGCGTGGCCAGCTTGCGGCCCAGCATCCGCAACGGATGCGCAAGATCGCGGAATTTCCGCTCCTCTTCAGCGGCACGCGCGAAGAGGTCCGCTTCTCCGCGCCGCTGCCCGGCCGCGTGGGCGTAGGCGGCATGTGGTACTACCGGCTGGCCGTGGTCGACGCCGCAGGCAAGGGCAAGAGCGCGCTGGTGCTGGAACGCATGGTGCCCGACGTCAACAGCACGACGATGCCCGACTTCAACACGGCGGATCGCTCGGTGCTGGCGGACGACATCACCTCGCTCAAGGTCGGGTATCTTGGCCGCGATCGCGGTTCGAGTTTCGACATCGCGCCCACGTGGCGCGATCGCTGGGACGATCCGCAGGTGATGCCGGTGCTGATCAGGATCGACGTCGCGCCGCGTGTCGGTCCTGCCTGGCCGCCGCTTGTCGTCGCGCCGCGCGAATCCCCCGAAGCCGGTTGCCGCGCGTGGGACACGATCCGCCTGCAGTGCGTGGGGGTCTGACGCATGCGGGCCGCGCGTATCCCGCCTCGCCAATGCAGCGCGCCGCATCACCAGCGAGGCATCGCGCTGGTGCTGGTGCTGTGGCTCACGATCCTGTTGATGGTCATCGCCGGCGGCTTTGCATTTTCGATGCGCAGTGAAGCGATGTCCGCGCGCAATGCGCTGTCACTGGCGCAGGTGCGCGCGGTGGCCGACGGCGCCGTCGAGCGCATGGCCTTCGAGTTGTCGCGGCCGCGCTATCCCGCGGCATGGGCAAGCGACGGCCAGATGCGGCGCTGGAAGGAAGGCGACGTCGATGTCGCGGCCACCGGCGTTGACGAGTCCTCGCGCATCGACATCAACGCCGCACCGGACGCATTGCTGAAGGGATTGATCGAGCAGGTGGGCGGCGCCGATCCTGAAACTGTGGCGCGCATCGTCGACGGCATCCTCGACTGGCGCGACGCCGACGAAACGAAGCGTCCCAATGGCGCGGAGGAACCCGACTATCGCGTGGCCGGGTTGCCGCAACGCCCGCCCAATGCCCCGTTCGAAACCGTCAGCGAAGCTGCGCGCATCCTCGGCATGACGCCGGCCATCTATGCGCGGATCGCCGACAGCCTTACCGTCTATTCCCGCCAGCCCGGCATCAATCCGCTCACGGCGTCGCGCGACGTGCTGCTGGCGCTGCCCAATGCCACGCCGGCCATCGTCGACCAGTATTTGCAGCAACGGGCCGAGGCGCTGGCGTCGAAGCTGCCGGCGCCGCCCTTTCCGCCGGCCACGCCTTTCGCGGCCGGCGCCGTGCCGGTCTGGCGGATTCGCGCGCAGGCCACGGCGGCCGATGGTGTAACCTTCGCCCGGGATGCGGTGGTCCGCCCGTCCGGCGAAGCACGCCGGCCGCTGATCACGTTGACGTGGGCCGATGGCGTGACCCAGGCTGCACCCGTGGCCGTCACGCCCGAGCACGACGCCCCAACCCGCACAGGAAAATGACCGGATGGCCAACCGCGAACTGACCCTGCCCTCAGTGGCACCACGCATGCACGAGCTTGCTCGGGGGCTGGGGCTTGCCGGCTTCTGGGCCTGGTGGACTGCGCAGCTCGATTCGCTGGTGCCGAAGGCGCCGCGCGCCGCGCTGGCCCGCCGCCGGATGCGGACGTTGATTGCATTCGAAGGCGACTATGCCACTGTCTGGCGACCGGTGCTCGAAAATGGCCGCGCGCTGATGAAGGCGGGCACGACCATCCCGCTGACCGGTGACGCCGCGGCTATCCAAGCCGCCGGCCGCGCCGCCGTTGCTTCGCTGGCGCCGAGGGTCTACGGCGGCAGTTCCGCGATGCAACGCGTGGTCGTTGCGGTGCCGGCACGCGAAGTGTTGCGGAAGTCGATCGAATTGCCCGCCGCAGTCGAGGAAGACCTGCGCCAGGCCCTCACGTACGACCTCGACCGGCACACGCCCTTCAAGGCCGACGAGCTCTATTTCGACGCGGTGGTGGCACGGCGCGATGTGGCGCGTGGCATCGTGCACGTCGACTTGGCCGCGGTGCGGCGTGCCGCAGTCGACCCGGCGTTGAAGCTCGTCGCCGCGTGGGGTGCGGATGTCACCGCCGTCGTGCCGGCCTCCACTGACATGGCCGCACCTTCGCGCGTCAACCTGCTGCCGCACGCCATGCGGCCGTCGCGATCGTTGTGGCGGCGATGGCAGTTCTGGGTCCCGCTGGCGCTCGTCGCGCTGCTGATCCTCGCGGCCATCCTGATTCCGTTGTGGCAGAAGCGCGATTACGCCATCCAGTTGAACAGCCTCGCCGACCAGGCGCGCGCGCAGGCGGCGATCTCCGAAACGCTGCGCCTCGAACTCGATGGCAAGGTCGCCGATTTCAACACTGCGCTCGAACGCAAATACGCGTACCCCGGCGCACTGCAGACGCTTGACTATGTCAGCAAGCTGCTGCCCGACGACACATGGCTCACGCAATTCGAGTTGAAGGGCGTGACCAAAGGCAAGGAGCTGCAGCGCGAAGTCCTGGTGCGCGGCGAGACACTCAATGCCGGGCGGCTCGTGCAGCTCTTCGAAGATTCACAGCACTTTGCGCAGGCGGCACCGCGCGCGCCGACCACCAAGATCCAGCCCGGCCCCGGCGAGATTTTCGACCTGGGTGCGCAGTTGAAACCTCGTGCGGTCCCCGGACGAGTCGCGCTGCTGGTCCGTGATGGCGCGCCCGAGGTTGCCGCTCCAGACACCGCAACACCCGGTACTCCCGCCGCCGCCGCGACACCCGGTACTCCCGCCGCTGCCGGGGCACCCAGTGCCGCCATAGTGCCTGGCGGGACCGCCGCCACCCCTCCGGCTGCCCCCCCTGTTGCGCCTGCCGCACCTGGGTCCGCCGCACCTGCAACCGCCGCACCGGCCGGCGCAGGCAGCCGCAGCGCTGCGCCCGCCGCCCCTGCCGGCAGCGCAACGCCCGCAACCCAGCCCTCCGGCGCGCCCAAGGATGGGGCTAAAGCTCCGGACCCTGCCTCAGTACGCAAGCCATGACGCCCGCCTTCGTTGCCCGCCTGTCCCCGCCGCAGCAGCGCTCGGCCGCGATCGCGCTGCTGGTGCTGGCCATGGTGCTGGTTCTGCTGGTCGCGGTAGGCCCGTTGCTGTTGCTGCACCGGCATTACGACGGCGTGATCGCGGACCTGTCCGACCGCCTCGAGCGCTATCGCCGGGTCTCGGCGCAGGCCCCGGAATTGCGCCGCGCGCTCGACGTGATGAAGGAAAAGGACGGCCGCCGCTTCTTCCTCAAGAACACCGCGCCGAACCTTGCCGGGGCCGAGTTGTCTGATCTCGTGCGCGGCGCCATCGAGAACAACGGCGGCCGCATCACCACCAGCCAGAATCCCAGTCCTCGTGACGAGGGGCGTTTCAGGCAGCTGTTGGTCTCGGTGCAGTTTTTTGCAACAACGCCGGCTCTTGCCAAGGTTCTGCAGGCGCTGGATACACAATTGCCCTACCTGACGGTCGATAATCTGTCCATTCGGCCGCTGTCCGCGTTCCGGGGGTTCAGACCCGGGCCGGGACAGGAGCCCGAGAACAACGTGCAACTCGAGGTCTCGGCGCTGGCCTACCCCGAGGCGGCCAAGCCGGCGCCCGCGAAATGACGGAGAGGTTCCGATGAACAGGATGCAGACCACGCTGCGGAGTTGGGCCTTCTGGCTCCTGCCGATCGTACTGCTCGTCCTGTTGATCGGTTGGCAGATCGACTGGGGCGGCGAGCTCACGCGCGTGCCGCCTCCTGCGGCCTCGGCCGTTCCCCCGCCCGTCACGGTGGCCGTGTTGCCGATCTACGAGCCCGACGCCACCACGGCCACAAGCCGCGACACGATCGATCGGACGCTCTTCAACCCGACGCGGCGGCCGGCGCCGGTCGCCGTAGCGGAGGCCGCCAAGCCACGGATGCAGCGCGGGCAATTCGCGCTGACCGGCACGCTCATCGCGGATGGCAAATCGACGGCGTTCCTGCGCGACGTCAGCGGGGGCAAGGCGCGCCGCGTGATGCAGGGCGAGACGGTCAACGGCCTGCTCGTCGCCGAGGTCAATGCTGACCGTGTCCGCCTGACGCTGGGCGACGAAGTCGAAGAACTTGCGTTGAAACTTGCGGTAGGACCCAGGACGACCATCCAGCCGGTGGTGGCGGGGCCCAGGGCGGCTGCCGCTGCGGCCGTGGCCGCAGGATTGTCGCCTGCCGAAGCCGCGCGACTGGCGCCGCAAGTCCGCGATGTCGCCGATGTGCTGGCCGAGCGCCGCCGGATGGCGCGCGACGCCGAAGCCGCCGCAGCAGGCCGTCCGCCCGGCGCCCCGATGGTGCCGCCCACAGCTGCCGCACCTCCCCCCGGTCCGGCGCAGCCCGCCGGCGCCGCGGCCGCGTCAACCGACCCTGCGTGGTCGTCGGTGTATCAACGTTATCAACAACCACGGCGATAAGGCCGTCCTGCGTACCAACCCTCAACGACCAATGCCGGTCGGCGCGTGATCGCTACTCCCGACGCCGTCCAGGACACAACAACAATGCGCAATCCCTCCTTGGTCCGAATCCTGACCTGCTGCACGCTGGCGCTGCTGGTCGCATCCTGCGCGGCCCCCGGCACCGCGCCGGAAACGCCTTCGCTCGCGCGCTCGGCGCTGAATCGCAACGGCTCCGCCATGTCGCCGGCGCTGGCGGATGCCGCCGTACGCGCGCAGACGCCCACCACCCAACAGACACCTGCCTCCGACAAGGCCAGCCTGTTTCGCGGGACCGGGGTCGTGGTGAAGGGCCTGCAGCCCGGAGGTGCGCTGCCTCCGGGACCGGTGATGCAGCCGCCCGGTGGCGGCGTGGTCCTGAATTTCGAGGGCGCGGACCTGCGCGAAGTGGTGCGCAACATCCTGAGCGACGTCCTCAACGAGAACTACACGATCGATCCGTCGGTCGGCGGTACCGTCACCATCCGCACGTCCACCGGCATTCCGCGCGACGCGCTGCCGGCCACGCTCGAGACGTTGCTGCGGCAGAACGGCGCGACGATGATCAAGAGCGGCGGGCTCTACGTGATCGCGCCGCAGGCGGCCGCCGTGCGCGGGAACATCACGCCGCAGCTCGGCAACTCGACGCGCGCGCTGCCGCCGGGGTTCTCCGTGCAGATCGTGCCGCTCCGCTTTGTCGGCGTCCGCGAGATGTTGCGATTGCTCGAGCCCTTTGCGAAGGACGCGCAGGCGGTGCGCCCCGACGAGCTGCGCAACCTGCTGGTGCTGGCCGGAACTGAACGCGAATTGCGCCACCTGATGGACACCATCGACATGTTCGACATCGACTGGATGTCCGGTATGTCGGCGGGTGTGTTCACGCTCAAGAATTCCGACGTGAAGTCGGTGATGACCGAACTTGAGAAGGTGCTCGGGGACCGCAACTTGAGTCCTCTGACCGGCATACTGCGCATTGTTCCCATCGAACGCATGAATGCATTGCTGGTGATCACGCCTCAGCCCGCATACCTCGAAGAGGTCAAGAAGTGGGTGGAACGCCTCGACCGCAGCAGCGAAACGGGCGGGGGCCTGCAGTTCTACGTGTTCCACCTGCAGAACACCCGCGCCGAACGGCTGGCACCGCTGCTGCAGCAGGCGTTCACCGGCCGCGTGACGCAACCCGCCCCGGCGGCAGCGCCCACGCTCGCGCCGGGAACGCCCGCAGGACAGATCGTCAATCCGCCGCAGTTCCAGGCGCAGCCGGCCGTGCCGGTGGCCAACCCCGGTGGCGTGACGCCAGGTGCTGTGGCCGGCGCCGTGGCGGCCGGCGTGGCAGCCGGACGCACGGCAGCGGGCGGCCCTGCGGATGGCACCGGCGTCGTGCGCAACCTGCAGGTGGTCGCCGACAAAGACAACAATACGTTGCTGATCATCGCCACCCCGTCCGAATACTCGGTGATCGAGGCGGCGCTGAAGAAGCTGGACATTCCGCAGCGGCAGGTACTGATCGAGGTCACGATCGCCGAAGTGTCGCTGACCGACAAGTTGCAGTTCGGCGTCGAATGGCTCTTCAAGGGCGGTGCGCCGTCCGGGCGGGGTGCCGGCGGCATGATCCTGCCGCCCGTCAGCGCCAGCGGCGGCAGTTCGGGGGGCTTCAATCCCGGCGCGCCGCAGGTACCTGGCGTGGGCCTGACGCTTGCCCGCGGCTTTTCCTACATCCTGCAGAATGCCGCATTTCCGGGTGGTATTCAGGCCGTGTTGAGCCTGCTCGACACCTACGGCAGCACCAAGGTGATCGCCAACCCGCACATCGCGGCGCTGGACAACCAGAAGGCCACGATCAAGGCCGGCAACCGGATCCCGGTCAGCCAGCAGACG
>Ga0105046_10009815_pt1 | contig 14936 bp, 12 predicted proteins | sample MAT03_FD_78385 | JGI IMG/M metagenome (GOLD analysis project Ga0105046, IMG submission 78385) | Freshwater microbial communities from Lake Fryxell liftoff mats and glacier meltwater in Antarctica - MAT-03 (megahit assembly) | ecosystem: Environmental > Aquatic > Freshwater > Ice > Liftoff... | reverse complement strand
TCCTCCTCTGCTGCGCCGCAGGACTCGTCGCCGCTGACGCTACGGCACCTGCAGCTGCAGCTGCAGCTGGCGGCAAAGTCGACATCATCAGCGCCGGCCTGTTTCACTGGCCGATGCTGCCGCTGTGGCTCATCTCCGTGGTACTCGTCGCGCTGCTGTTCGAGCGCCTGCGCGCTCTGCGCGAAGGCCGGATCATCGACCAGACGATGATCGATGATGTCACGGCGTGCATGGGCGACGGTGACGTGGCCGGTGCCCGCGAGCGGGCCGAGGCCAGCGACACGGTGCTGGGCAAGGCGTGGGCCCAGGCCCTGCACGAGTTCGAACTCGGTGGCGTCGGCCTGTCGGACGCACTGATGGACGCCACGCTGCTCGCGTTCAAACCGCTGAAGCGCAACCTCACCGCGATCACCACCGTGGGCGTCATCTCGCCGCTGTTCGGTTTGTTCGCCACCGTAATCGGCATCATCATCAGCTTCGGCCAGATGGGCGCTGAGGGCGGCGCTGACAAGGCCGAGCTAGCCAAGGCAATCGGCATCGCCCTGTTCGGCACCGCCGGCGGCATCCTGCTGGCGATTCCCGCCATCGTCATGGGCCGTTGGTTCCACAGCCGGGTGGTCGGTTTCGCCGAACGCGCCGAGGCCGCGATCCACCGCCTGAACTATGTCTTCGCCCGCAGCAAAGAAGGCACAGTTGCCGCCCCAGCGGCCCTGTCGGAGTGAGCATGAGCCGCACCCGCCGCAGCCTCGCCGACGATGTCGAGAAGCCGGACGACCACATCGACCTGACGCCGATGCTGGATTGCGTCTTCGTCCTGCTGATCTTCCTGATCATCGCCACCACCTTCGATGAAGACGGACTGTTCAAGGTCACCCTGCCGACCGCAGACAAGAGCGCCCCGCGCACCCGCCAGGAGGTGGTCATCCTGACCATCGCCGCCGACGGCCGCTACGCGATCGGCAAGGAATTCGTCGCCGAGCGGCAACTGCTCCCGCGCCTGACCGAACTGCGCGACGAAGGACGGCTGAAGGCCCTGCTGATCAAAGGCGACAAGTCGGCCCCCTACGACCAGGTGGTGCGCGCCGTCGACACCGCCCAGGCCCTGGGCGTCGGTGAATACAGCTTCGTGGTCGGCAAGCCGGAGTAGACTTGGCCAGCGACCGATGTGGTCGTTGGCGACAAAGACCGTCAGCGTCCGGTCCACATGTTCGGCTGATTCCAGTCAGTGCCGGATGTCGCCCACGGTGTAAGTGCCTGAACCCGACCGTCGATAAAGAGGAAGTTCCCTTTGCCTCGATGTGAGGCGCGTAACGTGTGCTGGATGTCGGTCCAATCCGAATCAAACGGCGCAACCCGCGTCCCGCCCCCAGCGATTGCTACTCCCTGAGCGTCCACCGGATCCTGAACGAACGGCGGGTCGGTGATCATGGTGAATCCGTTGCTGCGGTTGCCCCAATGTTCAGCGATCTGGATAGTCATTGAAGTCTTGCGGATCTGACCCTGGAAACGAAAGGAATCCCGTAAACTGCCATTTCCGATGCCATACCCCGGCCATCCGTCCGAACCTTTCGATGCATGCATGCCAAGCCAGGCATTGCCACTAGCATACCCAGAAGAGCCGTAAGCCCCGAGATACGCCGCGTTCATCCCATAGCTCGATCCTATCAACTCGTGTTTGGGTTGGATTCCTCCAGGCGGTGGGTCTGAAAGCGTAGCGAATTGAATCGGCGCCGAGGGACATTGGAAATATCGTAGATTCTTAGCTTCCTTCATCCAAGCCCAGCGTGAACTCGCCCATTGGTCATCAGTGCCGCCTTCATCCTCGAACTGCACGCGTGCGATGTAATAGCCCCAGAAGTTCCACGGATCGCCCCAGACATCGGCGTGGGTAGCGCATCCTGCCCCATAGTTTGCATAGCCATTCCATGACAACCACCAGCGGTGGTGTGCTGCTGGATAGAATCCGCCCGACTCTGTCGCGTAGTATTCAAAGAAGACGCCCAGGTTTCGGAGACCATTCGCGCACACGCTGGTCCGCGCTGCTTCGCGGACGATCTTGACACCACCGAGAAGAAGAGCCGCAAGAAGCGCAATGATCGCCACGACAACGAGCAGTTCGATCAGTGAGAAACCGCGTCGCATAGCCATGATTATACATAGTACCGATTTCCGACCTGACACAAGCATTCAGCACGACCATCAAACACTCCATGAACATCTTCAATATCGCAGGCAAACCACATTGCCTACGATCACGATCTCTGTGTAGTGCTGTCATGCCCCGCTTTCTCGCCCTCATTCTCATCGCCGTCGCACTGTGCGCCGGGGACGCCAGCACCCGCATTCTCGCCAAGGGCGAGCTCAGCATCACGGTCGCCCTGCCGGACCGCGAGAATGGTCACTACCGCGGCATCCGCTTTGATCACGGCGGCATCGTCACCGAGGCAACCTGGCGCGGACACAGTTTCTTTGGCATACTCAAACCGCCGCGCGATCCGAAGAAACACGACGGGGCCTCGGGCACGCCTGAGGAATTCAACATCGACAAGCCGGCCGGCTTTGCCGAGGCAGCCGACGGCGGAACCTTCCTCAAGATCGGCGTCGGCGCGCTGGTGCGTCCGAACCGCGCCTCGTACGGATTCATGCGCGACTACGCGGTGGCGCAGTGGGCGACCTGGACGGTGAAAGAGGAGGCCGACGCCATCACCTGCTCGCACAGCGAATCAGCCGGCGCCTACGCCGTGACGGGCTCGCGCACCATCCGCCTGCTGCCCGGCGGCGACGGCTTCGTCATCGAGCGCGAACTGACCAGTACTGGTACTGCCGAACTGCCGGTCGAGCATTATAACCACACCATGATCATCATCGACGGCAAGCCGATCAGCCCCGACTACTCCCTGACCTACGCCGTGCCGGTCACCGTGACGCACAAGCTGCTCGCTGCCGATGGCGCGACGGTGCGCTTCCCGATCGGCCCTAAACCAGGCGAGTCGGCGTGGACCGAGGTGAAGGGCCTACCCGATACGCCAGCCGCCGGCACCGTGCGCATCGCCAACGCCGCCAGCAAGGTCGCGGTCGAATTGAGTACCGACACCACCCCGACCAAGGTGGTGATCTACGCCGAGGCGACTGCAATCTGCCCTGAGGCATTCACCGCATTCACCCTCAAACCCGGCGAGTCGAAGCGTTGGTCGCAGACCTACCGGTTCAGCGCCAGCAATTAGAGGATCGACTCATGACGCGACACCGTCCACCGCATGTTGGCGGAGAACGACCGCAATCTCACCTCCGTCCTGCCGCTTGCCGATCAGGCGAGGTGGGATCTGGTGCACGCCCTGCGATTCCGCGGCTGGCTGTGCGACAACCTGGGCTTGCGCCTGCCGGCGGGGCTGTCCACCCGGATTGAGGCGATCGACACGACCGCCTACACCAGTGCGCAGCACGCCGATACTGCCGCCGTGGTTCGTGACCTGCTGGCGGTGTCGACCGCGATTGGCCAGGCGGCCGGCCAGCCCGAGACCATCGATTGGTCGGTGCATCGGCCGTACTTCAAACCGACGCACCGCCATCTCGCCGACTGGGTGCTGTTCATGGCCGCACACGATGCCTGGCATCTCGGCCGGGCCTCGACCCACAGGGTCGCAACCCCGTGACCTTCAGGCGCGCGAACGCTCGCCCATGATGGCGTCCCAGGCGGCGATCGACGCAGCATCGGCTTTGCGCGGCATTGCGCTCTGACCCACTGGACGCACCTCCATGAACAGCAGTTCTCCCGGCTCAAGGCGGAGCGGCACGGCCACGCTGCCGCTCTGGGCGGGCATGCGCTGCGTCGTCCAGCGCGGCTCGGCCATGGCGCGCAGGGCGCGCTCGACGGTCGGGGCAAGATCGTGTGGCGCGCCCATCGCCAGCCACGACTCGTAGGCGCTGCCCGCGCCAGTCGAGACGCGGGCGCACAGCACAAGATGCTCGCCATCGCTGGTTACTGGAACGCGCAGCTCGTCCTGCCAGGTCGGCGGCGCGGTGTCTTCCAGGAGACGCTGATTCCAGACAACGGCACGGACGGCAACGCCATCACGAGCCATTGCCAGACCGGCGGCATGCGGCGCGCCGTTCACCTGCGTGGTCAGACGGTCGCCAGTCAGACGCGCCAGGAAGGCAAAGGCGTGAAAGGCCGGCTTGGGGATACCATGAATGGTCAGCATGCCGTAGGTCATTGAGAAGGCGCACGGCGAGATACCGCTCTCAGTAAAGATATCGCTGGCAACCCACCAGCACAGCGTGTCGAGATCACCATCGAGTTCGACCATCGCACGCGCCGCCACGGCGGCCCCGTGCAACGCATCGTTGGTCGTGTTGGTAGTCCAGTTGATGCCCTTGCTACTGGCGCAGGCCATGGTGTTCCACTCGGTCCAGTGCACCGGCAGGCCGGGACGCAGCACATGCACGCGACGCACCGCATCGCGGATGGTAGCGATGAAGTAGTCGCCGGTCTGGTGCGGACTGCCCTTGCGGTCGGAGTAGTCGACGTACTCGTCCTGCGGATAGAGATGCGACGAGACGAAATCGAGCGGCACGCCGGTGGCGTCGCTGTGCGCGATCATGTCCTCTAACCAACTCGCCTTGCTGCTCGCCGGGCCACCGATGCGCAGGCCGGTGTCGACCCGCTTGAGCGCGCGCGCTGAGGCGTCGTACAGACGAAAGTACTCCTCCTTCGTTCCGCTCCAGAAGCCCTGCAGGTTCGGTTCATTCCACACCTCGAACCACCACGAACGCACTTCAGCGATGCCGTAGCGGTCGACCAGATGGCGGGCGAAGGCTTCGATCAACTGTTCCCACTCGCCGAAGTCCTTCGGCGGCGTGACGTTCATCTTATACCAGAACATCGTCTGCGTGCCGGAGGACAGCGCGGTCGGCATCGGGTTCAGCTCGACGAATGGCTTGAGGCCCATCGCTAACAAGGCGTCATAGACTTGATCGACATTGCGCCACTGGAACGCCAGCGAGCCATCGGGCCGGCGCAGCACCACCTGCATGTCATCGTCGAACACAGCGTGAAAGCGGCAGGTGCGGAAGCCGACCTCGCGCTGCAGCAGGCGCAGGTGGTCGAGCAGGTCAGCGCGGGTTAGGTCGAAGGCGCGGCCGACCGCTATGGCATTGCGCCAGGGCTGGAGGAATGGGGCGCCAGGTGTGCGGTCGATGGTGATCATGCGGATTCGCACTATAGCGATGGCGGCTCGGCTGGAAGCCCCGCGCGATGAGAACGTCCTGCTACTTGTACTTGGCCGTCATCATCAACCGGATGAAGCTGCGCTTGCCGAGCACGATCTCGGCCTCGACCGAAGCGCCGAGCGGCAGATCACCGACTTGGTTGTCGATCGCCACATCGATCGCATAGGTGCCGGCCGGAGGCCCGTCGCCTTGGTCGGCATCCAAGGTGCGGTCAAGGGCCACCTGTTCGATCACGCCAGTGCGCGGACTCTTCAAGCGATCGGGGTCGCTCTTGGGTCGGAATAGCACCTTCATACCAGGATGGATGCGGTCGACCCGGTCCTCGCCGGCATAGAGCCGCAGCCGTGCACCGGGCCCACGCGCGATCTTGAACAGGGCCTGCCCCAGATCGACCTTTTCACCACGGAAACGCACGGCGCGATTGACCAGCAGGCCATCGGCGGGGGCACGCACTTCGCGCAGGGCGATATCGGTCTGGATGTGCGCCAGCCGCGCCCGCAAACCAGCCAGGCCGGCTTCGGCGGCGCGTACGCGGGCGTCGGCCGCATCCTGCGAGGCTTTGGCCCAGGTGCCCGACAACAGGCTGACGACCCGCTCCGAGCGTTCGAGCTCGCGCTCCAAGGACTGAAAGGCCAGGCGCTCGCGCACCAACTCGACCAACGACAGACCGCGGCCGTCGCCGCTGGCCTCCATGCGCTCCAGCAATCTGCGCCGCTCTTCAACCATCGAGCGCAGCCGAGGAGTCTCGGCCGCCTGCAGGCTCATGTCGGTAGGGATAGCACGCAGGGCGTCGGCGACCGCGGTAGCCAGTTCGGCATCGGCTCGGGCCACCGATTGGGTGACGGTATCCCGTTCGCGTTCCAATTCGCGGCAGTCGAGGCGGGCCAGTAGCTGGCCTTGCGTGACGCGCGCCCCTGGCTCGGCCGCGACTTCGGCGACCGTTCCCGCGGCGGCCGGGAAGACCAGCAGATAATCGGATGGACGGACCACACCCGGTGCCAGCACCCGCTCGTCCATCGGGCCGAGCAGGACGATGCAGGTCGCCAGCACGCAAAGTACTCCAGCGAGGATAAAGACCCTGCTCATCCAGCGTGGGGCGATCGCCTGAGGCAGCGACGACACCGGCAGACGCTGACTGCAATGGTTTTCCGGCAGGCTCATACCGGTGCTCCACGGTGACGGGTCGCGCCGCTCATCGGCACCATACCCTCGACCTGGGCCTGGAAGAGGTCTTTGTACCGGCCATCAGCCTTCTTGAGCAGGTCCTCATGCGTACCGGATTCGACCACCTTGCCGGCATGCATGACGACGATCTGGTCAGCGCGGAAGATAGTCGACAACCGGTGCGCGATGACCACCGAGGTACGGCCGACCATCAGCGCGTCAAACGAACGCTGGATCTGCTTTTCCGTCTCGGAGTCGAGAGCGCTGGTCGCCTCGTCGAGGATGATTAGCTTGGGGTCGCGCAAGAAAACGCGGGCGATCGCCAGTCGCTGGCGCTGGCCACCTGACAGCCGAGTGCCCGACATGCCAAGGCGGGTGTCGAGTCCCTCTGACATCGTACGGACGACATCTTCAAGGTGGGCGGCGCGCAAAGCTGCCCACAAGTGTTCATCGGACCAGCCATCGCGGCCCATGGTCAGGTTCGAGCGCAGGGTGTCATCGAACATCAATGAGTCCTGCAAGACCACGCCGACGTTCTCGCGCAGCTGTCGCAAATCCCATTGCCGCACGTCGACGCCGTCGACCAGCAGCTTGCCGCCGGTCGGCAGGTAGAAGCCAAGAATCATGTTGGCCAGGGTGGTCTTGCCGCTGCCGCTTTGACCGACCAGCGCGGTCATCGTGCCGGGCTTGAAAGAGACGCTAATGTCGCGCAGGACATCGTCTTGGCCGTCATAGGTGAAGCGGAGGTTCTCGGCGACGATCTCGCCCTTGAACGCAACCGGCGCTGACTGGGCAGGCCTGGAAAGGTGCGGCTCTTGTTCTGAGGCCATCACCTCGGACAGCTTGTCGGCGCTGGCGGCGCCGACCTGCACGGTCTGGCCGGTGGTCAGTAGGGTGTTGATCGGACCCCACAGCATGCCCTGGTAGCCGGCGAAGGCGAAGAACTCGCCGAAGGAGATCTTGCCCTGGATCGCCAGTACGCCGCCGACGAAGAGGAAGATGTCGGCCCCGAGGCTGGTGAGCAGGCCGAGCAGGCCGGCGACCATGTGGTAGACGGTCCAGTGCCGGATGCCCTCATAGCGCAGCGCTTCCGAGCGGTCGCGGATGCGGCGCAGGAAGGTCCGTTCGGCAGTGAAGGCGCGAATCACCTTGATCGCACCGAAAATCTCGGTCGAGGTCGCTGACAGCGCCGCCGAACGGTCGCTCTCCTCGCGCGAGAAATGGCGCAGACGACGGTACCACGAGATCGATAGCAGGGCGGTGATCGGCATGGTCGCCAGCACCACCAGGGTCAGCATCGGGTCGAGGAAGAGCATGAAGCACATCACCACCAGGACGGTGAACACTGCGGTCAGGCACGAGCGCAGGATGGTGAAGACGGCGCCGTCGACATGGTTCGGATCGTTGGTCAGGCGCGAGGCGACTTTGCCAGGCGACATCGTCTCCAGCGTCTTCATCGGCGTGCCCATCACGCGTTCTGCGGCATCGACGCGTACGTCGTAGAGGCCGTTGCGGGTGATCTGCAGGATGTAGTGGCTCTGCCAGCCGCCGATAATCGTCCCGAGCAGCTTCAGCAGGACACCGAGCAGCACGATGCCGGCCAGCATCCAGATCGTCGAGGAGACACCGAAGACGGCATCGACTCCAGGCGCTCCGCCGGCCTGCTGACGGAAGATCAGGTCGTCGATGATGACCTTGCCGAGATACGGCGTCGGCGCGGTGACCAGTGGTCCAAGGAACGCGAGGAGGATGATGAAGACGACCAGCCGCGGTTGCTTGCTGATCAGTTCCCGCATCAGGCGGTAGCCGCCTGGGCCGGGTTCTGGTTCTGGCATCTGCGGCATCGTATCCCCCCCTGCAGGGGATAAAGGGGGCATGCTGTCCCCTACCTACCACGCTGTCAGTGCTTGCTTTCCAGCGCCGGCACAGCTGGCGCTTCGAGGTTAAATATCAGCTAGCCTTGGCGCGGCGGCTTCGGCAGTTTGCCGTCATCCGCACTCGGGCAATGATCGCAGCCGCACTGGCCCTTCTGGCGCAAACGACGCACCATGCGCCAGACGACCCACAGCACGCACAACGCGACGATGGACAGCGCGGCGATGTCGCTGCCGCTCATGACGGATCCGCCAGTTCAGCGAGCAGCTGCGCGTGAGCCCCTGGACCGGCGGCAAGGAACGGCACCTTGGCGCCCTGGTATCCAGTCAGATTGATCGGAAACACTGGGCGCCCGGCGAGATCGCTGACCACGCCGCCGGCCTCGATGACGATGGCTGCGGCTGCTGCCAGATCCCACAGTTTGCCATGCATGGTGATCGCGCCGTGGGCGACGCCGGCCCCGACCTGCACCGCTTCCAACGCTGCGCTGCCGAGCATGCGCAGGCGCCAGACCTGCCTGGTCCAGCGCAGAAACCACGCGGGCAGGCTGCCGTCAGGCCGCACCAGGTTGCACGTCATCATCATCAACGAACGGTCGGACAAACCATCGGGTACACACTGCACGCGGCATCTGTTTGCCCAGGCGCCCTCGCCCCGCGCCGCGGCATAAGTGACATCGCGGGCGACGTCATGAACGACCCCCAGCACCGGGAAGCCGTCCTCTAGCAGGCCGATACACACCGCCCAGCAGCCGAGGCCGGCGACGAAGTTGTTGGTTCCGTCGATTGGATCGATCACCCAGGTGCGGCGGTTGGCTCCGGCCAGGTTGGTGATGCCAGCGCCATCCTCGCTCTCCTCGCCGATAATTCCATCAGCGGGGAAACGGGCACGCAGGGCCGCGATAATGTGCCGCTGCGAGGCGCGATCCCAGGCGGTGACCGCCTCGGCGGTAGTGGTGGCGTGGGTCTTGGTCAGACGCTCGGCGTTGCCCGCCTGTTCAGCGACCAGGGCGGCAGCCGAACGTGCCAGGCCGCGAATGTATTCCAGGTCGTTGCTCACGCCTACATCGTCCCGGACGGGGCTGCGGTGCAATGGCATGGGGTCAGTCGCGAATGACCTCGGGCACGCGACGGCGGTAGGCTGCCGGATTCAGACCGAACGCCGCACGAAAACGGCGCGCGCAGTAGTTGGGATCGTCCCAGCCGACCCGGCGGCCGACCTCGGCGACCGGCGCGTCGCTCGACAGCAGCAGCACGGCAGCGCGCTCCGCGCGACGTGCGGTCAGCCAGGCCAACGGCGGCGCGCCATGCACCTTGCGGAAGCGCCGGCAGAGATGCTCGCGCGTCATGCCAGCACGGTGCGCCAGCTCGGCGAGCTTCCACGGTCGCGCGAGATCGCTGCTCATCTCGGACGCGATCGCCAGCACGCCGTCATCATCGTGGCTCGGCACGTGTCGGCGCCCAGCCAGACCGGCCAGCCGGGCCAGGATGGCGGCGATCAGCGCGATCATTTCGGCGCGCGCTTTCACCCCGGCGCGACTGTCGACCAGTTCACGCAATCGGGCGCACGCTGGTTCGATCGCCGCCATCGCCGCCTCGTCGGCATGCACATGGATGACTTCCTGGGGATTGCCTGCGCTGCGCGCCGGCAGCAGCGCAGCGACCAGCGGATCACCCGCCAACCAGGCCAACTCATGGGTGAACAGTGCGGTCGGAACACACAGGTTGGTCAGGTCGAGGGTCAGACAGCGGGCATAACCGTGCCACTGCCCCGGATGCAAGATGACGACATCGCCCCGGCTAAGCGGACGCTCGCCATGGATGCCCTGATGCACCGCATCGCCGGCGTGGACCACGGCGATTTCAACAAAATCGTGATCGTGGAAGGGCGTTGGATCCTGATGCCGGGGCCGGTTGCTGAACAACGGCAGTCCGCGCGTCGGCAGCAGATACTCCAGGCTGGTTATGATGTAGGGGTGGTCGGCAAGCCGGGCAGCCATGTCAGGCGAGTATCCGAACGGATCCCTGCGATCAACATCGTGCTAATAGACCAATGCAGTCCGAGGATTGCCCCGATACCTCTTCGCCGCGAGCATCTGCCCATGACGACCGCCCTCCGCCCCATCGACCTGCACACGGAATACCGCACCGATCCGCTCGGAATCGACGTGCCGTCGCCACGCTTCGGCTGGGGTCTGATCGACGGTGGCCGCAACGCCATGCAGGCGGCCTGGCAGGTCCAGGTAGGCAGCGCACCTGGACAGGCCGACCTGTGGGATTCCGGCCGCACTGCTGGCGATGCGCAGATCGCGATCAGCTACGCTGGCAAAGCGCTCGCGGCACGTACCTGTTACCACTGGCGCGTGCGTGTGTGGGACGGCAGCGGGCTCGAAGGTCCGTGGAGCACCCCTGCGTGGTTCGAAACCGCGTTTTTCGATGTGAACGGCTTCGTCGGATCGTGGCTGTCGGCCAAGGCGCAGGGCGACGACGAGCGCATCGCCCTGGCGTGTGCGAAGTGGGTGCGGCCACTCGGCGAAGTGCGTGAACTGGGCTGCTATGGCGTGCGCTTCGAGCTGCCTGCCGGGGCCCAGATCGCTAATGCCATGATCCACCTGCTGGGCGACGGCCACGACACACCGTGGAGCTGCGGCTTAACCAAGTATCTGTCGGTCAACGGCGTCCGCCCAGACAGCTGTGCCCACCTGCCGCGCTCCTGCGTCATGGCCTACGACATCACCGCCTGGCTGCGTCCAGGGGCGAATCATGTCGCCGTGCGAACTTTCCACTACGCCGATAGCGCCTGCATCGCCCTGCTGGTGGTGCAGCTGGCCGACGGCACGGTACTGAGACTGGGCACTGGCGAGCCCGCCTGGCGCGGCCGCTTCCTCGTCAAGGCCGGCAGCGATGCGCACTGGGACGACGCCGGCGCCGCTGACTGGGCGACCACCAGCGACGTCGGCGCCTTCGGTGCCGGACCGTGGCCAGCTGACGATCGCCGCAACCTCGCCGATCGTCTACTGCCTGCCCTGGTACTGCGCCGCACTGTGCGCGTCGCCAAGCCAGTGCGGCGTGCGCGGATCTACGCCACCGCCTGCGGCACCTACGAACTGGCGATCGCCGGCAAACCAGTTGGCGACCGCGTACTGGCGCCAGGCTGGACTGACTACCGCACGCGCATCCACTACCAGGCCTACGACGTCACTGACCTGCTTGCCCTGGGCGAACGTGAGCTGTCCGCGACCATCGGTGACGGCTGGTGGAGCGGCCACCTCGCCACGCCCTATGGCTGCAGCTGGTATGGCTCCAGCAAGGCTCTGAAGCTGGCCCTGCACATCGACTACGCCGACGGCAGCAGCGAGGTGGTCTCCACCGCCGACGGCGGCTGGCAGGCCGGTACCGGCCCGGTGCGCCTCGCCGACCTCATGGAAGGCCAGACCACCGACCTGACGCGCAGCGCCGGCAACTGGCGCACACCGGTTGCCGTGCCCGGCCCAGCCGGGCGGTTGCAGGCCCAGCCCGACGAACCGGTGCGCAAGCTGATGGAGCTGCCGGCGCGCACCCTGACCGAGAAGGGCCCCGGCCGCGTCATTGTCGACTTCGGTCAGAATCTGGTCGGCGCGGTGCGCCTGCGTCTGCGTGCGCCCAAGGGCACGCGGCTGATCGTGCGTCACGCCGAGGTCCTCGACCTGCAGGGCGAGGTGTGGACCGAGAACCTGCGCAGCGCGTTGGCCATCGATGAGCACATCTGCTCGGGCGGCGACGACGACGTCCTGCCCACCTTCACCTTCCACGGCTTCCGCTTTGCCGAGATCCGCGGCGTACCGGCCGGCCTGACCATGGAGCAGATCAGCGCCGTGGTCTACGGCAGTGACACCGCCGACCGCGGCACCTTCACGTGCGACAATCCGCTGCTCAACCGCTTGCAGGCCAACGTGCGCTGGGGCCAGCGCGGCAACTTCGTCTCCATCCCCACCGACTGCCCACAGCGCGACGAGCGCCTCGGCTGGACGGCGGACACCCAAGTGTTCGTGCGCACTGCAGTGCACAACGCCGACTGCGCCACATTTTACGGGAAGTACGTCGACGACATGCTCGACGCGCAGCATCCCGACGGCGGCTTCCCCGACTTCGCCCCGACCAATGCACCGGTCGACAAGGGCCGCTTCGGCTGGGCCGACGCCGGCGTGATCATCCCGTGGTGGTTGTGGCGGCTGTATGGCGACCTCGACACGGTACGTCGCGCCTGGGCCGGCATGCGCCGGTACCTCGACCAGCGGGACCGCACCGCGGTAGGCGATCTGAATGTCGACTGGAGCTTCGGCGACTGGGTCAGCCCGCCACCGCAGACGCCGAACGAGGTACTCGGCCCGATCTACCACGCCTGGATGCACCGCCTGATGGCGGAGATGGCACAGGCCCTCGGCAAGTCCGACGAGCAGCGCCACCACCAAGCCCGCTTCGAGCGCATCCGCACGGCGTGGCGCACCAAGCATCTCGATACCACCGGGCGCTGCCACAGCAGCGACACCCAAGCGTCCTACGCCTGCGCTTTACGCGCCGGGCTGATGGACGGCACCGAGGCTGCGCGCCATCTGGTGCGCGGGGTCGAAAAGCACGGCTGGCACCTCAATACCGGCTTCCTCGGCACCTACTGCCTGCTGCCGGCGCTGACCCAGGCCGGGCGCGACGACGTCGCCTGGCGCGTGCTGACCAGTGAGACCTACCCCGGCTGGCTGTACACGGTGAAGAACGGCGCCACCACCATGTGGGAGCGCTGGAACACCTACAGCCCGGAGACCGGCCCGGTCAACGTCGGCAACATGAACAGCTACAACCACTACGCTTTCGGTGCCGTCGGTGAGTGGATGTACAGCACGATCGGCGGCCTCGACCGCGCCGAGGACGACGTCGCCTTCCAGAAGCTGGTTGTCCGTCCGGTGCCCGGCGGCCACTGCCGTCATGCCTCGTGCAGCTACCGCAGCCTGCGCGGCACCGCCGCCAGCCGCTGGTGGCTCGACGACGCGCGGTTCAACCTGCACGTCACCGTGCCGCCGAACTGCACTGCCGAGGTGCACGTCCCAACCGTGCTCGGCGCCACGGCGGTCGTCGGTGCCGACGGGGCGAAGCACCTGCGCGACACTGCCACGCACGCAATCTACACGGTGGGCAGTGGAACGTGGAGCTTCAGCACTGCAGCGTGACGCGACGCCGCATGTCAGGATCCACCCCAGCGACACGGATCAGCGCTGGTAGATCGGCAGGTAGCGGTGCTGCACGGCCAGCGCCAGCATGGCCATGGCGGTGCAGTACACCGGCCCAGCGGCTGCCTCGTGCTCCCAGCCTGATTCCCAGCGACCGTCCTCCTTCTGCAGCGGCAGCAGCAGATCAGAAGTCTGCTTCCACGCCTGCTCGGCGTAGGCGCCGCCGGCCTGATGCATGCCCTGGCTGTAGTAGTAGGTGCCGTAGTAGAACCACGGCATGCCGGGCTTGATCTCGCAGGTCTTCAGCCACGCGACACTGCCCGCGACCTCGGGCATGTCGTAGGCGCCGGCGACCTGGAAGGAGAGCAGACCGGCAGCGGCCATGGCATAGGTTGGGGCTTGGCCGGGCTGGTAGGCGCAGGCAGTCACCGCCTGCAACGGCTTGCCCTGGGCATCGCGGTCGGCGCGGTAGCAGCGCTGCAGGTACTGCACCGCGTCATCAATCGGCTTGCGGTCGATGGGCAGACCGGCCTGCTTTGCTGCGCGTAGCGCCAGCAGTTGCCACACCGTCGCCGACAGGTCGCTGTCGGCGGAATTCGGGGCGTAGCGCCAGCCACCGAATTGGTCGCGGTTGTCGCGGTTCTTGCGCGCCTGCGACCACAGGATGACGGCGATGGCACTGTCGAGCCGGGTGCGGATGCGGCGGTCGGTGGCGGCATCGTTGCCCATGCCGAGCAGTTCACCGAAGTAGAGCGAGACGATGCCGTGCCCGTACATCGCCGAACCGTCCGGCCAACCGTAGAAGCCGTTGGCATCGCAGCGCTTGTCATCCAGCAGCCAGGTGAGCATGCGGCCGGCGGCGGCGCCCTGCGCTCCCGGCGAGGTCGGCACGACGCCGACCCCGGCGAGCGCCAGCGCGGCCAGAGCCGTGGTCGCGGTCTGCTTACCCTGACCGGCGCTGACCATGCCGTCGGCGTTGCACTTCGCGGCCAGCCACTCGGCGCCACGCCGGCAGGCGGCCTGCACTGCCGGGTCGATCGGCGGCTCGCCGGCAGTCAGCAAGGCGAGCGTCAACAGGAGGAGGATGGGACGGATCATCGCTTCTCCTGGGCCTTTTCGCCGATGGCGCGGAAGTAGCCATCGACCTGGCGACGGTACTCCTCGGGCACGGCCTCGCGGTTGCCGTCGATGAGTTCGCGCGCCAGCTCCTTGGGCAGCCGGCCCCAGTCGATGGGCCGGGCGGCGGCGGCTGGCGCGGTGCCCGAATTTCCGGCTTCGCGATCGTTGTCGGTGGAGCCCTGGGACGACGGCGCACCGGGGCGGCTGGCGCGGCGGGCGGCAGCGCGCTCCTGGCCCAGGGCCTGGCGGGCCTCGGCCAGGGCGGCGGCTGGCGCGGCACCAGCGTCGATGGCATCGAGGGCGCGGGCCATCGCCTGGCTGGTGGCGGCATCGCGGCCGGGGGCCGGAG
>Ga0105046_10009813_pt1 | contig 14942 bp, 11 predicted proteins | sample MAT03_FD_78385 | JGI IMG/M metagenome (GOLD analysis project Ga0105046, IMG submission 78385) | Freshwater microbial communities from Lake Fryxell liftoff mats and glacier meltwater in Antarctica - MAT-03 (megahit assembly) | ecosystem: Environmental > Aquatic > Freshwater > Ice > Liftoff... | reverse complement strand
CACCTCGATCATGCGCTGCGCCAGGCCGTTGACCAATGCCCACCCAAGCAGCAGGTGCAGCGCCAGCACGATGCCGATGCCAACCACGTGCTTGCCCGGGTTTCGTTGTTGCTGGGCAAAATCGATCATGAGGCTCCTGGGGTGTGGCGCCGGGCCTGTCATCCGCGCCTGGAAGGCACGAGGAGACGAACACACTGACTTCACCGGCTTCGGAGCAAACCAGCTCAGCCAAACCCGTTAGGTAGTAATACTACACTGCTCGGTGGCCTCTTCAAGGCGTGCTTGATCGATTTTCAGGTGCAATCGATGCCCTGAGAAGTAGTCTCCCTACAGATTTGAACGAGCTGTCTCGAGTCAACGCAGAACAGCCAGGCCACGGCGGCGCGGCTGCCCGGCGGCCACGAGGCGCAGCCGGCGGTCAGCGCACGACAAAAACCACTGCCGTGCGTGGCGGCACTGTGAAGCTGCCGTTGGCGCGGTCGAAAGTGGCGCCCGCCGCGCGCCGGTCGGCGGCGCCGGCGGCAAGGTGCACCGGGTGCAGTTCGAAAGGTCGGTCTTTCAACGGCTCCACGGTCACCGTCTGCGCCACCTTGTCGACGTTGACGAGGTAGACGATGTCGCGGTACACCGCGCCCGGCTGGCCCACGCCGTCGAGGTGGCCGACCAGCACCGTGGGCACCTGCACCTTGCCGGTGTTGTGGAACATCAGCCGCGCCTGCACGTCGGCCGCGCTGCGCAGACGGAACAGCGTGCTGCTGGCGCGGATCTTCAGCAAATCGGCGAATGCCTCGCTGGCCCAGCGCATCTCGGCGGCCGTCGGCTTGATATCGGGGTCGGCGAGCAGCGGCATCATCAGCGGCCAGCTCTCGCCGTTGTCGGGCTTCGGCGGCAGGCCGCTGCCGAAATGGTTGTCGGCCAGCGTCCAGTCGAGCCGGTTGAACCAGTCGCCCGAGTCGTAACTGTTGCGGTCCATCGACTTGCTGCGCAGCAACTCCTGGCCGGCATGGAAATAGGCGATGCCCTGGCTGAAGGCGACGATGGCCGCACCCAGATGCTGCGCGCGGGCGCGCTCCTCGCGGCTCGTGGCGAGCGGCAGCTTGAAGGCCTGGGCGTCGAACAGCGTCTGGTTGTCGTGGTTTTCGACGTAGTTCACCACCTCGCCGGGCTGGCTGACGTAACCGGCCGGCTGGCCGGCGTAGTCGATCTTCGACAAAGGCAGCAACTCGTCGCGCCAGGTCGTCATGACGTAGTCACGAAGGGTGCCGGCCAGGCCCACGCGCACCAGGTCGGCCGTGCGCAACAGGTCTTCGGCGCTGGTCTTGCCCAGCGCCAGCGCGTTCGGGTCGTAATGCAGGCCGTTGATGTAACCCTGGCGGGCGATCTGCTGAGTGCCGTTGTCAGCCGCGCCGCCGCCGCGAATGGCGTCACGCCCGCGGTCGCTGAAGGTGGCGATGCCCGAACCGTTCAATGAGAGCTGCGAGGCCTGCACGAAGCGCGCACCGTCCGCCACCTCGCCGAAGTTCCAGCCCTCTCCCAGCAGTTGCACCTGCCGGCCCGTGGCGGCGTCGACACGCGCCTTCAGCGCCTCCATCGCGGCGCGCGGCTGGTGTCCCATCAGGTCGAAGCGGAAGGAGTCGACACGGTGGTCGCGCGCCCACAGCAGCACCGAATCGGCCATCAGCCTGGCCATCATCAGGTTCTCGGTGGCGGTGTTGTCGCAGCAGGTCGAACGCTCGACGGCGCCTTTGGCGTTCAGCCGGTGGTAATAGCCGGGCACGACGCGGTCGAGCACCGACTTGCCGTCGCCACCCGAAGCCGCCGTGTGGTTGTAGACGACGTCCATGCCGACCCGAAGGCCGGCGCCGTGCAGCGCCATCACCATCTGGCGGAACTCGATGATGCGGCGCGCGCCGTCGGCGGCGTCACTCGCGTAGCTGCCCTCGGGAGCACTGAAGTGGAAGGGGTCGTAGCCCCAGTTGAAGCAGTCGGTGGCGGCGCTGGCCATCACGCTGGCCTGCTGGGATGGGCTGTCGGGCGGGCCGGCCGGGGCGGGCGTGACGCAGCCGGCCTCGGGCACGGTGGCGATGTCGAACACCGGCAGCAGATGCACGTCGGTGAGCCCGGCGTCCGCCAGCGCCTTCAGGTGTTTCATGCCGTCTGAGGTGGCCTCGGTGAAAGCGCCGTACTTGCCGCGCCGCGCCGGGCTCACCGTCGTGTCGCCGATCGAAAAGTCGCGCACATGGAGTTCGTAGACCACCATGTCGGTGGCGGCGGCCACGCGTGTCGGCGCCACGCTGGTGTCCCAGCCGGGCGGCTTGAGGGCGGGCGCGTCCAGGCTGGCGATGTAACTGCGGCGCGAGTCGGTGGTCAGGCTGATCGAATAGGGGTCGGTGACGCGATAGCGCATCACGCCTTTGCCAGTCACCGCCACTTCGACCATGTACGTGTAATAACCGCCGGACAGGTCGCCGTCGATGCGCAGCGCCCAGGCGCCGGTGGCGGCGTCGCGCCGCAGCGGAATGCGGGTCGTGGCCGGCAGGCTGCCGCCCTTGTGCAGGCACACCGACACACGCTGCGCGGTCGGCGCCCAGAGGCGAAAGTTCGTGCCGCGGCCGCGCGCCACCGTCACCCCGAGGTCGGACAGTTCGCCGGCCGCCGCATACAGATCGTCGAGCGCGCCGGCCACCTGCAGGGCGGTGGCCTGCAGCACGCGGCCCTCTTCGTCCTCACGCACCAGCAACAACTGTTCGCGCAGCAGCAAGGGCAGCCAGGCGGTTTCAGTCGCGCCCAGGGTCAGCACCGGCCCGGCGCCCAGCCATTTGAAACGCTCTGCCAAGGGCGCCGGCACCTCGCCGCCATGCAGTTGCAGGGTCAGGGCGCGGTCGCTGCCACGCACGCGTTCACCGGGGACGGCCAGCAACTGGCCGCGCAGCGAACGGTGCAGTCGGAAGCGGCCCTCGGTGGCAGCGCCCGGCCAGCGGATGAGGTGGCGGTCGAGCCAGACGGCGCGTGATTCGGCAGCGTCGCCTGTCGCCGCACCTGCGGGCGCGCGCCACAGCGCGGTGGCCGACTCGGCGGCATCGCAGGCCGCAGTCCAGGGCGCGGCAGGCGTCTGGGCGGCGACCGCCAGAACCACGCTCGGCAGGGTCAGACACAGTGTGAGCAGGCGTTTCATCGAGGGCGCAAGTTGAGGAGGAAAGTGAGCGGGAAAGTGAGCCGAAAAGTGAGCCGAAAAGGGTCCGGGATGGATGGTGGTGGAGCAAAACTACAAGATCAACAGATCAACGATGGTTCCCGGTCGGAAAAGAGGCGTGCGATTTCAGTCAAAGCAAGGCCGAGCGGAAAGCTCTCTTGATTCGACGCATGTAGTCAACCTACATTCTCCACTCGGCGTTGCCCACCCCATTGGAACCCAGAATGCCCACCACCCGCGGTCTACCCCGTCCACCCTGGCAGCGTCGGTCACGCGCCGCCTTGCTGGCGAGCAGCCTGCTGCTCGCCGTCGCCGTCGCTGCGGGCGCGGGCGCGCCGCCCACCCCTCTGAGCCCCGTGCCGCGGAGTGTCGACACGGAAGCCGGCCGGCCGCTGCCTGCCCACTGGCAGCACGGCGCCTTCATGGAAATCTTCGTGCGCGCCTACCAGGACAGCAACGGCGACGGTTTCGGTGACCTGCGCGGCCTGATCAGCCGCCTGGACTACCTGAAGGATCTCGGCGTCAAGGGCCTGTGGCTGATGCCGGTGACGGGCAGCGCCGACGGCGACCATGGTTACGCCACCACCGACTTCCGCGCCATCGAGCCGGCCTACGGCACGCTGGCCGATTTCGACGAGTTGCTGCGCCAGGCCCGCAAGCGCGGCATCGGCGTGGTGATCGACTACGTCATCAACCACAGCGCCGCCACGCACCCGCTGTTCCTGGAATCGCTGCAAGGCGCCGCCAACCCCTACCGAGACTGGTACGTGTGGGCCGACGAAGCACCCGTCGGCTGGGACATCTGGGGCAAGAACCCCTGGTACCACGCGGCCAGCGAACCCTGGCTGTTCAGGGGCGAACCGAAGGACCTGCCGGCCGCGCCGGCGGACGCGCGCGGTTTTTACTTCGGCACCTTCGGCCCGCACATGCCCGACTTCAACCTGAAAAACCCCGCCGTGCTGGCCTATCACCAGGACAGCCTGCGCTTCTGGCTGAACCGGGGCCTGGCCGGCTACCGGCTCGACGCCGTTCCGCACATGATCGAGAACGACGCCGTACGCTGGAACGACCAACCCGAGAGCCGCCGGCTGACGAAGGAACTGCAGGACCTGATCAAGAGCTACCCGAGTCGCCACGTCGTCTGCGAAGCCACCGCCGAGCCGCAGGCCTATGGCGACCCGCAGGTCTGCGGCGGCGCCTTCGCGTTCGGCTACGTGCAGCACTTCGTGGCCGCGGCACTCGGCAAGGCCGAGTCGGTGCGCACGCTGGCCGAGTTCTACCGGGACGCCTCGCCGACGATGGCCACCTTCGTCTCCAACCACGACATCTTTGCCGGTCGCCGTCTGTGGGACCAGGTCGACGGCGACATGGCCGCCTACCGCATGGCGGCCGCCGGCTACCTGCTGCAGCCCGGCACGCCCTTCATCTACTACGGCGAGGAAGTCGGCATGGCCGGCGTGCCCGGACTGCCGGGCGACCAGCCGCTGCGCACCCCGATGAGCTGGAGCGCCGAGAAACGAACGGCGGGGTTCACCACCGGCACGCCGTTTCGCCCCCTGTCGCCGAACGCGGCCACCCACAACGCCGCCGCCGCACTCGCCGACAAGGCGTCGATCCGCGCCTACTACAAGGCCATGCTGGCGCTGCGCAACAGCCGGCCGTCGATCGCCCGCGGCAGCTTCGAACATTCGTTCGCCGACGGCCTGGTGATGGGCTACCAGCGCCGGCTCGGCACCGAACGCACGCTCGTCGCCTTCAACTACGGCCTGCTGCCGGCCACGGCAACCGCCACAGGCCTGCCGGCCGGCGCCAGGCTGAGCGCGGCCCATCCGAAAGCGGCAAAAAGCGTGCTGGCCGACCGGCTGGGCGTGGCGCGCATCGAGATGCCGCCGCAGTCCGTGATGGTCTTCCGGGTCTTCCGGGTCTCCCGCGCCGGGGGCTGATCAGTCGAAGACGATCAGCGTGTCGCCGGGCCCGGCTTCGCAGCCCTCGGCGATCAGTTCCCAGCCGCGGCGGATCAGCACATGGCGCTCGTTGTGGCAGAACTCGACGCGTGTGGCAGCGGGCAGGCGGGCCGCGACGAAAGCCTCGATCGACGCCGGCATGCTGACGAGGTAGCGCGCCATCGCGATGTCTTCGGCCGGGTGGTCGTCGCTGTGCAGCCAGGGGATGAAGGCGCCGGCCCACATCAGCGGGCGCCAGCCGACGTCGAAGACCGTGGGCGCATACGACATCGCACGCAGCCAGTCCTGCGCCTGCGCCCTCGGCTCGCCTTCGGCCGCCAGCCCGCCCCAGGCCAGGGCCAGCATTTCCGCCACCCACTGATTGCAGTTCTGGTAGCTCAGGTTGAACGGGTAGGCGTTGGCGCTGTAGGTGCTGCCGAGCAACTGCAGCGCCAGCCGATTGTCGAGTGCCACCCGCTCCAGCGCCGCGGCTTCGTCAGCGGGCAGGAAGATCACCGACAGGAAACCAAGGTTCGGCTCCACCGAGCCCAGCACGAAACCCGACAGCCCCTGGTCGTAGAGCCGGGGCCGGCTTTCGTCGCAGGCGTAGTAGAGCTGGCGCACCGACCACGGCGTGTTGCCACTGGCCTTCAGGCTGAAGCCGGCGTGCGAATAACGCTGGCCGAAGCGGCCCAGCGCCAGCCCGGAGCGCGACATCAGCACCAGGCTCTGACCCGACTTTTCCAGCTCGGCCTTGACGATGGCGCCAAAGCGGAAGATGCGATCCTGCTGGGCTGCGGTGGGTTCGGCAGGTGGATCGCAATAACCCAGCACCGCCGCCTGGCAGGGCAGGGTGACGGCCAGCACGAGTGCCGCCGGCAGCCATGTCGCAAGCCGGCGCAGCGCCTGCGGCAGGCGGACGCTCACCCGCTCAAAGCACGACGGGGTTCGATTGCAGTTCGCGGTGCCAGTCGTCGCCGACCAGCAGGAAGAAGGCCTGCTGGGTGGCGGCAATGGCGAACTCGGTGCCGTAGACACGCGGCCGCGCACTCACCACCTGCCCGGGCGCGATGCCGTTCTGCGCCACCGTGGCCTCCGGCACGATCAGCGCGAATTCAGTGTCGGCGGCGTCGCCTTCGCCCGCCATCGCGCGCAGCGTCAGGCGCAGGAAGCCGGGGCGCTCGGCCACGGCCGCCATGTCGATGACGCGGTAATTGCCCGCAGCCACCTTGTTGTTGGATGAACTGCCGCTGGACTGCTGGAGCGAGGTGGAAATGCTGCCGACCGACGCGCTGGAGCCGCCGACGGCGGAAGACGCCGCCGAGCTGGCGGCGAACACGGGCGCGGCGACGGTGGCAGACAGCAGGGCGGCAACGAGATGACGGGTCAATCGCATGGCGGGTCCTTCGGGTGGGTGGCTGGCGCGCATCTTATCGCCCACCCGCCAGATGCTCAGCTGCTCAGCCCGCCACCGTCTGCCGCACCGCATGCTCCCACTCGGCCAGCCGTTCGAGCGCGCGCGTGCGCGGCATGGTCGGCATGAACGTGCGCTCGACCTGCCATTGCGCGGCCAGTTCGTCCAGGCCACGATAGAGGCCCGAAGACAGCCCGGCCAGAAAGGCAGCGCCGAGCGCGGTGGTTTCGATGACCTTCGGCCGCACCACCGGGATGCCCAGCAGGTCGGCCTGGATCTGCATCAGCAGATCGTTCACGCAGGCGCCGCCATCCACGCGCAGTTCAGCCACCGGCTGGCCGCCGGCGGCCACGGCGTCGCGGCTCATCGCCTGCAGGAGTGCGGTGCTCTGGAAGGCGATGCTCTCCAGCGCGGCACGCGCGATGTGCGCCACCGTGCTGCCTCGCGTCAAACCGACGATGGCGCCGCGCGCGTCCGCGTTCCAGTAGGGCGCGCCCAGGCCGGTGAAAGCCGGCACGAAGATCACGCCGCCGCTGTCGGGCACGCTCTCGGCCAGCGTCTGCACTTCGCCGCTGGCCTGGATGGCGCGCAGGCCGTCACGCAGCCACTGCACGACCGCGCCGCCGATGAAGACACTGCCTTCGAGTGCGAATTCGGGTGTCCAGGCCGGCTCGACTCCCCTTTGGGAGGGCGCGGCGGAGCCCTTTGGGGGCCCCTGGACATTCGGTTGCGCGGCGCTGGTGGTGATGAGGCCGTTGGTCGAGGTCAGGAAGCGCGCACCGGTGTGCATCAGCATGAAGCAGCCGGTGCCGTAGGTGTTCTTCGCCAGCCCGGCCTTGAAGCAGGCCTGGCCGAAGAGCGCGCTCTGCTGATCGCCGGCCATGCCGCCCACCGGGAGCGCCGCGCCCAGCCATTCTGGCCGGATTTCGCCGTAGACGTGGCTGGACGGAAACACCGAAGGCAGCAGCGCATGCGGGATGCCCAGCAGGCCCAGCAGTTCGTCGTCCCAGGTGTTGCTGTGCACGTTCAGCAGCAGCGTGCGTGAGGCGTTGCTGACGTCGGTGGCGTGCACGGCCCCGCCCGTCAGCTGCCAGAGCAGCCAGCTGTCGACCGTGCCGAAAGCCAGTTCCCCACGCTCCGCCGCCGCGCGCGCACCCGGCGCATGGTCGAGGATCCAGCCCAGCTTGCTGCCCGAGAAGTAGGCGTCGATGATCAGCCCGGTCTTCTGACGGAAGACAGCTTCGAGTCCGCGCGCACGCAGTGCGGCGCAGGCCGGCTCGGCCCGCCGGTCCTGCCAGACGATGGCGTTGTAGACCGGCTGGCCGGTGCGCCGGTTCCACACCACCGTCGTCTCGCGCTGGTTGGTGATGCCGATGCTGGCGATATCGGCCGCTGTCAGGCTGGCCCGGGCCAGCGCCTCGCGCGCCGTGGCAAGCTGTGTATGCCAAAGCTCCATCGGGTCGTGCTCGACCCAGCCGGGCTGTGGGTAGATCTGGCGAAACTCGCGCTGCGCCATCGCCACCACCTGGCCATCGACGTCGAAGACGATGCTGCGCGAACTGGAGGTGCCCTGGTCGAGCGCCAGCAGATGGGTTTTCATGACTGTGCCCCGCAGGTTTTCAGCGCCACGCCGGCAGCGGCCAGCAAGGCTGGAAACGGGCCGGGCGGCGTGATGTCGGTGAACAAGCTGTGAATCTGCTCCAGCCGCCCGAGTTCCACCATCGCCGGGCGGTTGAACTTGCTGTGGTCGGCGGCCAGCCAGACCTCGCGCGACTGGCCGATGATGGCGCGCGCCACCTGCACCTCGCGAAAATCGAAGTCGCGCAGGGTGCCGTCGGCCTCGATGCCCGAGATGCCGATCAGACCGATGTCGACCTTGAACTGCTGGATGAAATCGACCGTGACCTCGCCCACCACGCCGTGGTCGCCGGCGCGCACCACGCCGCCGGCGACGATGACCTCGCAATCGGCGTTGTCACAGAGGATCGCCGCCACGTTCAGGTTGTTGGTGATCACGCGCAGGCCCTTGTGGCCCAGCAGTTCGCGCGCAATCGACTCGGTGGTGGTACCGATGTTGATGAACATGGAACAGCCGTTCGGCACCGCCTGCGCCACGGCGCGGGCAATGCAGCGTTTCGCGCCGTCATTGAACTGCTGGCGCTGCCGGTAGGCCAGGTTTTCCAGCGCCGCGCCAGGCAGGCGCACGCCACCGTGGAAACGCGCCAGAAGACCGGCGTCGGTGAGCAACCGGACGTCGCGCCGAACAGTCTGCAGCGTGACGCCGAAACGTTCGGCCAGCGCTTCCACCGACACGCTGCGCTGCTTTCGCACCTCGGCGACCAACTCCAGCTGACGTGGGCTCGGATTCATTCCAGACGAATCTAAACGATCAGAAACGAACCTCAATGAGGGTTTGTGTGGGGTAAAAACGAAAGGCAAACGAACAAAATGCAAACCGTCGAACCACCGGACCCGCCTTCCGCGGGCCGGCCATCGCCTTCGGCAGACGTCAGCAACGCCCCACCATTTCAATCCCGTGAAACCCATCCTTGCCCGCTGCAACGAACCACGGCCGCCACAGCGGCGCGGCAACGCCATGCGGCCGACGCGAGCCAGGGACGCGGCATGGAGCTGATCCTCAAGGGAGTCGCACAGCGCTTCGGCGCCGCCACGCACTTGTACGGGCTCGACATCACGCTGGTGCCGCGCGCGGTGACGGTTCTGCTCGGCGCCACGCAGGCCGGCAAGACGACGCTGATGCGCGTGATGGCCGGCCTCGACGCGCCCACCGCCGGCCGGGTGGTGGCCGACGGCCGCGACGTCACCGGCATGCCGGTGCGCGAGCGCAACGTCGCCATGGTCTACCAGCAGTTCATCAACTACCCGTCGATGACGGTGGCCGAGAACATCGCTTCGCCGCTCAGGCTGCAGGGTGCACTCGGTCGTGCGGCGGTCGACGCGCGGGTGGCCGAACTCGCCGCCCGGCTGCACATCGAGCCTTTCCTGAAGCGCCTGCCTGCCGAGCTGTCGGGTGGCCAGCAGCAGCGAGTGGCGCTGGCCCGCGCGCTGGCCAAGAAAGCGCCGCTGATGCTGCTCGACGAGCCGCTGGTCAACCTCGACTACAAGCTGCGCGAAGAGCTGCGCGACGAGCTGTCGGCGCTGTTCGCCAGTGGCGAGTCGACCGTCGTCTACGCCACCACCGAGCCCACCGAGGCCTTGCTGCTGGGCGGCTACACGGCGGTGATGGACGCCGGTGAACTGCTGCAATACGGGCCCACCGCCGAGGTCTTCCACCGCCCGAAATCGATGCGGGTGGCGCGGGCCTTCAGCGACCCGCCGATGAACCTGGTCGAGGGCAGCGCCAGCGCCGACGGCATCGTGCTGCCGGCCGGCGTGCACCTCGCGGTGGCGCTCCCGCCGGGTGCGCGGACCAGCGGTTTCCAGGCGCTGACCGTCGGCATCCGCGCCAGCGCGCTGCGCGTGCAGGCACGCCCGGGCGACCTGCTGCTGCCCGGCGCCGTCGAGCTGGCCGAGATCTCCGGCTCCGACACCTTCGTGCACGTCGACACCGCGATCGGCGAGCTGGTGGCGCAGATGCCCGGCGTGCACCAGTTCACCCTCGGCGCGCCGATCACGCTGCACCTGAGCCCGGCGCAGGTTTATGTGTTCGACGCGCGTGGCGACCTGCTGGTCGCACCGAGGTCCCTGTTGCTTGCACCCGCAGCCCCCCCGGGCAGCCACTGACATGGCCCGCATCGATCTCGACCTGGCCCACGCCTACGCCGCCAACCCGCAGCGCGACGAAGACTACGCACTGCTGCCGCTGAAGATGACTTTCGAGGATGGCGGCGCCTACGCGCTGCTCGGGCCGTCGGGTTGCGGCAAGACGACGCTGCTGAACATCGTCTCGGGGCTCGTCACACCTTCGCACGGCGGCCTCACCTTTGACGGCCGCGACGTCACCCGGCTCAGCCCGCAGCAGCGCAACATCGCCCAGGTGTTCCAGTTCCCGGTGATCTACGACACGATGACGGTGGCGCAGAACCTGGCCTTTCCGCTGCGCAACCGCGGCGTGGCGCCCGAGAAAATCAAGGAGCGCGTCGGCAAGGTCGCCGAGATGCTCGACATGAGCGGCCAGCTGAACGTGCGCGCCGCCGGCCTGACGGCCGACGCCAAGCAGAAGATTTCGCTCGGCCGCGGGCTGGTGCGCGAAGACGTTTCGGCGGTGCTCTTCGACGAGCCGCTGACGGTGATCGACCCGCACCTCAAGTGGCAATTGCGGCGCAAGCTCAAGCAGATCCACGCCGAGCTGAAGCTGACCCTGATCTACGTGACGCACGACCAGGTCGAGGCGCTGACCTTCGCGCAGGAAGTGGTGGTCATGACCCGCGGCAGGGCGGTGCAGATCGGCAGCGCCAGCGAGCTTTTCGAGCGCCCGCGCCACACCTTCGTCGGCAACTTCATCGGCTCGCCGGGCATGAACTTCCTGCCTGCGCAGGGCGTGGGCGACGCCATCACGGTGGCCGGCCGCCGGCTGTCTGCGCCCAACGACACGCTGGCGCGCACCGACACCTTCACGCTCGGCATCCGGCCCGAGTACGTGCGGCTGACAGCCGCCAACGCCATCGGCGCGCTGCCGGGCGTGGTGACGCAGGCGCAGGACATCGGCACCTACTGGCTGGTGACGACGCAGGTCGGTTCTGCTGCCGACGCCTCGGTGGTGCGCGCCCGGCTGAGCCCGGAGCAGGCGATCCCGAAAGTGGGTGACGCGGTCTGGCTGTCGGTGATGGATGAGCACACCTGCTACTACGTGAACGAGGAGTTGGTTGCATGAGCAGCATGAAACCGGTCAACCAGAAAGCCTGGTGGCTGATCCTGCCGGTGATCATCTGCGTGTCCTTCTCGGCCATCATCCCGCTGATGACGGTCGTGAACTACTCGCTGCAGGACATCATCTCACCCGATCGGCGTGTCTTCGTCGGCACCGAATGGTTCAAGGCCGTGATGCGCGACGACGAACTGCATGGCGCACTGCTGCGACAGCTGGTCTTTTCTTTCAGCGTGCTGCTGGTCGAGATCCCGCTGGGTATCCTGCTGGCGCTGTCGATGCCGGCCAAGGGTTGGCAGTCGTCGGCGGTGCTCGTGACGGTGGCCATCTCGCTGCTGATTCCGTGGAACGTGGTCGGCACGATCTGGCAGATCTTCGGCCGCACCGACATCGGGCTGCTCGGCGCGTCGCTGGCCGCCATGGGCTTCGACTACAGCTACACCGGCAACCCGACGCACGCCTGGTTCACGGTGCTGGCGATGGACGTCTGGCACTGGACGCCGCTGGTCGCATTGCTGTGTTACGCCGGGCTGCGGGCGATCCCGGACGCTTATTACCAGGCAGCGAGCATCGACGGCGCCAGCAAGTTCGCGGTGTTCCGCTACATCCAGCTGCCCAAGCTCAGGGGCGTGCTGATGATCGCCGTGCTGCTGCGCTTCATGGACAGCTTCATGATCTACACCGAGCCCTTCGTGCTCACCGGCGGCGGCCCGGGCAACGCCACCACCTTCCTCAGCCAGTACCTGACGCAGAAGGCGGTCGGCCAGTTCGACCTCGGCCCGGCGGCGGCTTTTTCGTTGATCTATTTCCTGATCATCCTGTTGCTGTGCTTCGTGCTCTACAACTGGATGCAGCGCGTGGGCGCACAGGACAAACCGGACGGCTCCCATGGATAAGCGGTTTCAGAAGCGCAGCATCTTCCTGGTGCTGTACCTGGTGTTCGCCATCCTGCCGGTGTACTGGATGGTCAACATGTCCTTCAGGACCAATGAAGAGATTCTTTCAACCTTCAGCCTGTGGCCCGAGAACTTCACCATCGAGCATTACAAGACCATCTTCACCGATGCGTCGTGGTACTCGGGCTACATCAACAGCCTGATCTACGTCGCCATCAACACGGTGGTCTCGCTGCTGGTGGCGCTGCCGGCGGCATATGCGTTCAGCCGTTACCGCTTTATCGGCGACAAGCATGTGTTCTTCTGGCTGCTGACCAACCGGATGACGCCGCCGGCGGTATTTTTGCTGCCGTTCTTCCAGCTCTACACGACGCTGGGCCTGATGGACACGCACCTCGCGGTGGCGATGGCGCACCTGCTGTTCAACGTGCCGCTGGCGGTGTGGATCCTCGAGGGCTTCATGAGCGGTGTGCCACGCGAAATCGACGAGACCGCTTACATCGACGGTTATTCGTTCCCGCGTTTCTTCATCACCATCTTCATTCCGCTGATCAAGGCCGGCGTCGGCGTGACGGCCTTCTTCTGTTTCATGTTCAGCTGGGTCGAGTTGCTGATGGCGCGCACACTGACCAGCGTCGACGCCAAGCCCATCGTCGCGGTGATGACGCGCACCGTGTCGGCGTCGGGCATGGACTGGGGCGTGCTGGCGGCCGCCGGCGTGCTGACCATCGTTCCCGGCGCCATCGTCATCTGGTTCGTGCGCAACTACATCGCCAAGGGCTTCGCGATGGGCCGGGTGTGATGGCCCCGCCTCCGAAGCGCCTTCAGCGCTCCGCCCCAGGGCGGCCGAGCCGGCGAGGGACCGCCGGCATGCAAGCCGAGGGGCGACGCCAGCCGACCGGCAGCGCCGGATCGGCAGCGTCTGCCCGGGTGCGTGCGCTGCCCGGATCGGTCGTGTCAAAAGTCGAAGCTGAGGGCTGCTGCGATGTTTGAATGGATGGCCTGGACGTTGCCGGTAGCGGTGTTTTTCACCTGCATCGCGCTGATGCTGGTAGGCATGACGGTGTGGGAGATCAAATCGCCCACCATCATGCGCAAGGGCTTTTTGCCGATTGCCACCACGCGCGGCGACCGCCTTTTCATCGGCCTGCTGAGCGCGGCCTATCTGAACTTGGCTTTCGTCGCCACCAGCGAGAAAATGATCGGCTGGTTCGGCCTGGCGCAGGAGCCTTCGATCTGGTTCGGTTTCGTGGCATCGATGTTGTTGTTGGCGCTGATCATGCGCCGCGGCTGACCACAGCAGAGCTTGAAAAGCGCACCGGCCCCATCTTCCCAGCCGGCCGCGCACGATTTGAACGGGAAGCAAAACCGAGGAGACGACGATGAAGATGCGAATGAACGCGGTGGCTTTCGCTGCCGCCGCGCTGGTCCTGGGCCAGAGCGCGTGGGCCGGCGAGGCCGAGGCCAAGAAGTGGATCGACGCCGAGTTTCAGCCGTCCACGCTGACCAAGGACCAGCAGATGGTCGAGATGAAGTGGTTCATCGAAGCCGCCAAGAAGCTGCAGGCCAAGGGCGTGAAAGAGATCTCGGTGGTCTCCGAGACCATCGACACCCACGTCTACGAGAGCAAGACGCTGGCCAAGGCCTTCGAGGAGATCACCGGCATCAAGGTCAAGCACGACCTGATCCAGGAAGGTGACGTCGTCGAGAAGCTGCAGACCAGCATGCAGTCGGGCAAGTCGATCTACGACGGCTGGATTTCCGACTCCGACCTGATCGGTACCCACTACCGCTACGGCAAGATCATGAACCTCACCGACTACATGGCCGGCAAGGGCAAGGAGTGGACGAACCCGGGCCTGGACCTGAAAGATTTCATCGGCACCAGCTTCACCACCGGCCCCGACGGCAAGCTCTATCAGTTGCCCGACCAGCAGTTCGCCAATCTGTACTGGTTCCGCGCCGACCTCTTCGCGCGCCCGGACCTGAAAGACAAGTTCAAGGCCAAGTACGGTTATGAACTCGGCGTGCCCTTGAACTGGAGCGCCTACGAAGACATCGCCGCCTTCTTCAGCGAGGACGTGAAGACCATCGACGGCAAGCCCATCTATGGCCACATGGACTACGGCAAGAAGGACCCGTCGCTGGGCTGGCGCTTCACCGACGCCTGGCTGTCGATGGCCGGCACCGCCGACATCGGCATCCCGAATGGCAAGCCGGTCGACGAATGGGGCATTCGCGCCTCGGCCGACGGCTGCACGCCGCTGGGTGCGAGCGTGTCGCGCGGTGGCGCCACCAATTCGCCGGCTGCCGTCTATGCGCTGACCAAGTACGTCGACTGGATGAAGAAGTACGCGCCCAAGGAAGCCATGGGCATGACCTTCGGCGAAGCCGGCCCGGTGCCGGCCCAAGGCGAGATCGCGCAGCAGATCTTCTGGTACACCGCGTTCACCGCCGGCATGACCAAGCCCGGCCTGCCTGTCGTCAACGCCGACGGCACGCCGAAGTGGCGCATGGCGCCCGGCCCGAACGGCCCGTACTGGAAACAGGGCATGCAGAACGGTTACCAGGACGTCGGTTCCTGGACCTTCTTCGAAGCGCATGACGCCAACAAGACGGCAGCCGCCTGGCTGTATGCGCAGTTCGTGACGGCCAAGACGACGTCGCT
>Ga0105046_10009811_pt1 | contig 14945 bp, 13 predicted proteins | sample MAT03_FD_78385 | JGI IMG/M metagenome (GOLD analysis project Ga0105046, IMG submission 78385) | Freshwater microbial communities from Lake Fryxell liftoff mats and glacier meltwater in Antarctica - MAT-03 (megahit assembly) | ecosystem: Environmental > Aquatic > Freshwater > Ice > Liftoff... | reverse complement strand
TCCTCATCTCGGTCATAAAGAGACTGTGAAAGAGTGGGTTATTGTTGACGCAGAAGCTCTGGTGTTGGGTCGGCTGGCTAGTGAAATAGCTAAGATCATCAGAGGCAAAAACAAGCCAACCTACTCGCCTCATGTAGATGGGGGAGATAATGTGATCGTAATCAATGCCGAAAAGGTTCGCCTGACCGGAAAAAAATTGAACGATCGGATCTACATCTCTTACACCGGATATCCTGGTGGACAGAGATTCAAAACACCTTCTCAGGTGTTGGCCAAAAATCCAGCCAAATTGATAGAAATGGCGGTTAAAGGCATGCTTCCTAAAAACAGATTGGGACGAAGGTTGTTCACTCACTTGCATGTTTATGCCGGAACTGATCATCCTCACACGGCCCAAACTCCAAAAACAGTTGAAATTTTAACAGCTTAAGGAACATGCAACAAATCAGCAACATAGGAAGAAGAAAGACTGCTGTAGCCAGAGTTTATCTTCGTCCGGGTAATGGAAACATTACAGTTAATCATAAAGATTTCAAAGTCTATTTCCCTTCTGATGTACTTCAGATCATTGTAAATCAGCCAATTGAGCTGGTAAACGAAATGGGAAAATACGATATTTTCGTAAATGTAAAAGGTGGTGGCGTTTCAGGTCAGGCCCAAGCAGTTAGAATGGGTATTGCCCGTTCCTTGGTTGAATCTAGCCCGGAAAACCGAACCGTTGTAAAGAAAGAAGGATACCTAACAAGGGATTCCAGAATGGTCGAAAGGAAGAAATTTGGTCGTCGTAAGGCAAGAAGAAGCTTCCAGTTCTCTAAACGTTAATTTTTCACCATCAAAATTTTACATTTATGTCAGTAAAAGTAGATTACAAAGTATTGTTGGATGCCGGTGTTCACTTTGGCCACCTCACCCGCAAATGGAATCCGAAAATGTCTTCATACATTTTCATGGAGCGAAACGGAATCCATATTATAGATTTGAACAAAACTGTAGGTGCACTTGAAAATGCAGCTGCAGCAATGAAAAGTATAGCCAAAGCCGGCAAGAAAATCATGTTCGTGGCTACTAAAAAGCAAGCCAAAGAAATGGTTGCCGATGAAGCCAGAAGGTTGAAAATGCCTTATGTTACAGAAAGATGGTTGGGAGGCATGCTTACCAATTTTACAACTGTAAGAAAATCCTTGAAGAAAATGCAAGGCATCGATCGTCAAATAAAAGACGAAACACTTTCTCTAAACAAGAAAGAAAAGTTGATGCTAAGCCGAGACAAGGAGAAAATGGAAAGAGTTTTGGGCGGTATTGCAGATCTTACAAGATTGCCTTCTGCTTTGTTTATTGTCGATGTTGGCAAAGAGCACATTGCTGTTAAAGAAGCAAAACGTCTTGGAATTCCTGTATTTGCAATGGTTGATACCAATTCAGATCCGGATTCTGCAGATTTCATCATCCCGGCAAATGACGATGCGTTCAAATCAATCGCTGTGGTTACCCAAATTATTGGGCAAGCCATTGAAGAAGGTTTGATGGAGCGTAAGAAAGACAGAGATGACGAAAAAGAAAAGGAAGGAGCTGAGTTCAAAGCGCAAGAGCAATATTTAACACAAGCTGCTGTAGCTACTGAAGAAGTAGAAGCGCCAGCATCAGAAGTATTGGCACCCGCTCCAGTGGTTGAAGCTGTAGAAGTTGCTGCTTCTGAAGAGGTTGCTGCAAGTCCAGTGAAAGCCCCTCGAACAAGAATTGCAAAAGCTGATGGTTCTAAACCAGAAGTGGCAGCGGTAGAAGCAGTTGTGGCACCAGCCAAAACAGAGGAAGCCGAGTAATTAATTTTAGTTTAAATTTAAAAGCCTGTTTTTTCGAAGACGGGCTTTTTTTTGTCCAAAAGAAAATGAAACTGGTGTATTAAGAATTTATAAGTGCTTTGGTATAAGACTAATTTACCTTTGATCTTTCTGATTCGCCATTTATCCGCCTTACATTTTTGCCCAATAAAAATTTAAACAGATTTACCTTATAATCGATCACCAACATGAGCGAAAGAAGCAGTATTTTTGATATGATTGGCCCAGTAATGATTGGCCCGAGCAGTAGCCACACAGCTGGTGTGGTAAAAATCGGAAATGTGGCCAGACAGATTTTTGGTGGAACTCCTGAAAGCGCAGACATAATTTTTTATAATTCATTCGCCAGAACTTTTGAGGGACATGGCAGCGATAAAGCCATTATTGCAGGTACCCTTGGCTTTCAACCAGATGATGAACGAATCAGAGATGCCTTCGAATATGCCAAAAAAGAAAAGCTCAATTTCAATTTTAGGTCGATTGGAAATGCATCAACACTTCACCCAAATTCTGTAAAACTTGTTTTAAAAAACGCTGAAAAATCCACTGAAATACTTGGTGAAAGCCTTGGTGGTGGTGTAGTCAACATAAAAGAAGTTGACGGATTTACAGCCAATATTTCAGGACAAAATTATACACTCATCATAAAATCTGATGATAAAAAGGGAACGATCGCTTTCATCGCTGAAGTGATTGGCCATGACGATTGTAACATTGCAACGATGACCGTGAGCAGGTTAGGAAAAAATGATATGGCTTGTCAGTTTATTGAAATAGATTCTCCCATTGCCGAACTGACAATCGCATATCTTAATTCCTTGTCCTGGGTGCATCAAATTAATTATTTAACCCCAATTTCTAAATAAAATTGAAATCAATTCCTGCCTTCTTTCTCTTCATTTCTCAACTTGCTTACTGTCAAACAAATGGCATATTTTCACTTCAGCAATGTGTAGAAATTGCTTTAGCCAACAACATCACAATGAAGCAAGCTTTGCTTACTGTTGAAGGGAATAAATTGTCTGTTGGACAATCGAAAATTAACAGATTTCCAACTTTAAATGCAGGTGCATCTCAAGCTCTAAACTTTGGTCGATCTGTTAATCCTTATGACAACACTGTGGTTGCCAACCAACAAGTCAACTCAAATAATATTTCGCTATCATCAACCGTAAACCTTTTTAGCGGATTTCAGAATCAACTTACAATTCAACAACGCCAGCTCAATCTGAAAGCAAGTCAGGAAGATATTGGAACCACTAAAAACAACATTACCTTAGGTGTGATTGAAGCTTTTGCCAATGTATTAAGCAACAAAGCTCTTCTTTCTTCTGCAAAATCTCAATACGAAAGCACTCAGGCTCAAATTGATAGAACAGACAAACTGGTTCAGGCAGGGCGTTTGGCTATAACCAATCTATATGACTTAAGGTCTCAAATGGCCATTGAAGAAACAAATATTGTACTGGCCGAAAACAATCTGGAACTCGCAAAACTTTCGCTTACACAATGGATGCAGGTTGATCCTGAACTTCTTCAAGATGTTGCAGAGCCAAATCTGATTGTGGAGGAAAATGTTGAAAAATCGGCGAAAGAGATTTACAATTTAGCCCAACAGAATCAACCACAAATTCAGGCTGCCAAATCAAGACTTTTTAGTGCAGAGAAAGGAATTTCGATCGCAAAGAGTGGATTTTATCCAAGCTTGAATTTTCAAGCAGGGCTATTCACGAATTATTCTTCTTTGGCTCAACGCTTTGTTCCTGGCAAAGTTTTAAGCTCGCCTGTTTATACTCCCATCTCCAGCTTTCAGGTTAAAGATCTGAATGGAAATCTTTTGCCTATTCAAGTCAACCAGGTTTCTTTTGCCGGCCCAAGTACCATTGAAGAATTAGGGTATAAAGATCAGCTAGACAATAATTTGAGGAAAGGATTCACATTTAATCTGAATGTTCCAATTTTCAATGGCTTCCAAAACAGATATGCTACTGAAAATGCGATCATTACAAAAAAGAATGCTGAACTACAATTGGAACAACAAAAGAATCAATTGCGACAAACGATCGAAACAGCATTAGCCAATGAAAAAGCAGCTCGAAAAAGACTACAAGCTGTTGAAAAGCAACTCGTTTCCCTCAATGAAGCCTTTCGGTCTTCTGAAAAACGATTTGACCTTGGCGTACTAAATACTGTAGATTTTCTATTGGCAAAAAACAACCTATCAAAGGCTCAAAATGACAAGGCAAGATATCGATATGATTTTTTCATTCGCCGTGCTGTGCTCGATTTTTATTTAGGTAAGGAATTGAAATTTAATCAATTGTAAAAGTAGTAATGAATAAATGGATTTGGATTTTACTTGTCGGAGCAGCAGTGGCAGCTGCAGTTGGATTTATTGGTATGAAATTGGAATGGTTTGGTCAAAGCAAAAAAATTGAGGTTGAAATCTCAAAGGTTAAGCGGGCTGATATTGTAGAAAAGGTAAGTGCAAGTGGCAAGGTTCAACCCGAAATAGAGGTAAAAATTTCTGCTGATGTTTCAGGAGAAATCATTGAACTAACAGTAAAAGAAGGGGATTCAGTTCGAAAAGGCCAATTGCTTTTCAGAATAAGGCCTGATAATTATCAATCTTTTCTCGACAGAGCCAGAGCATCACTCAATACAGCCAAAGCCAATTTATCACAAACCAAATCAGCTTTGGCTCAATCAAATGCAAGATTTATTCGTTCTAAACTTGACAACGACAGAAACAAAAAGCTATTAGAACAAAAAGTGATTTCTGATTCTGATTGGGAGACATCAAAGGCAAATTTCGAAGTCGCAGAAAATGAATTGGATGCGGCAAGAAGCAATGTAGAAGCCTCAAAATTTGGAATTGAAAATGCAGAAGCAAGCTTAAAAGATGCAGCTGAAAACCTAAGAAAAACAACAGTTTATGCACCAATGGGCGGCATTATTTCCCGATTAAATGTTGAGCAGGGCGAACGTGTTGTGGGTACAGCTCAAATGTCTGGTACAGAAGTATTACGGATTGCAAATCTAAACAATATGGAAGTTGAAGTTGAAGTTAACGAAAATGATATCGTAAGAATTCAACTCAAAGACTCGGCTGATATAGATGTTGATTCATATTCCTATTTAAAGAAAAAATTTAGAGGCGTTGTTTCCTCAATTGCAAACTCTGCTGTAGAAACAACGAATTCTGAAACGGTAACTGAATTTAAAGTAGATGTAAAATTAGATCCGAGATCATATCAGGATTTACTACGAGAAAAACCCAATAGCTTTCCATTTCGTCCTGGCATGACCGCTTCACTCGAAATATTAACAGACAAGCGATTTGGTGTTTTAACTGTTCCACTTTCAGCTGTTGTTTCAAGATCGCTTGATAGCAAGAAGGAAAAAGAGAATACAAAAAGGAAGGATGAAATGACAGAGGAAGAGAAACGCATACAGGAATCTATATCTCAAAAAACTGAAATGGTTTTTATTTATGGGGATGGAAAAGTGAAAATGCGGAAAGTAAAAACAGGAATTGCAGATTTCGAACAGGTGGAAATAATTGAAGGACTAAAGGAAGGAGAAGCTATTGTAACCGGACCCTTTATTGCGATTACAAAAACCTTGGAAAATGGGGATGAAGTAAAGCTCAGAACAAAGGATAAAAACGGTAAAAAGAGCTCAATTATCGAATTCTAGAAATATCAAGCACTGTTTATCAGGTGGTTATAATTTATTTCAAAATATTTTTCAAAATATTGAAACCTTATCTATTAACTTTACGTCCACATTTGTGGTAAAACACTTATGTAAATCCTCAATAGTTTAGTTTAGTACGGATTAAGCGTCGCCATTTTGGTGACGCTTAACTTTTTTATAGGCAGATTCAAATTCATATCAGCTCCAAGACTGACATTTATCACTGCCTGTAATTCAAATTCTTAGGACTTTGCATCATGTCAAAAAGTTTATTTAGAATTATTCCAAATAAGGTAAATAAATACTAAAATCAAGGACATTTTACGTATGTAAACGTAAATTTGCAGAGTTAAAATGGAAATACAGACAAGGGAGAATCAATTTCAAACCATCAGTTTGAGCCACAAGGAGGCCCCAATCTCAGTAAGAGAGTTGCTAACTTTTGATGAAAACCAAACTAAAGCATTTTTATTGTACCTAAAGGATCTTCTTGATATTCAAGAGGCTTTCCTATTATCCACCTGCAACAGAACTGAAGTTTACTATTTTAACAGTACGGACAGCACTTTGGTTGTAAAAGCAATTGCTGCATTCAAAGGAATTCAAGCCACGCAAATCCAAAAATATTTTACCATTTTAACTGAAAGTTCAGATTCTATCCGTCACCTTTTTAGAGTTGGTATTGGTCTGGAATCTCAGGTTTTAGGAGATTTTCAAATTATAAATCAGGTAAAAAATGCATATCAATGGTGTGCGGATACACAAATGGCAGGGCCGTTTTTGCATAAACTATTGCACACCCTCTTTTTCGCCAACAAGAAAATAGTACAGGAAACAAACTTTAGAAGTGGCTCTGCTTCAGTTTCATATGCAACCAAGGAATTGGTCGAAGAATTACTTCTTACAGATAAAAACCAATCTATAACGATTATTGGTCTCGGAGAAATTGGACTTGCCACTGCAAGAAACCTAGGTGAAAATAACTTTACCAATGTTACAATTTGCAACCGAACTGAAGCTAAAGTAAGCCCACTAATAGGTGAATTTGGATTCCAGTTCAAGCCTTTAGATGAGTGGGCAAAAACTATAAAGCAATCAAAACTGGTGATTTCGGCTATTTCCGGTGAAATAGTAAAAATCAGGAAGGAAGACATCGAAAATAAACAACTGTTTGGTTTTCAATATTTAATAGATTTAGGCTTACCCCGATCTATCGACACTGATGTTGAAACAGTTGATGGCGTTGTCCTCTATAATTTAGACCAAATTCAAACCAGGGTAAATGCAGCGCTTAATCTAAGAATGGAGTCGATTCCATATGTTGAAGAAATTCTGGAAAGTGCTCAGATTGAGTTTATAGAATGGACAAAGGAAATGCAGGTTTTTCCAGTTATCCATCAGATAAAGAATGCTTTGGAACAAATCAGACAAGAAGAGATGTCTAGATTTCTCAAGAAAGCCAATGCACAACAGGCTTTATGGGCCGATGAGTTGACAAAAAATTTGATGCAACGGATCATGAAGAATCATGTAGTTGAATTGAAAGCTGCTTGCAAAAGAGGCGAAGCGGATCAGCTGGTTGACGTTTTGAATCAGATTTTTCGAATAGAACTAGCCGTAGAAAGCTAGACTTCAGCAGGTTATTAAAAAGGATTGCTGGCGCCAAAATTATTTCCCGCTTGTGTGCTTCAATTCTTGGAAACTGAATATCAACACCATTTGAATTTAGGTTCTTAAAAAAAAATATCAGAGTTTGGATTCTTCATTAAGATAGACTTTACCAAATTGAGCCTGATTATAAATCCACAAATTGTATTTTATTACAACTTTTGAAAGAACTGCGTCTTAGCATTTTGGCAATTTGCTACAACCATGAAAAGTTTCTAGATCAGGCACTTGGTTCGATTGAGAAACTTTCTGGAATGAAACCAGACGTCTGGATAGCGGATGATCGTAGTCAGGACAATTCAATTCAAATTTTAAAACGTTGGCAAGAGAAAAGACCAGACTGGAACTTTACTTTCAACGATAGAAATATAGGCAATTGCAAGACATTCAACGTATTACTAAATAATTGCAAAGGAGACTTTGTAATAGATTTTTCAACTGACGACTTACTAATTCCAGAAAACATAAGATCTTGTTTAGAAAAGTTGAACTCAAAACCAGAGGCAAGTTTTTGTTATACTGATGCCATCGTTTTTGGGCAAAAAACCGCAAAAGAATATCATTTTTCACAAAGAATAGGTCGCTTCAAATCTCCTGAGGGAAAGATTACAAGGCAACTATTGGGCATACCTTTTATTTGTCCACCTGCTGTAATTTTCAGAAAATCGGCTTTAGAAAAAGTAGGAGGATATGATGAATCTCTGGCTTATGAGGATCTGGATATTTGGCTTCGACTTTCTCAATCATTTGAAGTGGTTTACTTTCCGGAAGTAATTGTTAAATACAGAAAGCATAAAAATTCACTTTCATCAAGCTTATTCAGGAACAGGAATAGGTCTATTCTACAATCAACTGTTTCCATTTTAAAGAAAATATCAAATTGGGAAGAGTTTAGAATAAAGGACGCAGACTATTTCTCGTTTGTAAAATATCACCTTAAAATTGCCTCAGCCTTGCAGCTTCAAGTTGAAGCAAATGAATTTTACAAGATTTTGAAAGAGAACGGAAAGATTGGAATTCAGGATAGACTTTGGAAAATGATTTCCAGCATTGGCTTTCCTATTTTTTCAATAATATTTTGGAGAAAAAGAAATTGAACCATTCTTCTTACTTCAATAATACCTAAAATAGGAAATGATAAACACCCCTGAGATGAGCAGAAAAATCGCCCATTTTTGTTGTCTGGTCAAAATTTCGCCATAGTAAAGCTGACCAAAAATTACAGATATTATGGGTGCCATAACCACAATGCCGGTTACGGTATTGATGCTGGCCTTATCCAGGGCAATCGAATTAAAAATGGTGCCAGCAGCTCCTAAAACACCGATTGCAGCCAAAACCATCCAGTTTTGTTTCATCTGAGTGCTTAATCTAATCTTGCCTCCGGTAACTGAAAATTTTTCAAAAATCCCCATATCCTTTTTGAACGCATTGTCAGAAGATCTATGGATGAACTGTAATGAAACAGAATGGATGCCTGCAAGTACTAAAATGACGCTTTCGAGCATTATGGTGAACAAGGCTGGTCCAGTGAAGGTGACAGCAAAGTAACTATAGGCAAAACTAAAGCCCCAGAAAATGGCTGCTATGAGCGCATAGCGCAAGCCACTGTCTTTGAAAATGACCAATTCGATTCTACCGTTTTTCCAATTTATTTTGAGCATGACCAAGCCGAGCAATGTTATTGAAATACCAAGGCCAACGATCCAATTTACACCCGAATCAAAGGTGAGAATAGATAAAACCAAAGTAACCAAGGTGTTGGTACTTGAAACAGGAACAACGACTGAGGTCATCCCGTTTTTTGTTGATTTTGCAAAAAAGTATAGACCAAGATAGGCAAGGAATCCTATACCTATCGTTGCCCAAACGGCCTGCTCGGAAATGAAAGTTCTTTTCTCACTAATCAAAAAATATGGAAGTACAATTGAAACCACAAAAATGTTTCGAAAGAAAACCGTTCGGGCTGAACCAAAAACTGTTGTTGGAATTTTCCAGAGGCTATCTGCAAAACCAAAACAGATCATTGAAATAGCTGAAGCCAACAAGCCTGTAGAATTGTCCTGAAAGAGTGAAATAAATAGTATTAGGGCAGCCAAAAAGCCAAATTAGAAAGATAGCAAGGAAATCACTTATTTAGTTGGAAATCAAATCAATCTGCATCAATAATATTGAAAGTAATGAATATTGAAAAATAGAAATTTTATGCTTTCAACTTTCGAGCCATATAAATAGTTAATAGACTGAATATCAATGTAGAGTATCCCAAAATATCAAAATGCATTAGTTGTCCAGCCTCGTTTTTGACTACAACGAGCCCTGCCATAAAAGCAGCCAATCCACTTGCAAGTTGCATCACAGAGGAATTTAAACTCATGAAACCTCCGCGAATCGCAGGCTGAACAGCGCCAATGGTAAGTGCCTGAGACGGAATGAACCTTCCTCCGGAAAAAATAAAAAAAAGGGATGTAAAGATTAACGCAATCCAAATTGAAACGGCTGGCATGTTTGTTATAGCCAATTGTGGGATAAGGGCCACAAGAACAAGAATAGTATAAACCCTAACCAGCCCATATTTATCTGCAAGTTTACCAATGAATGGCCCCGAAAAAATAGTAACGGCACCCCCCAACATATAAATATAACTGAGCTGAATTTCTTCAAATCCGACATTTGCTACCATGTATGGAGACAAGAACGGGATTATTGTAAAATGAGATAAGGCAACCAAAACGGTAAATATCAAAGCTAGACGATGCTTTTTATAAGAAAGAATCTCTTTTAGCAATTCTAAAGGAGATCGCTTGGGTTCTTGATTGTCAAGATGTTTTGTGAGGGATGGCAGAATTCTAATTGCTGCCAACAAGACAATAGATCCTACGATGGCGATGACAAAAAAGGGCAGTTCCCAGCCAAACTTTGTAGCAAGTAGCAAACCGAAAGGAACACCCAATACTGAAGCTGCGGAAAATCCAGTCATAATTATTCCCGTGGCCTTTCCTCTGTTCTCTGCAGGAATGATGTCACCAACTATGCTAAGAACCTGAGAACCAATAATTCCACCAAGCAATCCGGTTAAAATGCGTGCAATCATCAGAAAATGATAATTGGTAGCTAAACCACAAATGGCTGTACCAATTATAAATCCTGTATAGCAAATCAAAATCACCTTTTTTCTGTCAAATCGATCCACAAAAAATGTCCCGAAAAAACTCGCAATCCCGGCCGCAATGGTATAGGATGCGACTAGAATACTGAATTGCTTGGGCGAAATATGCATAACCCGCATCAATTGAGGTGCCATTGGCATCATAATCATAAAATCCATAATATGGGTAAAATTGATTGAGGCCAAAAGAAGAAGAACAACCAAATGCGGTCTAGTTAGTGAAGTAGCTTTCAATTTGATTGGTATTATAAATAACCGTTGAATTTATAGACCAGGTAGCCTGCCCATTCATGAATTAAAATACTCCATTTGTCCCAAGCTTTGTCACTGGGAATGAAGGTTTTTTCTGCATTAAAATATGAATCAGAATACCGAAAATCGACAGGGAACATATCAACATGCAAACCTTGCTTTTTAAAACACGCATTGGCTCGCCGACAATGAAATGCGGATGTCACGACCAAGATTTTAGAATTGGGCTTAAATTGTTTTCTTATTAAAGCTGTTGAATTTTTCGCATTCTCATAGGTATTTCTGGATTTGCTTTCAATAAGAATATCGGAAGAATCAACCTTGCACAAGGTCAAAACATCTGCAACACACTCAGCTTCAGATACATCCTGAAAATTTGGAATTCCCGATCCTCCACTTGATAGTATCTTTTTCACCTTACCCAATCGATACAAAAGGAGCGTATGCATCATTCGATCGGCACCTTGCGAGAGATATACCCGATCTCTTGGCTGCTTTGCAAGATCTGTAAACCCGCCCAGCACAATAGCCACATCGTATGTATTTTTAACAGAATCAATAGGAATAACAGGGAGCTCCCAAATTTTATATGCCTGGCTAACAGCCCATTCATTGCTAAAAATAAAAAAAAGACCAATGGCAATCCAGCTCAATATTTTCCTCGTTTTGGAGGAATTGGTGATGGCCGCCCAAACCAAAATGCTTAGTACCCAAATTACTGGCAACAGAAGATGAAGAAGCACTTTTGACAACAAGAAAAACATCAGATTGACATATGGTTTTGCAAACAAAGCCTTTTCAATTGATTAACCATCAGAGTCTGCCCAATGCACAGGTTTTATTGGCAAATTTCCAGGCTCTAAAAAGCAACCAGGCATAAAAAGCACCAAGCAGCCAGCCAAAAAAAACATCGCCTGGATAATGTGCGGCCAGATACACCCTACTCCATCCCATCATAATTACCCAAGGAATAAATATTTTATGGAGAAAAATATTTTGGGGCATTATTGAAATGCAAAAAAAGGCAACAAACATTGAATTCGCAGCATGTGAAGAAGCAAATCCAAAGGCACCCCCACAACCATCGGGTAAATTTAACAATGCCTGAAGATCAAGAACATGACAAGGTCTAAGACGTTGAAATAAAGGCTTTAACAGAGCAGAGGTAGTTTGATCAGAAAGTGTGATTCCGACGGCAATTAAAAGCAAGGCCAAAAGGCTCGATTTGACTGTGTTCTGTTTGAAAATCAGATAGATTATCCATCCATAAAATGGAAACCAAACAAATTTATTAGAAAAGAAAATCATAATCTGATCTAGCCAGCCAAAATGAAATCCATTAATGGCGATCAAAAGTGCTCGATCAATTTCTGAAATGGTTTCCAAGGATATGGATTGGGTGGATAAGTTCAGCTAGTAAATATGCAACTGATCAAGCTTTTTATTGAGAAAATTTCGAACAGAAAGCCATGTAGAAAGACTACCTATTAGACAGCCGCAAAAGATTATTGAAAGAATAAGCAACCCAACTTCCTCTGGAACAACAACCAAACGAATCGGGGGATAATATTCAGTTGCAAAATGAAGAAATAAACTTAATCCAATGGCAGCAATCAAACCACCTACAAAGCCCTGTTTGAACATATTCCAAATAAATGGCTTTTGAATAAACCAGGGATCGGCACCGACAAGAGCCATGCTTCTGATCAAAAAGCGCTGAGAATAAACGGATAAACGAATTGTATTGCGAATCAACAAAATGACAGTTGCAAGAAGCAATAATGAAATTCCAGACAAAATAGAGGATACCCGAGCCAAATTTTCCTGTATCGAACCGACAAGACTTTCTACATAATTCACTTCGAAAACCCCTGGCATTCGCTCAATTCGAGTTTTGATTTGCTTTAATTTTTCAGTCGTCAAAAAAGAATCTGATATTTTTATAGAAAAGGCGTCTCTCAATGGATTTTCACCCAAAAATTGAGAAAAATCTTCGCCTGTTTCAAGCATAAATTTTTGACCTGCAGCCTCTTTACTTACAAACTCTAACTCTGGAATTCCACTTTGGGATTTGGCAACAAAGTCTGACAAGGATAGATTTTGTTGAAACTCTTTAATCTTAGACCTATCAAAATCTTGCTCCATAAAAACCTGAATTTCAAAATTTTGACGAATTATTCTGGAGAGCTGATTGCCCGATAAGAGAATCAATCCAAAAATACCAATATTGAAAAGAGCAAGGCCAATGGTGAACACAACAGCCCAAGAACCAGTTTTGCCGAGCGATTTCTTTTTCATTTCTGCAAAAAAGGGAGATTTATTTGAGAGTTAGGTACTTTGTCTCATTCATTTCTTTGGTTTTGCTTGGTTTCAACGAAGAATGGAAATATTTTTGCTTATATTTAATGAACAAATATGACAGAACAAATTCAACCCGATAGCAGCGTATTTATTTTTCCAATTTCAACTCAACTCTCTGAATTTGAAATAGTTAAAATACTAGATTCATCTAAAGAATTCTTGGTTCAGTGGAAATCACATGGGGAAGACCTATCTACCCGAGTGTGGATAGAAGAAAAACAATTTATAATTTTTGTTGCTGACTCTTCATTGACCTTGCCAAGCGGTTGTAGCAAAGATAAACTGTTTCATTTTGTGGAAAATATGATTTCAGGATTGCATTTATCTTTGGGTAGGCTCGATCATTTTTGGATAAAAAGCGGAGGTGAAATTCTTCACTTAAGTAAAAAAGAACTCAAAGAAAAGTTAGAATTAGTCTTAATAAATTCAGATTCTCAGGTGTTTCCAACGTGGATTAATGATTTTGAAGACTACAACAAACATTGGTCAAAACCTCTAAAAAATTTCCATTCCATGTTGGGTATTACTCAAAAAAATGAGATTTTTCAAAAGTAAAAATTTGCTATGAACTAAGAAAACGATACTTTGCGCCTTAAATATTGAAATTAAAATTATGAGACAGGCCGTATTAATCGGGTTATCCATTTTCATGTTAGCAACAACTGCATTTGCTGGCAACGACACCAAGTCAGCTGACAAGAAATTTAAACAAAAAGGGGAGTATGAATCTGCACTGCAGGACTACAAAAAAGCTTTAGAAGCAGGTGGAAATAAGGCATATATAAATGCGCAAATCGCTGAGTGTTATCGTTTGTCAAATCGAATTAGCGAAGCCGCACCATATTATAAAGCAGCTTTGGAAGCAAACAATAAGGTCGATAGTGTTTTGTTCTACTATCCATTTGCCCTTAAAGCTTCCGGTAATTATGAGGAAGCTGGCAAAGGATTTCAGGAATACGCCTCGAATGGTGGAAAACCGGCCAAAGTTGAAAGAGCTCAAAAAGAGCTTGAAAACCTGAATAAGCTCACTGAAATTAAAAAGAAAAAGTTTTGGTTCGAAATTTCAAACCTTGAGGCGGTAAATACAGCTGCGTCTGAATTTGGGCCAGTGATACACGACAACGAATTGTATTTTGGCGCTGGTCGTGGTGCGACTTCAGTTTATGGCGCTACCGGAACACCATTTTCTAATATTTTCGTTTATAAATTAGGTGGCGATGCAACTGCTGTTCAGGAACTTACTGGCATCAATACGCCAACACAACACGAAGCGTCTCCTGCCATTTCCAAAGATGGAAAAATGATGATTTTCGCAAGAAGCAATGATGGTGGCAGAAAAACACACAAAGAAGTTTGTCTTTATCAAAGCAGATACAATGGAAGTGTATGGTCAACTCCCGAATTATTGGTTGGCGTAAACGATCTTGAATATTGGAATGGAGCACCTTCTCTTTCTCCTGATGGCAAATCTTTATATTTCGCATCAAATAGAAGAGGTGGAAAAGGTGGACTCGATTTGTACAGGTCTAAATTGGATGAAAACGGCAAATGGGGTAAAGTTTCAAACCTGGGCGACAATATAAATACAGCCGGAGACGAGTCGTTTCCATTCATCACAGAAGATGGTAAACTATATTTCTCTTCAGATGGACATCCTTCATTTGGTGGGCTAGACCTTTTTGTTGCAACCAAAAAAGGAGAAACCACGGCAGTGGAAAATCTTGGAGACATTAACACCGTCAGTGATGATTTTGGACTTACATTAAAGTCAGCAAATGAAGGATATTTCTCATCAAATAGGGCTGGTGGAAAAGGAGATGACGACATTTATTATTTCAGAGATGGCAAAAGCGATCCAAGGATTGTTAAGTTTAACCTTGCGGGACAAGCCTTTTCAAAGGATGACAAAGGTGTAGAAACAGTTGCCGGAAATACTTCAATCAAATTATTGGATGATA
>Ga0105046_10009808_pt1 | contig 14946 bp, 15 predicted proteins | sample MAT03_FD_78385 | JGI IMG/M metagenome (GOLD analysis project Ga0105046, IMG submission 78385) | Freshwater microbial communities from Lake Fryxell liftoff mats and glacier meltwater in Antarctica - MAT-03 (megahit assembly) | ecosystem: Environmental > Aquatic > Freshwater > Ice > Liftoff... | reverse complement strand
TTTCAAACCCCTTCGTCGCGGGGCATTGAGGAGGAGGTCCCTAGAGGTCAATGACGACAACGAGGGCTTAATGTTTCAAACCCCTTCGTCGCGGGGCATTGATGCGGAGGCTGCGGCGTGACGCGCCCTGTAGCCTCTGTGTGCGCGTTTCAAACCCCTTCGTCGCGGGGCATTGATGCGGAGCCGCTCCTGATCGGCGAGCATGGCGAGCCGCGTCCTGATGTTTCAAACCCCTTCGTCGCGGGGCATTGATGCGGAGACCCCCGCATCACGGCGACTCACGCGTGCCGCTTTGCTACGCCCTGGAACTCGATCAGCCAACACCTACTCATATGCACCTCGTTTGCGTTTCTGGCCCGGTAGGACTAGTATAGCGCATCTGCGGTCATTTTTACAGGTCGTTGGCGGGAGAATCGCCATGAATATTTGAGCGCACTACCCGCCGATTGCCCCGCCGCGCTCCTGCACCTGATCGCTCGCACGCATCGTGTCTCGCTCCTGCACTGCGCCACTCGCGCGGTCTCCTTCTTCCCCGCAACTGTCGCGCCACTCTGCTGCTGTTGCACAGCACGCCGCGCAGCTTCACCACCCCCAACTCGCCGCCGTTCGTCCGGCCGACAAACTTCACGCCACGCTGCGCTCATGCTCGCTTTCTACCCCGAGCGCTACCGCTTGCCGTCTGAGCTGCGTCTCCTCAGCAGGGCGCCTTTAGGAACTCCAAACCGACAACTCTGATGGCATAGGCCCCAAGACCCTGCAAGCTTGCCTCAGAGCCGTGTCTACTCAAGAGAATGGCTCCGAGCGCGTCAACTTGCGCCCCGAGCGTGCCTGCTTGCGCCCCGAGCGCGTCAACTTGCGCCCCAAGCGCGTCGGCTTGCGTTCCGAGCGCGTCGGCTTGCGTTCCGAGCGCGTCGGCTTGCGTTCCAAGCGCGTCGGCTTGCGTTCCAAGCGCGTCGGCTTGCGTTCCGAGCGCATCGACTTGCGTTCCGAGCGTGACGCGCTGGTAACAAGGGCGTCGTATCCTCTGTCGTGGACGGCCACTGCGTACATTACAGAAAGTCGAGCTCATGGCACCACCCAAACGCATCACCTCCAAAATCCTCGACGCCGACCGCGCCGCGCTGTTTGCCTTGCAAGACGTAGGCGAGTATGCGCCGATGAATGATCGCTACGGCACGCCCTTGCTTCAAGCGCTTGAAGTCTCCCTCACAGAGACTGAGAAGGCCGAGGCCAGGGCGCGGCGCGCCTACGAGTTTGCCCGCGACCAGAGCATTGTGGCTGGCCGCGCCTTCCATCACGCAATGCTCGGCGCCAAAATCCAGGTCGTCGCACAGTTCGGCGAAGACTCCCACGTCGTCGAGGCCGTGGGGCGCAAGAAGCGGTCGAACTACCGGCGCCCGGTTGGCCGCACCGCCCTGGCCGAGTAGCCGCGCGGCGCTCTAGCGCCCATCCCCGTCTGCACCAGCGCGGCCAGCGCTCGCACGGCCTTCTTGGCCGTCCACTTGCCTGGTCGTTCGTCGCACTGGCTGCGCTGGCTGTGCTGATTCGCAGGGTGCGCACCGCCGTGTTGCAATGCGTTATCGGCGATCGGCGATCGGCTATTGCGCGTCAGCGCGTCAGCGCCGCCCCCGTGCCGTCTCACGCAGCGCCTGTAAGTTCACCACCTCGGCCACCTCGTAGTGGGTCGGCACGCTCCCCGCCACCGGCCGCATGTTCAGGATGGTCGGGAAGCCGCCGCAGCGCCCGTGCAGCTCGGCGATCAGCGCCAGCGCCACCGGCGCTAAGGCCGGCGGGTTCAGCACCAGCGGCGTTGTCTGCCACTCCTCGGCGCTCAGCCCCGCCGCGTCGGCCAGCGCGCGCGCCACATCGGCCAGCGCGTGCTCGCGATCCACCTGCGATGGTAGATCACGCACGTCCAACAGCGCTCCCAGCAGCGCGCTAAGCTGCGCACGCTGCGGCGCCGAGAATGGGTGCCCATAATTAAGTAGCAGCGTCTCCATGGGTCGGCGCCTCCTCCATAAGCGTTTGCACCACGACCTTCATCGGGCTCCCCTCCTGCACCAGGCGCGGGTTGCCATCCTGATCGCGCGGGACCGACCAGTACTGCGTCGCCACGCCCGCCTCCAGACAGGCCAGCAACATGCCAGCTGTCATCGCCTTTGTGCCCCCGGTAAGATCGCCAATCAGCGGCGCGGCGTCGGGAAAACGCTGCGCCTCCACGATGGCCGCGCGCACCTTCGCATACACCTCATCCACCTGGATGGAGTCGGCGAGCTCGACGACGTGCGGCAGCGTGTCGTGATCAAGCAGCCCCTGCTTGAGGTCGCCGAACTTTGGGTTGCGAAGCACCTCGGGCGAGGCCAGCAGCCAGCAGTGGCGCAACACCGCGTTGCGCTGGTGCCACGCGATAATTGCCGCCTCGGCGCCGCGCGGGTTAAGCCCCACCGGCAAAATCAGGCCCGCATGCAGCCCGGCCAGCTGGTCCGGGCGCACCCGGTTGCGCACCACCACGCGTTGCTGCTCGATGGCTTGCAGCAGGCGCCGAAACGCAACGGTGACAAAGGCGAAGATCAGCGCCGCGCCGATCACCAGGGCGATCAGAGACACGGGCGTGGCGCCAAAGCTGGTGGTGAGCAGCTCGTAGATCGCGTTGCCCAGAATGGCGAGGGCGATCGAGCCGATCAGAAACAGCAGCGGGGCGCGCGTTTCGAGAAACTGGCGGAACAGGTCGCTCAGGGAGAATGGCCTCATGGCGCGGCCTCCGCCCCCAGGTACTGCGCCGCCATCCGCGCCACGCTCTCGCGCAGCATGGCGATCAGCTCGGGCGGCTCCAGGATACGGCAGTGCTCGCGGTAGCGCAGCAGGATCTGGCGCGCCTGCCAGAGGTCGCTCGTCTCGGCCACCACCTCGGCGGCACCGTCGGGCAGCCAGCTCACCTCGCTGCGCGGAAACCAGAGCGCAATATCGTGCTGGCGCGCCACCTGCGGCCCCAGCCGGTAGCGCAGCCGGTAATGATGGCGCGGCGGCGGGCCAACGTTCAGCTGCGTGGGGTGCAGCTGCAGCGACTCGGGCACGATCCGGTCCACCCGGTAGAGAATGTAGCGGCCCTCGACCTCGCGGATGGGGCACTCGTGGCAGAAGGCCTCCAGGTAGGTGTGGCCCTCGCGGAAGATCAGCTCGTAGGGCGCCACGCGGTGGGTGACGAGGGCGCCATCCTGGGCGTAGGACGAGCGGTAGAAGAAGCTGATAAAGCGCTGCCCCAGCGTGCCCCGCAGCCGTGCGACGATGGCCGCGCTCGGGCCGGCGCTGGGCCGCGGCCCATCCACGCGCAGGGGCCGATTGCCGCGCCCAAGCTGCGCGCGGCGCTCGCTGGGCAGCAGCGCCTCGATGCGGTCGAGCAGCGCGCCCACCTGGCCGGCGTTGGGCATGGGGCTCTCGTCGAAGGCGCTCGCCAGAAAGCCAAGCGCCTCTAGATCGCTGTCGGGCAGATCGAGCAGGGCGAGGCGGCCATACTCGACGATAGCATAGCGCCCGTCCGCGTCGCGGGCGATCTCGCACTCGAAGGCGTCGCGCAGCGCAGCGAGGTCGTGGCGCAGCGCGGCGCGGGCGTCGGGCGGGTAGATCTCTGGGTCGAAGGTGATGCGTGCGTCGGCGATCAGCGTCTCGGCGTTGGCGGCGCTGCGCACGAGGCGGCGCACCAGGAACAGGCGGCGGTGAAAGGTAAGCCACGAGCTGCGCTTGGCGCCGCCGCGCCGGCGTGTAGGTAATGAAGGTTCCATAAAAGCTACTCCAGCGGCAGAAAGGTGGAGCGCGCGGCCCAGGCGGCGCGGTCGCGCGCGAGCACGGCGAACAGGCGGTCGAGCAGCTGCTCGACGAGGGCGGCAAACTGGGCGTACTCGACATCAGTGATCAGGCGATAGCCGTGGGCGAAAATGGATTGGTTACGCAGCTGGGCGCCCTCGCGGATCTGGGCGATCGGATAGCCTGTAACCAGAGTATCGCCGAGCGCTTCCAGAAGCATGTAGCCGACAAAGAGGCCGAACGAGCGGTCGGGCAGCGGATACGGGCGGCGGCCGGGAAACTGTCGGCGCTGCACCGCCTCGTAGCGTTGGGCGAGGGTTGGCACACGAGCGCGGGCCGCGCGCAGGTCGGGCTGCTCGCTGAGGATGCCCCAGCCCGCCAGGCGATGCTGGCTGCACAGCTCCAGGCAGCGGTAGCAGAGCAGGGCGGCACTGTCGTAGCGGCCCTGGGCCGTGCGGCGCAAGGCATTCGCGTAGAGCGAGCCGAGCAGCGGCAGCACGGCGTCGGGGTCGGCCAGCGTAGCGAGGGCATCGCGCCCCTTGCCGGCGGCGTGGCCCGTCACCCGCGTGAGCGTGGCGAGGTCGGCGACCTGGGCAGTGAGCAGCGCCGCCCTGTCGCTCTCAGGCGGTACAGCCGCGAGGTAATCGTGTAGGGCCGTCTCGGCAGATGGGAGGTCGAAGCTGTCCCAGTGAGCGTAGGCCTTTGCAAGCTTGGCGCTGGCGGCGTAGCGAGCAGCGAGGGCTGCGGCCTCGGCGGCGAGCTGCGCATCCTCGGCGGTGAGCTGGTCGGCGGCGACAGGGGCGCTCTGAAGACGGCTGGCCTGAGTGTCAAAGAGCCGTGCGGCGCCAGTGTAGTCGTGGGCGGCAAAGAGCCGTCGCGCCTCGGAGGCTTGCAGGTCGCCGAACTCGATGTACGGATTCGGCGGGACGACGAGGCGCTGGGTGCCGGGGAGCAACCCGCGTCGCCCGTCAGGCAGGGGGCCATAGTTACTCTGGACATAAATAGTGGTCAGCCCGAGCAGATGGGCCGCCTTCTCCAGCCCGACCGACATAGGCTTGAGGCCGCCGGTCACGTCCACCGCGATCCGGGCAGGGTCTTCGATCTCGACCCACTGCTCTCGCAGCAGCTTGACCGCCCGGTAGACCTTCAGCGTAACGCTGTGGTCAGCCTCCGGGAGGTCCCAGCGCTCGGGGGTTCGGCCTAACAGCTCGGCGATAAACTGCGGGAAGGCGCGCGTCTCAGGGGTAGTAAGGAACGCGACGCGGCGGAGCTTCAAGGTGCCGAGCAGCAGCGCGGCGGTGATATTGTGCCGCTCGGTGCCGAGCAGGATCAGCCCCTCGAAGCCAGGGTCTGCAGTGCGCTCTTGAAAGCGGCGTAGCTCCTCGCTGAACTCCATCGTGCTCGGTCTCCTTATCCTAGCGGAATGGTACAATAGATGGTACGGGTGCGCTATAGTGCGCCCTGCTTGCTGAATTGTACGGGCGCGCTATAGTGCGCCCCTCGGCACGAGGCCGCAATGATCACAGAAATTGTTGCCCCACCAGAGCTGGTGACGCGCTCGCTGGACGCAAGCTGGAGCTATGCGCGCTGGTCGAAGCTGCCCGACGATGGCCACCGCTACGAGGTGATTGACGGAGTGCTGTATAAGACCACCGCGCCGAGCTTTTTCCATCAGTGGATCATCCGCCAGATCGTGCGCGCATTGCTAAGCCAGATTGACGATGTTGACATCGGGCTCACCGCCTGGTCGCCGATCGGCCTGCTGATGCCGGGCTGCGACCCGGTGCAGCCGGACATCGTGGTGGTGCGCAGCGCGGAGCGCGATATGATCTACGACCGGCGGATCAACGGCGTGCCGGCCCTGATCGTCGAGGTGCTGTCGCCGTCGAATGCGGAGAAAGACACCGAGATCAAGCGTGCGGCCTACGCGCGGGCGGGGCTGCCGGAGTACTGGATTGTGCGCCCTGCGGAGCGCGATCTGCTGCTGCTTAGTCGGCCCGATCCAGCGAGCGGGCTGTACCTCCAGGCGGCGAACGTCGCACCCGACGGCGAGCTCGTCTCGCCCACGCTGCCCTTCCGCGCCGCCATCGCGGGCTTCTTTGCGGGCTCGCCGGACGAGACGCTGTGATGACTACTCGTCCGAGACGTTGTAGTGGCGCCTACAGCAGCCGCACGATCTCGGTTGTCCCATCGGCGTAGAGTCGAATCACAGCCCGATCATTTGATCGTGGCTTGCGACCGAGAGCCGCGACGTTGTAGCGTGCCCGAGGGAAGCGCCGCCCGGCAAGCGGCTGCACCATTGCATCGGCTTGTCCAATCCCGCCGAGCTGCACGGTAAACTCCTCGAAGCTTGCGATGGTGGCGCTTGGTGTAGGCGGCGCAGCGTTCGGCTGGGGTGTTGTAGGCTGTTGCGACGGCGCTGTTGCGACGGGCGGTGGCACTCTGCCTCCATTTGCAGCGACGGTGCGTAGCAGCGTTGTTTTTGGCGCGGGGCGCGGCGGGGGCAGCCCAGCGATGAGATCGGCGGCGGCTAGCGGTGTTGCGCTCAGACGCACGCGTCCGTAGCCGCTGGAGGTCTTCGCGCCCACGCCAAGCTCGCGCAGGGCGGCGCTCAGCAGCTCAAAGCTGCGCGCAACCCAGGCCTCCGAAGGGCCAGAGAGTGCGAGCAGGTAGGCGCCCGTCGCACTCACAAACGCCACCGGGTTGGGGCTGTCCCAGTCGGCGGGCGGCTTGGCGCCGCCCTGGTAGTAATCAGGGTGATGCACCGTGAGCACATCGGGCTCCAGCGGGCGCCCGCCAGGGCTGGAGCCGGGGATGTAGAGCGCATCGAAGAAAGTGACGTAGCCAGCCTGGCCGTTGTGGCCGCCTGCGCCGAAGACCGTGCGGTAGGCATCGCCCCCCTTGGCCCAGTCGCCGCCAAGGAAGCGGCGCGCGTAGGCGGCGGCGGTGCCCTTCAGCGCGGAGCCGGGGATGCAGGGCAGCCCGTACGTGCGGCTCAGGCTGACCGCCGTCTCCAGCACGCTCTCGGCGCCCAAACCGACCGCCATGCGGCCCTCCACCACGCCGACCCGCAGGCTGGCGCCAGCTGCCTCAAGCGCGGCGGCCCAGCGTGTAAAGGCTGGCCGGTAGAGCACCGGCTCGCGGATACGTGCGGCCTCAACAATATGCTCAGTCTGTGGCGAGCGCTCCACAGGCTTACCGCGCTCGGGCAGCGATGGCAGGAAGCGGTCGAGCCAGAGCCCGGCGTGCTCCACACTTGGGGCGGCCACGTCGGGCAGGTTTGCGCGGCGGCTATTGGCCATCGGTGGACTCCCCATCTTCGCTGGCATCCACATCGAGCAGCGACTGAGCGAAGCGCTTGAACCAGAGCAGCGCGTCGAGGCACTCGCGAGTAAGCAGCATGTACTGGCCGAGCTGCACCGTACGGCTGCGGGCGGCGAGCCCCGACTGGCCAAGCGTGAGCTCCAGATGCTCAAGCAGCAGCTTCTGCTCCTTGTCGCCGCGCGCCTCCAGGAAGGCCAGGGCTTGGGCCAGACCGGCGGTGCGGATCAGCACCGGCAGCTTGTGCGCCATCGAGCCATACTTACTGCGCGAGCTATCACCTTTCGCCGTCCTGCTCCCAAAAGATTGAACATGTGCGTACACCTTGCTGGCAAGGATCTGGTCGCGGGTTTGCATGGCACGCTCCTCTTATTACACCAGGCGCACGCGGCAGAGCCCACGCCCCACGGTGGCCTTGCCGCCCAGCTGCACGGGCGTTGCTGTCAGCGCCGTTACCGCGTTGAAGATCGTGTCGGGCGACAGGTGCCGCCCTGCCCGGTTCTCGATCCGCGTTGCGACCACCAGGCCGGCAAGAATGCTCTCGGCGGGCAGGGCCTCCTCGTACCAGAGCCCGCCTTTCTCAACAGTCTTCTGCTCGTCTTTGAGGCGCACCCTGGCGAAGACCTCGGTGGCCGTCAGCAGCAAGAAGTCGTAGAGGTCGTCGCGCACCACGCAGAGCCGGGCGCCGAATGCCTCGCGCCAGGCAGCCGCATCAGGCTCGTCGTCGGGGAAGAGGCCCTTGGCGAGCCAGGCTGCCCAGGCGGTTACGGCGGCGTTTGGGGCGGGCACGAGATCGAGATCTTCCAGAACGATTTTGTTTGCGCCCGGCACCACCAGCGCAGTCCCGCCCTCGCTCACGGCGCAGCGCTCGGTCTCGTTGGCTTCGGGCGCCTTCCAATCCGGCAGTTCGGTCGGCAGATCGGGGGCGGCCCCGGTGTCGCGCGCATCACGGGCGAAGCGGCGCAGGACGTAGGGTGATGTCACCCAGGCGAAGGTCCCGGCCAGGCTGCGGATCGGCATGCAGAGCAGCCGCTGATCCGAGAACTGCACCGAGCCAGCGTGCTCGTCGGCGTTGGTCGTAGGCGGGCCGAACAGGAGCGTGCGAGTGGCATCATCAACGCCGACGGCCTCAACATCGCGCAGGGCGCCCTTCAACGAGGAGCCGGGCAAGAAAGGCAGGCCGGTAGCCTTCTCGCGGGCGATGGGCAGATCGATGGCGCCGACCCCCTGGCCGGTGCCGGCGTGGAGTGGGGCGAGAGCGTGGACGAAAAGCAGGCGTGCGTTCATGGGCTACCTCTCAAGATAATTCAAAAACGTCATCAGAAGATCGACTTCGCCACCTGCATAGACAGGGTCTGCTAGAGGTGAAGGAGCTCGGTCATTCCTAGGCTCTTGCGCAAGGGCAGTTATCGACGCGACCTCTTCTGGTATCAAACCAGCACCGTTTACAGGTTCCACATCTTTTTGACTCTTGGCTTTTACACCAATGCCCACTGGTGGAAAACGGGGGCCTTCCAGGATGACCGCGATGCCAACGCTCGCGGTGCGTTTCCCATCGCTGCAGACGAGGGGGCGTACAATAAGCTGGCTTGCCATCCGGTCGAAGGATGCATCCGCCCCCTGAACCGTGTAATCCTCAGGATCGCCGCGATCCTTGAAGTGGATCACAATAGGCAGGCCAAATACTGCACGCGGATACTTATCGATGTGTAGCCGTGGACGATGGTACGGGTGAGGCGAGCGCGCTTGGCGTCGCAGGGCATCGGGCTCGGGCCAACGGCTGCGTCCCGGTTGATTAGGCTTACTTGGCGCTGGCGGGTCGCGCCACTGACGAAACTTACTGAGCTGCTCGATAAGATGATTCCATGCGCCATTGGACTTATCCCAACCAGCCCGCTCCCGTGGCAGCCGCAGAATGATGCGAACCTGATCAAGCGTTCTAGGCAAATGCGGCACACCCGTAGGCCAGGCGCCAGTGACAACATGCTGCTGAAGGTGTTGCGTGAGCTTAGCTTTCAATTCATTGAGCAGCAAGTGAGGTTGGTTCTGCCCATCAACGCCAAGAAGTTCCAGAGCTCCAAAACCGCGGCGAGTACGAGCGCCGATACCGCCGAAGGTCTCCCAGGCCCAAAGCGCGGCAGCAAGCTCATCGGCAGGGCTTGCTGCAAACTGTTTTGCAACACTCTCCTCCCAACGCTCGGGATAGGCTAGCGTCAGGCAAAATCGTACACCGACGCGAACTGTGCGAACCTGATCGCGCTCAGGCTCCCAATGTGCGAGCGCCTCTTGCTTTGGCTGAAGTGGGAAGGCGGCGTAAGATGGCGCTATGTGTGAGCGTGGCCGCACCTGGAAGCGCCCGCTGTTGGCATTTTGTACCACTTCATAGGGAGGCTCGTCCTGCCCCATATCAGTTACCATAATACTTAGATCGACCAACGCCGGGCGCGGGTTCTGCGGCGTGCTGGCGGCGCCCCAGAGCAGATCTTCGGCCTGCTTGAGCTTTGCGAGATTGTTCCCGTAGTGGCCGCCCCGCGTGGCCCGCCACCAGAAGCGCAGCTGGCCGCGCACGGTGGAGCCGCGCACCGTTGTCACTGGGTCGGCCTCGCCGGGACGCACGCCGCCACCGAAGAGCGGTGTGATCAGCCGGTACTCGCGCGTCTGCATGACGCGGTTCAGATCCGCCCGGGCCAGCAGCTCGGGCGGGTCGCCAAGGTTAGCTCCGCGCATCAGCGTCTCCCATCTGTCGTAGCTTGCCGTCCCACACGCCGAGGGCCAGCAGGCCGAAACCATCGCGGCCGGCGCTAAACTCCTCGCGCTCATCACTCACACAGGCCATCCAGTGCGCGTCAACCCAGGCAGCCCTAGCGTCGGCGGTGCCCTCCAGCGTGAGAAAGTAGACCGACCCGGCCGGGGCGAGGCGCCGTGTTGGCTTTGGCTGTCCACGCTCCAGGTCCCATCCCGACACCACCTGGGCGCGCGGCACACAGCCGGCAAGCAGCCGTGGTGTTACCCCGTGACTTGGCGCAAGCAGCGGGCCAGGCCTGGAGCCATCTGCGAAGAAGGCAGGCGTAAGCAGGACGACACGGCAGGCGCCGTGCGCCACAATCGCCGTGCGCAGCGCGGGAGGACACGCAGGGAGCGGCTCCTCGCGCTGGCGCCACGTCACCAGGCGCCGCTCGCCTGCGAGCGGCGCGAGACCACCCTCGAAGTGATGAAAAGCGGTCGCGGTCACCACGCCGAGGCCAAGTCGGCGGCGCTCTTTATCCGTAAACACAAGCCCAATCGTCTGGAACAGCGCCCCCTCGCTCGCAGTGCGGGCATTGTCGGCAATGCTCACATGCGTGCGTGTGTCACGCGGTAGGCCTTTCAGCCCCAGCTCATCCGGCGCGCAGATCTGATCGGCGGGGGCTGTGAGCCAGGCCTCGAACTGCTTCCAGTACCAGAACTGGGGCGCGTCGCTGCTCGGCTTGCCTTTTGTACGCTGTACAAGCCCCACCGGCAGGAGGTCGGGTGGCAGGCTCGTGGCGCTACCGGCGGTAGGCACAAGCGGCGCCAGGCAGTGGATTTTGACACGGCCCTCGTGGGCGCCGCCGAGCAGCAGCGCGTCGGCTGGGGCAGGCGCGTACCAGTGCAGCGTGTCGTCGGCGTCGATCTCAACTAGAAGCGGGCCACGCACCGCCAGCGCCTTGACCTCAGCGATCCGCCGCTTGTCGAAGCGGCCCTCCTGGTCGAGGCCGGCCCGCTGGCGCACCCCGCCAGTAGTGGTAGAGGGAAACGGGAAGGGTACCGATGCGGCACGCACACCGGGGTCGGCGTTGAAGGGGCGCCCGTCGCGCACGATCAGCGGGTCACGCGGCTCGATGATCCAGGTCGGCATCAGCTGGCTCCTTCGGGGCGTGGAAGCTCGCCCAGGCTGCGGGCGAACTCACGGGCAACAATCAGCTCGTTGGCGAGGGCGCGCACGGTGATCGTGTCGGGCGACTGGAGCGGGGCCGGGTCCGTGGGAAGTTTCGCGGGCAGGCCAAGCTGGGCGCGTACAAAGGCGAGCTGCTCAGGTGTGGTCGCGGCATCGCCACGCAGGCCGCGCTTGCGCTTGAAGATGCGCAGGGCATCCTCGGCTATGGCCGTGGCGAGCACCCCAGCGGGCGCCTTGTCCGATGGGCCGGCGAGCTTGCGGTGGAGATCGAGCAGCTCGTAGGCGGCGCCATCAGGCACTGTGTCGGTTTGGTGCCACGTAATAAAGCTGGTGAGCCGATCAAAGAAAGGACTGCTCCAGCGTCCGCTGATCTGCCGGTCTGCGCCGCTGCGCTTGCTCACGATGATTGCGAGGGCGTCTTTGCCGGGCACAGCCTTGGCGACCTTCTCAGCCTCGCGGGCAAGCCGCAGGGCGTCTGCAAGGGGCTCGATGTGATGGGCGACGGCGATGCCGACGGAGAGCGTCGGAGCCTGCCTGGTTGTGATATCAGGTTCATCGAAGTAGGTGAAAGATGCGAGCAGTTTGCCAAAGCGGTCGGCAAGCTCCTTCGCGCATTGCAGAACCGTATGGAGCGGGAGAAAGGCCATCACATCATCGCCGCCGCTGTAGATCAGCGCACCGCCATGCTTACGCTCGACGAGCTCGCGCACACTGTCGGCGAAGCGATCAAGGGCCTGCGACAGTGCGATATGCGCCTCGGGCGTCGTCTGCGCGTCGATGGCCTTGCCCATGTTGTCGCCATCGGCTAGTAGCAGCGCGTAGTAAGGCTCGGGGCGGCGACCATCGGTGGTAGCGGCAAAGAAGTCGGCGAGGTAGCCCCTTGCCTCCGGCAGATCAGCCTTGTCCACCTCTTCAGCGAGCCGCTCCTCGAAGAGGATCGACGCGTCGTAGGTGCCCAGGCTGGAGGCGGTGGCAAAGCGTAGATCAAGCCGCTCGACTTTTGCGCCAGTCTGCTCAAGCCCGGCCACGTAGCGGGCGAGGGCCGCATCCATGGTCGTGCCGAGGGCTAGCTCGCGGGTGAGGAAGGGCAGCGCCGCAAAGTGCGAGGTGCTGGGGAAATCGGCCTCGCTCTGCTTTGCAAAGCCGAGGCGCTTCAGCAGATCAACTCCGCTCAGGCGCTCGGCCCGGCCAGCGTGGTAGTCCCGGTAGAGGCGGTTGGCCTTGTCGCGGCGCGCATCAGGCGTATCGTTGCGATTGGCGAAGCGCTCCTCGGGAATCACCGACTCGCGGGAACCTTCGAGCGATGACTTGGGCTGGCGGAGCCCGGAATGCACCGGCGAAGGACCAAAGACACGGGCCGACTTGACGGCCGCTATCAGCAACTCCAGGCGCTCGCGCACCGTCGGGTAGGTGCTGTCGAGCGGCGCGGCGACCCAGAACAGCTCGGGCAACTCATCAACCTGAAGCCCGGCGAGCGAGTGGAGATCCGGTCGAGCCCCGTCCCAGGTGATTGCCCTGGTGAACGTGGTGTCGCGCAGGCCGGCGAGGCGTGCGCGCACCGCAGCCTCAACGGCGGCGCCAAGTTCAGCAGCGGGTGCAGTGCCATCAAGCGCGGCCAGGATGCGGTTGGCGACGCTTTTAGCGCTTAGCGGGTCAGCGCCGCCTGGCGCAGCCGGGGCGGGAAAGATCAGGCGCCCGTAAAAGGGCGGGCCGAGGATAGTGAGCGCAGCGGCGCGAGATAGCTCACTGAGCAGCTGCGAGCCGAACCAGAGGTCGCGACTGCGGCGTGCACTGGCGATAAACTCCTGAACTGGACCAACCGAGGCGAGGAAGAGATACGGCTGCATCTACCGCTCCATGCTCAACGCGTCTGTCTTGAGAAAAGCATACCAGTCGGAGGCGTCACAAACGCGGCGCTCTTTGTGTGTGGTGGGCAAACTACAAGGCGCGACATGGTGCTTCATGTGCGGCTACACCCCCCCCACCCCCACCCACCCGTGCCCGAACACGCACGCCTTGCCCACGTGCAGCACGCTGGCGGCGAGCAGCGCGGCGCGCACGGCGGGCGGCACCTCGCGCAGCGTGGCCGTGCCGATGAGGCCGCCGAGCTTCATCTGGCGGGGCTGTGCGCCGCGCGTGCTGGTGCGCTCCCAGTCCACCCAGCGCACGTCGGCGCGCTCGACGCGCACAGCCCGCGCTGCCTCTACAAGCGGCCGGTGGTCTGGACGCCAGGGGCCGGGGCCGTGGAAGGTGGCAAGCGCGCCCAGCCGCCAGCACGCCGACTGCACGATGGCGCTCAGGTCGAGCTGCTCGATAAACGCGCCCTGGCTCTTCACCCGCAGCGGCGTGCGCAGCTCCAGCCGCAGGTCGGCGGGCAGCACCGCAGCATGCGTGGGCAGCTCGGCCAAGTTGAGCAGCGGCAGGTCGCTGAGCGCCGCCACCCGCCCGTCCTGGTAGATCGGCGCGCCCACGGGGCCAAACGGCTCCAGCGCCTCCACGCGCCCCAGCCGCGCCTGCGCCAGATCGCGCCCGAGCCCGGTGGCCGCCATCTGCGCAAAGCCGTGGAGAAAATAGGGCAGGAAGTCGATGCCGCGCCCGATCAGCACCAGGCCAAACTCCAGCGCGTCGCCGGCGGCGTAGGCGCGCTTGTGGTCTAGCGGCGGCTCGATCACAAAGGGACGCGGCACATCCTGAAGATCGTGCAGCTCGGGCACGCCCTCCGGGTGCGGTGTCTCGAAGACCCAGCGATACGGGCAGAGCATAGCGGCGCCACAGCGCTCGGCGTGGCCCCAGCAGCTCTGCGCGCACGCCGAGCGCTGGAAGGCGTAGCCGAAGCCGCCGCGCAGCAGCGCGCCCTTGTACGGCGGCAGCGTGGTGGCCTGCAATAGCCGCAGCGTGATGCGGGCACGCAGGACCGAGAGCGGCGGGTAGGTGACCGTCGCAGACGGACGCTGGGCGGGCTCAGTCATAGCACATCCTCCTCAGGCATGGCGTAGCCAGGGGCAGATGCAGGTGCCAGGGCGGCTTGTGGCGGAGTCGGTACAGGCATCAGACGGTGGGAACGACCAAAGTATAGCATCCCAACCGGCTGTGCGCCATTAAACTCTACTCAGATTTCAGAAATTGACTACGATCCGGTCTCGTAGACGTTCGCAGCTTTCTCCCTGGCCTTCTGTCAGCATAGCGGGCAGCGCGTCGCAAACGCGACGTTTGGCCGCCTCAATACGGGGGACTTGTCGCGACAGTGGAAGCTACCAGCCGCCAGCAGCTGGTCTAATACTACAATGAGGCTTGTCCACGTACGTATGCCTCAGAACGCCAGCGCCATGTCACCCTGAGCGGATTCGTGCTATGACCACAACCGATGAGTCAGCGGTCACGCTCGTCGAGCAGCTGTCGCCGACTGATCAGGCGCGCCTCGTCGTGCTCCTCGCCGAGCGGCTCCAGCGGGCATTGGAAACAGAGCCATCACAAGCCGATGCGGATGAGCCGACGTTCTGGCAGCTTCACGCCGACAATGCTTCGGGTGTAGCACCTGAAGTTGCCCACCTGGTCGCGCCAACGTCAGCCACTTCTGCGCAGGCTGAGACCCGCGCGATGCTCGCTGGCTGGTTCGGCACGTCGCTCCGCGCAGAGGACGCCCTTGAGCTGGCGATGTCTGCTTCGATGGCGGAGTGGAATCTCGACGCATGAAGCCCCTACACCAGCGATATTGGCAAGCTCGGCGTCGACACCCTCCCGCTCATGGTCATAAAAAACAGCTCCCTCGCCACTATGGCGGGGGAGCTGTTTTCCGCAGTGGCCTGCGGTATTCTTGGCGGGGAGGGAGGGAGTCGAACCCTCGATAGGATTGCTCCTATAGCGGTTTAGCAAACCGCCGCACTAGGCCACTATGCGACCTCCCCCTG
>Ga0105046_10009807_pt1 | contig 14947 bp, 9 predicted proteins | sample MAT03_FD_78385 | JGI IMG/M metagenome (GOLD analysis project Ga0105046, IMG submission 78385) | Freshwater microbial communities from Lake Fryxell liftoff mats and glacier meltwater in Antarctica - MAT-03 (megahit assembly) | ecosystem: Environmental > Aquatic > Freshwater > Ice > Liftoff... | reverse complement strand
TTGACGCCGCGAACGACACTGCCCCGGCATCGTCCGGGTCGCGCGGGGCGGTATCGCCGCTCGACAGCTGGTCGAGCGCTCCCAGCGCGTCGTCGAGTTCGATCACCGCCTTGCAGATTCCGAACAGGGCGGCGATGTCACCACCATTCTTCACCTGCAGGTACTGCGAGGAGATCGCCGTCTCGCCGAAGGTGAGCATCTCCTGCGGCGCCTGCGGGTCGGTGAAGCGCTCCAGGCCGCGCTCCCGCAAGGGGTTGAGGGTGACGATGCGCACGCCCCGCTTCACCGCGTCGCGCAGCTGGTGCAGCATCCTCGGCGCCGAGGTGCCGACGTTCTGCCCGATGAAGAAGATGCAGTCGCAGTTCTCGAAGTCTGACAGCGTCGCGGTACCCACCGACACGCCGATGCTCTGGGGCAGCGCGACAGACGAGCTTTCGTGGCACATATTGGCGCTGTCGGGCAGGTGGTTCGAGCCGTAGATGCGCGCGAACAGCTGGTACATGTAGCTCGTTTCCAGCGCCGCCCGACCGCTCGTGTAGAACACCGATTCCCGGGGTGACACCGCGTTGAGCTCGCGCGCGATCTCTTGAAACGCGATCGACCAGGAAACGGGGAAATAGCGATCGCTCGACGGGTCCCAGCGCATCGGGTGAGTGAGTCGTCCAGCCGCTTCGAGATCGTGATCCCGCCAGGTCTCCAGCTCGGTCAGCGTATGCTTCTCGAAGAACGCCTGGTCGGTGCGCTTGGCGGTGATCTCCCAGGCGGTCGCCTTGGCGCCGTTCTCGCAGAACTCGGCCGGGTGCGGCTTGGCCGGTTTGGCCCAGCCGCAGCTCACGCACATGAATCCCTTTGCCTTGTTCTGTTGCAGCAGCGCCCGCGCGCCCTTCGCAGGCACGCCCTCGCGCAACAGTACCTGGCTCACCGACTTGAGCGATCCATAGCCACCCGCCGGACCGTCGTAGGGCTGGTGCGTTCCCTCGTCGAGCTCGAGCTTGCGGTCGCTCATGTCGGCGTTTGGGCCGGCTGACCCATGTTGGCCTGCTGTTCTGGTACCGGGGACGTCACGCTGCCACCTCCATTTTCTTTCGGGCTGCGTTTCCAGATAGTTGTCAAATCCAGCAAGCAAGCGAAGCCCGCAATTCCCAGGGGTCGACGCAAAACGCGGGCCCGTGCTGTGCAGCGGGCTGGGGCGCCAATTCGTCGCCACCTAGCGCTCTCAAGCTGTGGAGGCAGTTCCTCGCCAGCCGTGGCGGCCTACAACCGGTGCGTGTTTTTGGCCTGACTGACCGGGGAGAAACGCACATTCAACCGGCAGGGTGTTCTGATGAGGCATCCAGTATTGGCAAGCGCACGACGAACCGGGTTCCAAGCCCGGGGCCGGCGCTCTCGGCATGGATCGATCCCCCGTGCAGTTCCACGAAGCATTTTGCCAGCGAGAGCCCTATGCCCAACCCACCACGCGCGCTGTCGCCCGAGTCTTTCAGCTGTGCGAACACTTCGAAAATGCGGTCGAGCAACTCCGATCGAATCCCCACCCCATTGTCGGCGACATGTACGGTCGCGAAGCGGTCGTCCTGCAACACCTCAATCGAAATGCATCCGCCGACCGGCGTGTACTTGGCGGCATTGATCAGCAGGTTCGAGAAGACCTGGGACAGGCGTACCGCATCACCGTTCAGCCAGATCAAAGCCTCTGGCATTTGTTGCTGCAACGTATGCCGCCTTTCGGTGATCTGCGGCTGGCTGCCTTCGATCGCCGCTTCGATGATCGACTGCATCGTGACCCGATCGCGCTGTAGTTCGACCGTACCGCGGTTGATTCGTGCAACATCCACGAGGTCCTCGATCAGCCGCGCCATCTGATGTACCTGCCGTTCCATCATTGCACGCGCCCGGTCCGCCACGTCAGCGAGCGGGTGACTTCGCAGAATATGCAACCCGTTGCTCAATACCCCCAAGGGTCCGCGCAGTTCGTGACCAAGCGTCGCCAGAAAGATGTCTTTACGGATGTCCTGCTCGCGCAACGCCTGCTCGAGCGCCTTGATCTCTGTGATGTCGATCGTGATGCCTTTGATCGAGCTGGCATCACCTGCATCGTTGTGTTGCGCTTCGCCCGCGCAATAGAGCCAGCGAACACCGCGCGTGGGGTGACAGACCCGGTACTTGCAACGATAATCGGTGGCCCGGGCTTTCACGAGCGCGGCAACCGTGTCTTCGACCAGCGTACTGTCCTCGGTCAGAACGGTGGACCGCAGTTCGCCGCGACGCGGCGCGCCGAGCTTCCGGTCGCGCCCGTACAGCTCGAACATTTCGGCCGACCAGGCGACGTCGCCCGTTTGCAGGTTGAATTCCCACGTGCCGGCACCCGCGGCGACCAGTGTGATCCGCAAGTCTTGCTCGCTGCGTGCAAGCGCGACCTCGCGCCGGCGAAGCTCCAGCACCATCGCCCAGCGCTCCGCTGCGTTCTCGATCGCGCGGGTTAAAGCCGCGGCGGTCAGCCAGTCCTTGCCAATGAAGTCGTGTGCGCCCGCGCGCAGCACCGCACGGCCCACCTCCATCTCCGCGGTGCCCGTGATGACAATTACCGGGCAAGGCAGCAAGCCCTCATCGTCGCGCAGCTCAGCCAGCACGTCGATCGACGTCATTCCCGGCAGGTAGTGATCGAGCAAGAGGCAGGTCGAAGCCCCTGCGTTCTCGGCGCGCACCAGTGCGATGCCGGCTTCGGCGGTCTGCGCTTCCACGAAGCGATAACTTCTCCCGCTGCCGTTGAGCAACAGTCTGCGCACCTCCGCGCGGTCCTCGAAGCTGTCGTCGATGATGATGATCCGCAGCGGCAATGCCGCGCCGCCTGTCGCTCGAGTGACCGTATCCCCGCCCGGGTCCGGTCGCGCACAGGCCGACGCTCGTTCGTGCGTCATGGTGTGGCAGCAGTGAGGGTCGACGGCACGACCTGCTGAAGCCAGTACTTCAGAACGCCGGTCACCAGCGTCAGATGGTCGACATAGCGCAGCGGTTTCACGTGATAGGCGTTCGCGCCAGCCGCGTAGCAGGCTTCGACATCGCGCGGGTTGGCCGAGGTGCTCATCACGATGACCGGGATGGAGCGCCATCGGCGGTCGGCCTTGAGCTCGCGCAGCGCCTCGCGGCCATCGATACCCGGTGTGTTCAGATCCATGAGCACGATCATCGGGTGGTGCACAACCGTAGTGTCCAACCATTGCAACAAGGCGTCACCGGACATCAGCCGGTGAGGGCTGGCGCCCAATCCCGCGCTACGCACCGCCTCTTCGACGGTTTCGAAGTCTTCGTCGGAGTCTTCGACAACGAGCAGGGACGGCGTCGGACCGGGCGGCAACATCTCAGGCGCCAGACGCCGCAGCAAGCGTGAAATAGAACGTACTGCCTTCACCAGGGACCGAGCTGAACCATACCGCCCCGGAATGACGATCGACCAGCTTTCTGACGATGGTCAACCCGGCGCCGCTACCGCCACCAAACTCGTGCCTCGCGTTGAGCCGCTTGAACATCTTGAACACTTCCTCAGCGTGCCGCGCCTGGATGCCGATGCCATTGTCAGCGACGAAGTAGACAGTGTTCTCACCGGGCTTGACCGGCCAGTCGTCGAAGCCGGCCTGCTGGTCCGGATCGAGATGTCCGACGCGTACCCTGCCGACTGGCTTGTCGTTGTATTTGATCGCATTGGACAGCAGGTTGACGAAAATCTCGCGCACCCGCACCCGGTCGCAAAGCGCAGGCGGCAGCGGCCGCTCGACAACGATCTCGGTGGGGCGCTCGGCACGGCGCGCATCGACCATCTCTATGGCCTCGGCCACGACCGCGTCGAGGTCGACCGACTCGAACTCGAGCATCACGCGCCCGACACGGGAAAAATGCAGCAGCGAGTCCAGCAGGTCGTCCATCCGCAACGTCATGCGCAGCAGTCCTTCGAGCTGCAACCGGTTCTTCTCGCTGAGTCCGTCCGACTTGTCGAGCAACTGGTGAGCGTACTTGTGAATACCGCGCAACGGCTCCTTCAGGTCGTGACTTGCCACATACGCGAACGCGTCCAGCTCCTCGTTGCTCTGCGCCAGTTGGTAATTCAGCTCGGCCAGTTGGTCGGCGCGGCTCACCACCAGTTCCATCAGCAGCACGCGCAACTTCGACACCGCAGCAATCTGCGCCGGAGTCCACGCGAGCGCGCGCTGCCGGACAGATTCGGTGAACAGTTCGAAGCTGCGCCGCGGCGTCAGGCGCGGGCCGTTGGGCCCCGCAACGGTCGGCTTGTCATGCGGGTTACCGCCCCAGCTGACCAGACTGATGAACTCCGGCCTGAACCACATGATCAGGGCGCGACTCTTTCGCGCCAGCGGCATGACCAGCACGCCGCTGGCGACATCGGCGTATGCCGCCGCCGGTGCAAACCGCCGGGGAAGTTCATCGGTCGCCAACACCGCGTCAATGCGTTGCGCGAAATCGTCCTGGCCGGCCACCCAGTCGACCAGGGTGTCGAGCTGTTCGATGGTCGGCGTGATGCCGATCAGCGACCACCGGCCCTGGTAGAACATTGCGGCGCCGCCCGCCTGCATGCCATCGAGCAGCGTCGGCGTCCCCTCGAAAAGGGTTTGCAGCCCCCCCTCCTGTGCGGCGCGGGTGACCACCTGCTGGTGCGCGGCGTCGAGCGCTAGCCGGGCTGCCATCGAATCACGCTCTTCGACCGCACGGTGCTGCATCGACACCACCTGCGCCATGAACTCGCACGCTGCACGCATCTCGTGCGGCAGCCGGATCGGCGCTGAATAGTGATGGCAGGCGATCAACCCCCACAAGTCGTCACCCCGACGGATGGCGAGGGTCAAACCGGCCTTGACGCCCATGTTCTGCAGATATTCGGTGTACATGACCGACGCACCGCGCAGCGCGCAGTAGGTCATCTGCAACGGCGCGCCCGTGGGGGTGAGCAACGGCACCATTTCAGCCAGCCCGCCCGCGACGTCGGGCATGGGCCGGATCCACACTTGCCGAAACACGTCACGAGCCGGCTTCGGAATATCTTCGGCGGGATAGTGCAGGCCCAGCCACGGCGCCAGATCGTCGCGCCGGCTCTCGGCGTAGACCTCTCCATGTCCGTCGGCGTGAAACTTGTACACCATCACCCGGTCGAGCTGGGTGAGCCTGCGAACGTGGTCAGTCACCAGGTTGCAGAACGCCTGCAGACTGCTTGCCGTCTGCAAGTCTGCGACCGACTTCTTCAGCATGGCGTAGTAGTCGGGGGCGGCGTTCTGAGCGTCTGTCTTCCCCGTCGCGTCGGACGCTTCAGCCGGCTCGAACTCGACGATGGCCAGGCCGCCGAGCGTGTGAACAGTGACGTCGAGCAGCCCGCTGCCAGTGGGCGAGGCGAGGCTCATCGCATACAAGGGGCTTCGTTCAACCGACTCGTCGGCAAGGAACCTCGTCAGCCGTTGACTACCCGACGCGCCGATCACCTCCGCCACTGGGCGACCCAGCAGGTGGCCGGGTGCTACACCGAGCAGCGCCTGCGAATTCTCGCTCGCCTGCAATACCGTCAGATCGGTACGCAGCAACACCAACAACGCGCCGTGCGCCTGGATGCAACCCGGGGTTTGCACCGGCTCGGAATCGCAGTTTTGGATCGTCGTACCATGCCGCTTGACGCTGTACGCCATGCTCGTCCAGGGCGTCGGGGCGGGAAGGGGCGCTGGCACGTTCACCATTGAAAGCCTGCATTTGGGCCAGTTGCGGCAGCAACTCGCTAGCTATAGTCTACGCTCGCTGGACGGCGCACACATCCCCTGAATGGAGGACTGTCTGAGATTCTGTCAAAATTAAACGGCGCCAGCAATACGGGCATCAATTGCGCGGTCCGGCTCCTTCTTGCCGGCTGCTACGCACGCCTCGCGCATCTTGATGAACGTGTCGACTGCGGAAGCGACCACTTCGTCCTGACGCGACGGGCTGACGGCGAATGACGCCAGCGCGCTGCGAAACGACTTCCACATCGCCCCGGTATGCTCGCCATAGCCGTTGAAGAACCGTGCGCCGTGGCAGGCATCCAGCCCGAGTGCACGTTCCAGATGTCGCAGGATGACCTGCCCCCCCAGGGTGGCGCCCTCCAGCACGTACAAGCAGCCGAACCTGCCGGCTGGACTGTCCAGCGCCGGCAGGGCATCGGCGCTGCACCAGCTCAGGCTTCCCGGATCATCCACCCCCAGATCGCGCAGGTCGCGATCGATCAGGTGCGTCTTGCGCCGCGGCGCCAAGTCGATGCCCCACACGCCCCAATCGTTGGCAGCGTCGAGTGTGGCTTCCAGCGGCGCGTAGAACGCACGAAAACACAGCAGACGATCTCGGTACTTCAACCTATCTACCGTGCCGTCCATCAGGCCCAGCACCGCCTCGATTCTGTCGTGCTCGGCGCGCGTTTGGGACTTGAGCCGGGACAAGAACTCGAGCTGCGTGCGCGTGTAGCCGCTGCTGACGATCTTTGACGCGAGGCTCACGTGGTGGACGCTTTCCCTATAGAGCCGCAAGAAACAGATGGTCTCTCGATCAGCAGGCGCAGACCCGGAGCCAATTCATGATTCGACGCTGCGTAAGCGCAGCCGGAATTCCCGGACAGTCTTTTCGACCGTCGCTTCGGCATCGCAGTGGCCTCGTGCTCTCACGATTCACGGTACACCAAGTAAAGCGCGTTGGCGCAGCAGCGGACGCGCAATGAAGGCGCGCCCCTATTGGACGCAGAGGCAACCGGGCACGATCGGTGCCCGCACCGCGCTTTCGAAGTTGACACTTGGTATCTCTTGATGCGGCCCAAGATATCCGGGCTATCCTCATTGGTCAATTCCACGTAAAGAGGCTGAGCGGGCGTATGGCTGTACTCGAGTTGCGCCCGCCCGGGCTGTATTGTCCGGCAGGCGATTTCTACATCGACCCGTGGCGCGCTGTCGACCGCGCGGTGCTCACCCACGCCCATGCCGATCACGCCCGGCGCGGTCATCAGCGCTACCTGGCGCAGCGCGGCGCACTGGGCGTGCTGCGCACCCGTCTGGGTGAGGTGGCGATCGAGGGTGTCGACTATGGGAAGCAGGTTCGCATCGGCGACGCGAACGTGTCGCTGCATCCGGCCGGTCATGTGCTCGGCTCGTCGCAGGTGCGGGTCGAAGTTCGCGGCGAGATCTGGGCGGTGACCGGGGACTACAAGCTCGGTGCCGATCCTACCTGTGTGCCGTTCGAACCAGTGCGTGCGCACACGCTGATCACCGAATCGACCTTCGGTCTGCCGGTGTATCGCTGGCTCCACAACACGCAGCTGTTCGCGCAGATCGATGAATGGTGGCGCGCCAACGCCGAGTCGGGTCGCCCGAGCGTGATCCATGCCTATGCTTTCGGCAAGGCGCAACGCATCCTGGCGAGCGTCAATGCGTCGATTGGTCCGATCGTCTGTCATGGCGCGGTCGAAGCACTCAACCGGTGCTACCGCGAGGCTGGGGTGAGTCTGCCTGCCACCCATCTGGTGAGCGACATCATTGATCGCCGCGAACTGCAGCGCGCGCTGGTCGTAGCACCACCGTCCGCCCAAGGCAGTGCGTGGATGCGCCGCTTCGCCGGCTACTCGGATGCATTCGCTTCCGGCTGGATGCAGCTGCGCGGAGCGCGCCGGCGGCGTGGCGTCGACCGCGGCTTCGTGCTGTCCGATCATGCGGACTGGCCAGGGTTGAATCGCGCGATCGAGGCCAGCGGTGCGCAGTGCGTGTATGCGACGCACGGCTATGCCGCCTCGATGGCGCGCTATCTGTGCGAACGCGGACTGGATGGCAGGACCTTCGACACCCACGAGTTCGATGCGCAGTATGGGGGCGATCAGGACGAGACGGCTGGAAGCGCACCGGCAGTGACGGAAGCGGTAGCGGCGGCCGAGGATGCGCCAGCCGCACCAGAGGCACCAGAGGCACCAGAGGCTCCCGAAAGGAGCGGCCTTGTGCCTTAGCGGTCCTCGCGGGTATGCCAAAGCCCAAGGATGTAGACCGCTTCGCCTTCGACTTCATAGCGCACTTCGTACTCGTCCACGATCAAGCGGCGCACGTGGCGGGGCTGAGCTGTTCGGCTGTCATTGTGATGGACGCCTGATCGGTTTGAATCAAGATCGACACTCGGGTGCTGCGCGGGGAAAGAGAAAGGCGCTGTGCGCTGGACTCACCGGGCAGGCCCCTCGCCGACGCGAGTGCCACCGCTTCGCATCGTCGGTGTTTGGGTGCGGCAACGAACGGCGGGCTGCAACGAACGGCGGGCTTGCCGTTCAAGAACTTACGCGCCACCATTCATCAAGCGCCAGCTCGGGCGCTTCGTTCGAGGCTCACGGAGAGAAGCGAGGCTTCTTGAAAACTTTACTGCTGAAATATTGGGATCGCCTTCGGTCCAGTTTATGGTTCGTGCCAGCGGTCATGACGTGCCTGGCCGTGGCACTGGCGGTCTGCGCCGTCGAGCTTGACAAGGCCATCAATGAAGGCTGGCTGCAGCGGCTGGGCTGGATTTATTCCGGTGGCGCCGAAGGTGCGAGCCTGCTGCTGGCGACCGTGGCCGGTTCGATGATCGCCATCGCCGGGACCGTGTTCTCGATGACGCTCGTGGCGCTGTCGCTCGCCTCTTCCCAGTTAGGCCCCCGCCTGCTGCGCAACTTCATGCGCGACACCGCCAACCAGGTGGTGCTGGGCACCTTCGTGGCCACGTTCGTATACTGCCTGCTCGTGTTGCGCACCATCCGGCGCGCCGACGAGGTGGTCTTCGTGCCTCATCTCTCCGTCAGCATCGGCGTGCTGCTGGCCATGGTCAGCATCGGGGTCCTGATCTACTTCATCCATCATGTCTCGGTCTCGATCCAGGCCGATGAGGTCGTGGCGCGGGTCGGCAGCGAACTGGAGGACGGGATCGGCAGGCTGTTTCCCGGCCACCTCGGCAAGCCTGGATCCGAAGTCTCGGAGGCGCCGAACGAAGCCGACCTGCCGGCGGCGTTCGCAAGCGAGGCCCGTCCGGTGGGTGCCCTGGAAGACGGCTATCTCCAACTGATCGACGCCGACGTTCTGATGGCCTTGGCCGCGGAGGAAGATCTGTTGCTTCGGCTGGAGCGCTGGCCCGGGCACTACCTCGTCAAAGGACGGGCGATGGTGATGGTCTGGCCCGGGAATCGTGTCACCGAAACCCTGGTCGAAAAGATGAACGCCGCCTTCGTGCTCGGCAACCAACGCACCGCTGCCCAGGATGTCGAGTTCTCCTTTCACCAGTTGGTCGAGATCGCCGTGCGGGCGTTGTCCCCGGGCGTCAACGATCCGTTCACTGCGATCGCCTGCGTGGATCGACTGGGCTCGGGCCTGTGCCGACTGGCCGGACGCGACATGCCTTCAGCCCTGCGATTCGACTCTCACGGGCGGCTGCGGCTGGTGGCGCCGGGGCCTACGTTTGAAGGAATCGTGGACACGGCCTTTAACCAGATCAGGCAAAACGCGCGCTCCAACCCGGCCGTGGCGAACCGTATGCTCGATGCCATCGCCCAGATCGCAGGCCATGTGCGACGCGCTGCGGACGCGGCCTGCCTCCAGCGGCACGCCGGCATGATCGTCACCGGGGCGCGAGAAGCTGTGCCGGAACCGGGCGATCTGCTCGCGGTCGAGGCGGCATTCATGGCGGCGACAAAGGCGCTGCACGAGCTTCAGGTCTGAGCCATCGGCGGGTCTCGCAGACCACCAGTCACGTCTGGCCGGGCGCCTGCGTCGATTTCGTCGTCAGCAGAATGGCGATACCCACCGCTGCGGCCAGCACCGAACCGATCAGAATCGCCAGTTGGGCCTCGCGCTCGAGACGCGTGCCGGCACACAGGCCAGACCGCTGATGAACAACACCGTGGTGAAGCCGATGCCGGCCAGGAAGGCAGTGCCGATCAGGTGCCTGCCGCCAGGTTGACCCTTCGGGCAGCGCGGCCAGCCCTTCGCGCGCGTGGGCATCGTCCACGAAGGTTGTTTCGATCCGTGCGGGCTGCACCGCGCGTTGCCGAACGGTCGAGTGCGTGTACGCTGTCGTACAGACGCGGTCATGCCAGCCCGCCAGACTTCTCGTCCTGCCTGGATTGCGTGCTGCTTGCCGTCCTGCTCTGGGAGTGTGCGGCTTGCCGATGTCGCTGCTTGCCGCCGAGCCACAGAAACCACCGAAGGGAGCGACATGAAGACCACTCACACGCCCGACACACTCAGCCAGGCGAGCCTTGCCGAAATTGCGTCGTTCAAGGGGGGGCCCTGCCTGTCGCTCTACCAGCCAACCCATCGACGCCATCCGGACAACCAGCAGGACCCGATCCGGTTCCGCCATCTGGTGAAGGCGCTGGAGACCTCGCTGCGCCAGCAGCATGCATCCGCTGCCGCCGAGGCACTGGTCGAGCCGTTCGAGGCCCTCGCCCAGGACCACGAGTTCTGGAACCACACGCAAGACGGCCTGGCCGTGCTGGGCGCACCAGGGCTGTTCCGCGTGTTCCTCCTGCAGCGGCCGGTTTCGGAGTTGGCCGTGGTGTCCGACAGCTTCCACACCAAGCCGCTGCGCCAGTGGCTGCAGTCGACCGGGCGCTACCAGGTGCTGGCGCTCAGCCTGAACAAGGTGCAGTTTTATGAAGGCGATCGCACCGCGCTCGATGCGGTGGCGCTGGCGGCCGGCGTGCCGGAAACCATGGCCGAGGCACCGGGCAATGAGCGCAGCGAGCCGCACACCACCGTGTCTTCATACGGCGGCATCGGCAACGGCCACACGGCGATGCACCATGGCCATGGGGGCAAGAAAGACGAGATCGACGCCGAAGCCGAGCGCTTCTTCCGCGCGGTGGACCGTGCCGTGCTGGAGCACCACTCCCGCCCGTCAGGCCTGCCCTTGATGCTGGCGGCATTGTCCGAACACCAACACCGGTTCCGCGAGGTCAGCCACAACCCGTTCCTGATGGCCGGTGGCCTGATGGTCGACCCCCAGGGACTGACGCTTGACGCCTTGCGGCAGCGCGCCTGGGACGTGGCCGCGCCGCAGCAGGAGGCACTGCAGGCAGGATGGAGCGAAGCTTACATGGTCGCCGCAGCCAGGGGACTGGGTAGCCAGGACCTGTCGCAGATCGCACATGCCGCGGCGTCTGGTCGCGTGGCGACGCTGCTGATCGAGGCCGAGCGGCAGCTGGCCGGGCGCATCGACGTGTCGACCGGGCGCATCGACCCCTCCGATCTCGGCGACCCGCATGTGGACGACATGCTCGACGACCTGGGTACGCTGGTCGAAAGCATGGGAGGTGTGGTGCATGTGCTGCCGGCCGAGCAGATGCCTTGTCGTACCGGCGTGGCGGCCAGCTTTCGTCACTGACCCGTCGGCACCGTGTCCTTTCATGACGGCAAAGCCACGCACTGCCTTTATCCAGAACTCCAAGGAAGAACCCGATGAAGATCCAACTCAACACCGACGTCCACATCGACGGCACCGAGGCGCTGGCCGCGCAGGTGAGTGCCACAGTCGAACAGGCGCTGGAGCGATTCAGTGCACACGTCACCCGGGTCGAAGTTCACCTGAGCGACGAAAACGGCGGCAAGAGCGGGCAGCAAGACCAGCGCTGCATGCTGGAGGCCCGTCTCGAAGGCCGACAGCCGATTGCGGTAACGGACCACGCCGCAACGCTGGAGCAGGCTGTGAACGGCGCGGCGCAGAAGCTGGCGCGCCTGCTGGACAGCACGCTCGGGCGGCTGCACGATCATCGAGAGAAGGCGTCCGGCCTGCCGTTGTCCGGGACGGACCCGGAGGGCTGATGGCCGCGGCCATGTCCGCACTCGGCGGGTTCTGTTGACGATCAAGTTCAAGCCATGGGCGTCACCCAGGACGATGCCGCCGGCAAACTTCTGATCCTTCATCGCCAGTCGACATGCCCGCAACCTGGAGGCTCCCCCAAGATAGATGTCGATAGACCGCAACCGAGCCTTTCTTCTGCTTGGTCATATGCAAGCGGCACGTGGTGCTGCATGACTTCATGACAGACTCGCGATCGACTCCAGACCGTGGCGGGCGCATCGTGCGCGATCGACAGATGCGGTCGCACCTGGGCTGGGCACCCATAGTGACGGCGGCCGAGGGTGGGACAGCAGCGGCAGGGGGCGCCGAAAAGACTGGCGAGGAGGCCGACGGTGCGTGAGTTTTCTGCGCTCTACCGCGCACTCGATGGCACCACCTCCACCAGCGACAAGCGCAACGCGCTGGCCGGCTATTTCGGCAGCGCGGCGCCCGCGGATTGCGCATGGGCGGTCTATTTCCTGAGCGGCAACCGACCGCCCCGGCCAGTCTCGACGCGGACCCTGCGCACACTTGCAGCCATGCGGGCGCGTATCCCTGACTGGCTGTTCGAAGAGAGTTACCAGGCGGTCGGAGACTTGGCCGAGACCATCGCACATCTGCTGCCCCCGCCTGGGCGTGAACCCAGCGACCTGCCGCTGCAGGTATGGATCGAGCAGCGGTTGCTTGGACTTCGCGGGATGGCCCCTGAGCAGCTCGAGCCGGCACTGCTGGGCTGGTGGGATGAACTCGATGCCGATCAGCGCTTCGTCTGGAACAAGCTGCTCACTGGCGGCTTCCGGGTCGGTGTCTCGCGGCAGCTGGTCGTACAGGCGGTCGCCCAGGCGAGTGCACTGCCGGTGCAGACGATCGCCGAGCGGCTGATCGGTCACTGGAAGCCCGAACCAGAGGCCTGGCTGCGATTGATCGATCAGCAACAGCAGCAGACGCCCACCGGGCGGCCCTATCCATTCTTTCTCGCCAATCCACTGAGTGCGCCAGTGGAGTCGCTCGGCGCGCGCGACCGGTGGGCGGCCGAATGGAAGTGGGACGGCATCCGCGCCCAGATCATCTGCCGCGCCGGTGAAGTGCATGTCTGGACGCGCGGTGAAGAGCTGGTGACCGAACGCTTTCCAGAAGTGGTCGAGATCCTGCGTGCATTGCCGGCGGGCTGCGTGCTCGATGGGGAGCTGGTGGCCTGGCGCGATGGGCGGGTAGCGCCGTTTGCGCTGCTGCAGCAGCGCATCGGGCGGCGCAGCCTGAGCGCAGCCCTGCTTGAGCGCGCGCCGGTCGCGTTCATCGCCTACGACCTGCTCGAGCAGGACGGAACCGATCTGCGTGCACAGCCGTTCAGCGAGCGGCGTGGGCGGCTCGAACCGCTTCTGGAATCCGTGGCAGGCGACTCGCTCAGCATCTCGCCGCTGATCGAGGCCGACAGTTGGCAGGCCCTTGCCACGCAGCGACTGCAGGCGCGTGAACGCGGCGTCGAGGGCTTGATGGTCAAGCGCCTGGATTCGGCCTATGGCGTGGGCCGCACCCGGTCGAGCCCACTCGGCGAATGGTGGAAGTGGAAGCTCGATCCGCTGTCGGTCGATGCCGTGCTGATCTATGCCCAGCGTGGGCACGGCCGACGCGCGAGTCTTTACACCGACTACACGTTTGCGCTCTGGCAGGAAAACGCCCTGGTGCCGTTTGCCAAGGCCTACTCCGGGCTCACCGATGCCGAGATTGCCGAAGTCGATGCGTTCATCCGGCAACATACCGTGGAGAAGTTCGGACCGGTGCGCTCGGTGACACCGAGGTTGGTGTGCGAGATCGGGTTCGAGGGCATTGCTGCCAGTACGCGCCACAAGTCTGGCGTGGCGGTTCGCTTTCCGCGAATCCTGCGCCTGCGCCGGGACAAGCCGATCGAACAGGCCGATACCCTCGCCCATCTGCGCTCGCTCGGCTCAGCGCTGCGATGACCCCATGCCTGCGACACATCGGATGCGCCGGGTCGCCCTCGCACCTGGCGCCCGGTCAACTGCTCGTTGAGGCAAGCGATACGCGCGATGCGTTCGCTGGCCTGCCTGCGGGTGGTGCGCTGGCCGGTGCGCTGGCCGGTGCGCTGTCTTGATCCGGCTGCCATCACGCTTCGGAGCCTGGTTCGCCGGGCGGGGCTGGAAGCCGTTCGCGTTCCAGCGCGAGGTATGGAACGCCTATGCCGGAGGACGCAGCGGTCTGCTGCATGCGACCACCGGTTCGGGCAAGACCTATGCGGTCTGGTTTGCGCCGCTGATCGACGCGCTGCGCGCTGGTGCCGCGTCCAGTTCGTGCCGACCCTACACCGTGCTCTGGATCACGCCGATGCGCGCCCTGGCCGCCGATACCGCGCGTGCATTGGCGCAGCCGATCGCCGAACTCGGCCTGGACTGGACGGTGGCGCTGCGCACTGGCGACACCTCGTCGACCGAGCGCGCCCGCCAGCGCCGAAAGCCGCCCGATGCGCTGGTCACCACGCCGGAGAGTCTCAGCCTGATGCTGTCCCAGGCCGATGCTGCCGAGCGGCTGTGCAACGTCCGCCTGATCGTGGTCGACGAGTGGCATGAGCTGATCGGCTCCAAGCGCGGGGTGCAGACCCAGCTTGCGATCGCACGCATCGCGCGCTGGAGTCCGGCACTGCGCGTGTGGGGGCTGTCGGCCACCATCGGCAATCTTGATCAGGCGCGCGCGGCACTGCTTGGCTCGCGGGTCGAGGGTAGCGTTCATGTGCAGGGCCAGATGCCTAAACGGGTGGTGGTCGATACCGTTTTTCCAATGACACAGGATCGATTCCCCTGGGCCGGGCATCTTGGCATGAGCATGGTCGAGCCGGTGGCGCGCGAGATCGAGCAGGCCTCGACCACGTTGGTGTTCACCAATGTGCGTTCGCAGGCAGAGTTGTGGTACCAGGCGCTGCTGGAAGCCCGTCCGCAATGGGCCGGGTTGATCGCGCTGCATCATGGCTCGCTGGATCGAAAGCTGCGCGACTGGGTCGAGCTTGGCCTCAAGGAAGGGCGGCTGAAGGCCGTGGTGTGCACCTCGTCGCTGGATCTCGGGGTGGACTTCCTGCCGGTGG
>Ga0105046_10009804_pt1 | contig 14948 bp, 10 predicted proteins | sample MAT03_FD_78385 | JGI IMG/M metagenome (GOLD analysis project Ga0105046, IMG submission 78385) | Freshwater microbial communities from Lake Fryxell liftoff mats and glacier meltwater in Antarctica - MAT-03 (megahit assembly) | ecosystem: Environmental > Aquatic > Freshwater > Ice > Liftoff... | reverse complement strand
TGAATCATGATGTCACGGCCTCTCGCGCCGACAGCCATGCGGATGCCGATTTCCCGCGTGCGCTCCGTCACGGAAACCAGCATGATGTTCATGATGCCGACTCCACCGACCAGAAGCGAAATCCCCGCAATTGACGCCAGCAAAGCCGTCATAATGCCGGTGATTTTCCCGAACAGTTCGGACAACTGAGCACTCGTGACAACTTCGAAATCTGGCTTCTGACCGACGGCAATATGGTGTCGATCCATCAGCAGCTGTTGAATTTCCGCCTTGGCCGTATCGATAAGTTCCGGCGTACGGGCTCCGACAAGGATCGCGTTCACATTCCCGAATGATGTGCCCTGCAAGCGTTTGAGGACGGTTGTATAAGGCATCAGCATCACGTTGTCCTGATCATCGCCAGTCAGTGATGCGCCCTTTTTGCCAAGCACCCCGACGATCGTGAATGGAATATTGCCGATCCGTAACTGTTGCCCGATGGGATTGTCCGCTGGAAACAACTCTCGCACGACGGTATGCCCCACGACGCAGACACAATTGCCGGCTCGTTCATCGCGTTCGGTAAAGAAACCACCAGCCTCAATGTCCCATGTGCGAACTCGCAGATAATCTACGCCCACGCCCCACATCTCTTTGGGCTGCATGTTGGTATTGCCACGCACCACTGGTTTCACGCCAAACACCAGCGGCGAATACGCCAGTACCGACGAACATTCGCGACCGATAGCCATCGCGTCCTGATCAGTCAACGAAGGCAGACTTCCACTCTGGACACCTCGCCGCTTTTCAAACGACGGCTGAACAACGATGAAATTTGTCCCAATGGATTGTAACTGTTCCTGCAACAACTGCCCGGCACTACTGCCAACAGACACCATCGTCGTGACGGCGGAGATTCCGATCACGATACCCAGCACTGTCAGGGTGGCACGCATCTTGTTTCGCAGCAGAGCCCGTATTGCGACTGCAATCGTCAGTAGAAAACTCATGGAGCCCCCGGAGGTTTGACGCCCGTAATCAGTTCGTCACCGGCTTTCAGATCACCGGAGACTACCTGCGTAAACTGGTAGTCGCTGTCACCAATTTCAATATGAATTCCACGCAGCTTGCCGGTCAAAGCCTTTGATGGGTCGACTGCCTGCGAATCCGTCGAGCCTGCGGACGATGACTGTTCGGTTGCTGACTTCGGCCCATCGGCCCGTGCTGTCGCTTGCTGATTGCCCAGTGTTTCCTGAATCCACACAATTCGTTTGCTGGACGCGATCGTCGCTGTTGCGATGTCATCGACAGGCGGAGTTTGAGAACTTGTGACTGTCTCGTCGTCAGGCTCCGTTGTCAGATTCAGTTCCAGCAGTTTTTGGTCTTCGTCGCGGACGAGTGTTTTGTCGGGGAAAAAACGCAGTGCGGCATTCGGAACCTTCAGGATATCTTTGAGTTCCCTGATCTGGAATGTCAGATTCGCCGTCATGCCAGGCAATAACTTCAGGTCCGGATTTACGGTGGATACAATCACGGGATACGTGACGACATTTTGAGTTGTCGCGGAGCTCAGTCGAATTTGTTGAACCTGCGCGCCGGTGAAGACTTTTTCCGGATAGGCATCGACAGAAAAGTAGACGGGCTGGTTAGAATCTTTTGCATCGCGAATCAGGCCGATATCAGCTTCGTCAATGGAAGCGCGGATCAGCATTTCTTCACGCATTCTCGGGGCGATGACAAACAATTCCGGGGCCTGAAATTGTGCTGCCAGCGTTTGTCCTCGATCAATCTTGCGATCGATCACGGTTCCATCGACAGGCGATGTGATCTCCGTATAGGCGAGGTTCGCATTTGAGTTATCGAGGTTTGCCTGCGCCTGTTTCACAGAGGAGTCGGCGATCAGCAATTGAGCTTCCAGGGACAAGCGAGCAAATCGAAACTGATCGAGTTCCGCCTGAGAGATAAAGTCTTCATTTTCAGCCTTGAGTGCCGCCGAGCGTTTTTCATCATTGCGAGCACGCTGCAGTTCGGCCTGGACTCGAGCCACATCACCAACTCGGGCTCCCAACGCGGCTTCGTCACGCTGAACAGAAGCGATGTAGATTCTGGGATCGATCCTGGCGAGGATCTGATCTGTTTTAACTTCGTCGTTATGGTCTGCGTACAATTCCAGAATTGGCCCGGAAACAAAACTCCCAATCTTGACGGACAATGTCGGTTCCAACTGACCGGTGGCGTTGACCGTGATTCGAAGATCGCCTTGTTCTGCGAATGCTGTGCGGAATCGCGGCTTGTTTCTTTCTGCGAGCCACTCCTGGCCCTTGGTGAATCCAAAGTAACCAAGCGCTGCCAGCACGGCGATGACAATGATGGTTTTGATAAACGTTCGCATAAGAACAAAGACCCAAATGTGTATTCGATACACATGAAACGGGGAGGCCGGGCCAATCCAGTCGAGTTGATGAGTGTATTCGATACTTATGCTGCTGTCTTTGACATCGCATGTGGATTCCCTGCCCTTTTCGGCAGACGGTTCGTTCTGTGTGTTTGGGGCGATAAATGTCAATCTGCCAGCCTTCGCGCCGCTTGTGTGGCGACTCGAATTGGTTTAGCTTGTCAGTTCTTTTACGCAGAACTCGTTGTGTTGTCGCGTTGAAATCGTGGTCGGTATCTGAATTCTTCATATGGCACTGATTGAGTTACGAAATATCACAAAGACGTATGATCTTGGCGAAGTCAAGGTACACGCCTTGCGCGAGACGGAACTGTTTATCGAGCGAGGCGAATACGTCGCCTTGCTGGGTCCTTCGGGCTCGGGTAAATCGACGCTGATGAATACGCTGGGTTGTCTTGATCGACCCACCACTGGAAGTTATCTGCTGGATGGACAGGAAGTCGCAACTCTAAACAGAAATGCGCGGGCGACAATTCGCAACCGGCATATCGGCTTTGTATTTCAGAACTTCAATCTTCTCGCTCGCACATCGGCACTCGAAAACGTCGAATTGCCATTACTGTATGGGTCGGCGATGTCCGGGCGGGCTCGAAAAAAACGGGCTCGCGAAATGCTGGCGATGGTTGGTCTTGAGGATCGTCTGGATCATCATCCGGGACAATTGTCCGGTGGTCAGCAACAGCGAGTTGCCATTGCGCGGTCGCTGGTGACGAATCCGTCGATGCTGATGGGGGACGAACCCACCGGGAATCTGGATTCGAAAACCAGTCGCGAGGTCATCGGACTCTTTAAGAAATTGAATGAAGAACGGCAGATTACAGTCATTCTGGTTACGCACGACCTCAACGTCGCTCGCCACGCTCGCAGAATTCTGGTGATGCGGGATGGAAAGATTGAAATGGATACAACGCGCTTCGAAGACGCCTTCGAATCGTTACATGCGTTCGAATCCGTACCTGACGCAGAAGAGGTGCCCGTTGTGCATCCAGAACAAGTGGAATGAGTCATTCGATTGCCGCTGGGACGTCGATTTTCCACACATGAGTTTCTGCTTCGGACACATGCCAAGGATGGTTCTGTTCGTGCTGGCTGCATTAGTGGCTGGCTCGTCGGTCGCCGTCGCGCAAATACTGCCGGATGACGAACGCCAGATTCGCTGGAGTCAGGAAGACAGTCTTTCCCGATACCACCGCAGTGCAGGCCCTGCACCAGTCACCGTAGCGACAGAGGGCATTGAGCAATCCGAACGTCTGATGACGCTGGACGAAGCCATTCGACTGACGTTGCAGCATTCGGAAGTGATCCGCGTTCTGACAGGCGTTTCTGCGAGTCCTTCCGGTGCCACAATTTACGACACTGCAATTGCGACAACCTCGATCGATCAGGCCAAGGCAGTCTTCGATCCCGTATTCAGGGCCAACAGTTCATTTCGTCACACCGAAATTCCAGGGCTCAACAACACCGCAACTGCCATTCTCCAAAGTCGTACAGGCGGCAACAATTCAAGCGTCGAGTTGAGCGACCTGAATACCTTCGGCGGCACAACGGACTTCACAGTTGCGAATGCTCTTGATAATCCTGCGGTCGCAGGTTTCCTGAATCGAAATGCACCGTCCGCAACACTTAGTTACACACAACCGTTACTGGCCGGATTTGGACGCGATGCCAATACCGCGCCGATAGTGATCGCGCGGTATCAGCAGGAAGTCTCATACTTTCAGTTTAAAGACAGCATGCAGGAACTAGTCCGTGGCACGATCTCTGCGTATTGGTCACTGGTGCAGGCACGTACAGAATTATGGGCACGCGAGATTCAGGTGGATCAGTCTCAGAAGGCCTACAATCGACTGGAAGCACAGTTTCGATCGGAACTTGTCAATCAGGGTGACGTCGCACAGCCAAAGCTTGCGTATGCGAACTTCCGAGCAAACCTGATCGCAGCTCAAGCGAATGTGCTGCAGCGTGAAGCGGCACTCAGAAACATGATAGGTCTGCCGCCAGAAGACGGCGAACGCATCGTGCCGTCGACGCCGCCCACACGCGATCAGATTGAATTTCGCTGGGAGGAAATCAATGACACCGCCCAGTCGCGTCGTCCGGATCTTGTCGAGCTTAATCTGGTTCTGATGGCCGATCAGAGGCGACTGATTCAAAGTCGCAACCTTGCCAAACCTCAACTGGATGCCGTGGCATTGCAGGATTGGAATGGCTTGAGTGGTAGAGTCGGCAGTGGAAATCAATTGTCATCAGGTCTCGGCGAGAATAACAGTTGGACGATGGGAGTCAATTTTTCGGTCCCACTCAGCCTGCGTCAGTCGCGTGCGCAGGTTCGAAACCAGGAACTCCTGATTGCCAAAGATCGTGCTAACATTCGACAGAATCTGCATCAGATTGAGCATCTTCTGGCAACGTCGTTGCGAACGATCGATCAGAATTTTCTGCAGTACGAAGCATTTCGCGATGCTCGACAAGCGGCCAAAGAGAATTTGGAAGTTCGGGTACAACGCTTGTCTATAGGGACCGAAAACTTCCTGAACTTTCTGCAGGGTGTGACAGATTGGGGAAATGCCGTTGCCTCCGAAGCCCAGTCACTGGCAACTTACAATACAGAACTCGCAGGTTTGGAACGGCAAACCGGTACGATCCTGGAGACACACGGTATCCGCTTTATCGAAGAACGATTCGCCAGCATCGGCACCCACGGACGTTGCTTCGACGAGGAATGCTATCCTCGTGATCTTCGACCGCAGGATCCTCGCCCACGCTATGAAGATTCCGGCAAAGCCGCAGAGGAGTCTTTTGATCTGGAAGACTTCCCCCGCCGTCGTGGCGACAAGCTGCGTCTTCCCGAAACCCCGCAGTTCGATGAACCAGAGACGCCACTGCCCGCTGGAAGCGAATAGCCTTCTTTAAGGCACCGACGGCCGAGGTATCTCAAAGCGTTCTGTTGTGCGGCAGTATGATGAACCGCCAAGACGCCCGATAAGATCCAGAAGCGCAGGATCGGCCCAGCCTTCGTGATCAAGTACTGCGTCATCCAGATGGATTTGAACGATCTTCCCCACAACGATGTTCGCACCGCCAGGGCCGGGAGCCAATGGCAGGTGATGCATCAGCGTGCATTCAAGACTCACCGGCGATTCCAGCACGCGCGGCGGTTTGACGATGTTGGATATTGCCGTTTCGATACCTGTCAAATCGAACTCAGAATCTTCCGGCGGCAATTCAGCAGAACTCAGACTCATCGCCTGTGCCAGACGAAACGGGACGGCGTTGATGACAAACTCGCCGTTATCCAGGATGTTCTTCAGTGTGTCCTTCGGAGTCCCATCGCGGCGATTCGATGGACAAAATACTATACTCGGTGGCTTCGCACCAACACCCGTGAAAAAACTAAACGGTGCCAGATTGGCGATGCCCGACAACGAAACCGTCGACACCCATGCTATCGGCCGCGGCGCGATGATGCGGATGAGATGTTGATACAATGCAGCGACAGAAATTTGTTCTGGGTCGAGATTCATTGGTGCGGTCTTCTATTTTTGTCAGCTTACATTTAACGCCGGATTGTACTGCACTCGCGCCAAAAAACAGAAGTACATAACCTCAGGCTATCACATCGTGAACAACATTATTTGAAGGGTACCGACGAGCATTGATCCTTTGTTTGGCGAACCCTGGAGGTGCCGTGAATTCGATGCATGCGGCCGCGACCTGCGGTCAATTGCAAACCTGCAGGCAGCCCGAAATTACACAGCGAGGTTGGACGTGGTAGAATTGCAGCCTCGACAATCGCGCCATCATCGGCGCTTTTTGAAAGTGGTCAGGCTTGCTTCGTCGATTCAACAAGGACCCAGGGGACCTTGATTTGGCGGCTGTTTGTTGAAGATGTTCGGGAATTGGCACTCTTGTTGCTGTGAGATGTCATCAAGGGCCTGCGGCCCTCACACAAATCTGCCTCCATTGGTCATACAATCCTGTTATTGAGGGCGACTTATGCTGTCTCGATTTCATCATATTCTGATTCCGCTGGACGCGACGGCGAAGAATGCCTCGGCATTGGACATTGCGTTTGAACTGGCGGTCCAGAACAGAGCGGTTGTGTCTCTGTTGCATGTGGTTCAGGCGATTGACGCAGGTTCTGAGCCGCCTGATGAGGAAACAATGGATTTTTACGACCAGATTCGTCTGAGAGCAGAATCTGAAATGGAACACATGTCACAGCGGTTTGTTGATGCCGACCTCAAATGCGAAGTCAAGGTCCGAGTCGGAGATCGGTTGCGGGAGATCATTGAATTCGCAAATCACCACCGAGTGGACCTAATTGTGATGACATCGCACCGTATCGATCCAAACCATCTCGCCGAGACATGGGGAACACTCAGTTACAAAGTGTCAGTCCTCTGTGAATGCCCTATACTGCTCGTAAAATGAGTGAGTGTCTTGTCGCTTGTCGTACTCAGGATCGCGTTCAGCGTTGAGTCCGGTCAATCTTGCACGAACACCAGGGCAGTTGAGAGCGTCAGGTCGTTGGACGCGGACTGAGGTGTTCTCCCTGCTCGAAGACAACCTGCGCTCTTCCGACGAGCAACGGATCCACCACACCGATTCGAGCGGTGTTTTTGCCGTCATAGTTCAGCGTGTGCAGCACAGAGCGCATGGCGTTGAGACGAGCGCGCTTTTTGCAGTCCGATTTGACGACAGACCACGGAGCGTCTGCTGTGTCCGTATGGAAAAACATGGCCTCTTTGGCTTTAGTGTATTCGTCCCATTTATCCAGCGAAGCCATATCAATCGGGGATAGCTTCCACTGCTTCAAAGGATGTCGCTCGCGTTCGTTGAATCGTCGCAGTTGTTCTTTTCGACTGACGGAAAACCAGAACTTAATCAGGTGTATTCCGCTGCGACTGAGGTTGCGTTCGAACTCCGGTGCCTGTCGCATGAACTCGTTGTATTCGCCCTGCGAACAAAAGTTCATGACACGTTCCACACCCGCGCGGTTGTACCACGAACGGTCAAACATCACGATCTCACCACGCGTCGGCAGATGTTCGACATAGCGTTGAAAGTACCACTGTCCCTGTTCAGCATCTGTTGGCTTTTCCAAAGCCACGACGCGAGCACCGCGAGGATTCAGGTGTTCCATGAACCGCTTGATCGCTCCTCCTTTTCCGGCGGCGTCGCGACCTTCAAACAGGATAACAACGCGCTGCCCCGTCTTCTTCACCCACGACTGGAGTTTAAGCAGCTCGACCTGAAGACGATACTTTTGTTTCTCGTACGACTTGCGAGACAACAGAAACTGATAGGGATATCCACCTTCCCGCCAGTCCGCCGCCAGCAGGTTGTCAGATGCAGGTGTTCCCACGCTGTCATCGAGAGTTGATTTCTCCATGAACGTCGTCCGCAGCACCTCCATATCGTCGGGCGATGTTCCGCCAACAATTGCTGTCAGCACTTTACTGAGTGTATCCGAGTCATGTGGTGGAACGGCGCGCATGATATCGACGATAGCGTTGATCTTCGCAGCCTGGGCCGCTTCTACGGCCTCATTTACAGTGTGATCCTGAATGCCGATTGCAGTCGTTGAGGCGGTGATATCTCCCTTGGAGGCACGGCGTGCCTGGCCATTTTTATCGCCCGAAGACAACGCTGGCTTGGGCAGACTCCGTTTTACAGTCTTTGATGAGGACTTTCCCTGACTTGTCGCAGGCTCGCGTTTTAGATTCATAATTCTGCGGTCTCAGGGAATGGTGAGAATGCGTAACAGGTTGAGCAGCGGCTGCCCTGGCTCTTCAATACGGATGATCTTCAGGATACCAGGCACAGATACTTTGTGTCCACGAAACGTGTCCGACATTTTCAGATTGCACGATCAAAGATGAACATGGATTGAAAGGTTCCGGACGATCGACGTGTGAGCCGCAGGCGCTAGCCTTGAACTTAGGCACGAACAATGTTTTTACTGCGAAAACGGCTCGCGGAACTTGGCAAAGTACTTGTGTGGGCTTGCCTGATGATCGTGGTGGTCATTTTCGGCCTGCAGATGATGCGAGGCGGCGAGATTCTGGAAATGTTGCTGGTCTCGGTCAGTCTGGCTGTCGCGGCGGTTCCGGAAGGGCTGTCGGCGGTCGTCACGATGACTCTGGCACTGGGCCTGCAGCGAATGGTGAAACGCAATGCTCTGGTCAGAAAACTGCCGAGCGTGGAAACTCTGGGTTCCGTCACCGTCATCTGTTCCGACAACACCGGCACGCTGACACGGAATGAGATGACGGTTCGTGAAGTGATTACCGCGCCCGATCGATTCCGTATCTCCGGCGCCGGATACGCGCCGCAGGGAGACTTTCTACAGATCAATAATTCATCAGACGGGCAGTCGCCTGTCGAATCGATCATCAAAGCTCTGGACGATCCAGAGCTGCTTCCGTTGTTGACCGCTTCTGCGCGATGCAATAACGCAACGGTGAGTCTGAAAGACGGCGAAGCTAATGTCTGGCAGGTCATCGGCGATCCAACAGAAGGCGCGTTGTTGGTCGCGGCCATGAAGGCGGGGATTGAGCCGCATGATTCGAAACAAAAAGTCCTGTTTGAGATTCCGTTCGATTCGGAACGCAAGACGATGTCCGTCGTGGTGCAGAGCCCGGACGGCCAAATTGTGATGCACACCAAAGGGGCTCCTGAGGTGATTCCGGGCAAGTGCATTCAGGAACGTTGCGGCAGTGCTGAGGTGGACCTGACTGGCGAGCGACGGCGAGCGATCATGTCTGCCAGTTCGCAGTTAGCATCGAAGGCTTTTCGAGTCCTTGGGTTGGCGTATAAGGATCAGGCCTCATCGTCGCCGGAAAAGAATCAGGAAAACGGACTCGTATTCGCCGGGCTTGTTGGCATGATTGACCCGCCCCGTGACGAAGCAAGGGAGGCCGTAACGAAATGCCGCATCGCCGGGATCCGGCCCGTCATGATTACCGGCGATCATCCGGAGACAGCTCTGGCAATCGCGAAGGAACTTCACATTGCCGATGATGACAGCCGCGTCATGTCCGGAGCTCGGCTGGATGCGGCCACGGACGAACAGCTGGGGGTCGAAGTGGACACGGTGTCTGTCTACGCGAGGGTCTCTGCGGAGCACAAGCTTCGGGTTGTGAAGGCTTTGAAGTCACGTGGACAGGTTGTGGCGATGACGGGCGACGGTGTCAATGATGCTCCGGCCGTGAAGGCGGCGGATATCGGCATCGCAATGGGAGTGACGGGCACTGATGTCACCAAAGAAGCGTCCGACATGATCCTGATGGATGACAATTTTGCGTCGATCGTAAATGCGGTGGAAGAAGGGCGAGGCATCTTCGACAACATTCAGAAGTTTGTGCACTTTCTTCTGGCATGCAACACCAGCGAAGTGTTGTTGATGTTTATCGCAGCACTTGCCGGCTGGCCAGTGCCTCTGGTGGCCATTCAGATTCTGTGGATCAATCTGGTGACCGACGGCCTGCCAGCTTTGGCACCGGGCATGGAGCCGCCGGAGAAAGACATCATGAATCGGCCGCCACGAACCCCCGAACAAGGAGTTCTGACAAAGGAACGAGGTCTGCTGATTCTTTATCATGGTCTACTGATCACTTCGGTCACGCTGGCCGGTTTCTGGATGGTCTACCAAGGCGATGAGTCACAACTTTCACGTGCGCGCACGGTGACATTTGCCATCGCGGCCTTCTCGCAGTTGTTTTTTACGTTTGGCTGCCGCAGTCAGCGATATACGATGCCAGAACTGGGTGTGTTCTCGAATCCATGGCTTTTTGCTGCCATCGCCATTTCTTCGCTGCTACAGTTGACCATCATGACACTTCCGTTCACTCAAAAGATTTTCGAGTTGGCAACGCATTTGACGTGGGAATGGATGCTGATTATGGTGTTGTCTATGATCCCTGTGACGGTCATCGAAGTGCAAAAGCTGGTACTTGCCAAGTGGCGGAAATGAATGATCACCAAACACGATCCAATGGCTCGAACCGTTTCCTTTATAGTATTGGTGCTGGCAACGAGTGTTCTGCTGGCATTGTTCTATCAGGTGGTGTCAGTCTTTCTGCTGCCGCTGTTTCTTGCGGTCGTCACAGTTCTGCTGTTGCGTCCTTTGAATCTGCATGTGGTCCGCTGGTGCGGGAACCGTCGATATGTGGCAGCGTCGCTGATGACGATCGGCGTGCTTATCGCAGTACTTGTGCCTGTGATGACGGTGGCTCTGATCGCAGGTCACGAGGCAGCGGAGCTCATCGACAGGCTCGATTCAGATTCGATGCGAGGTCAAGTGGATCGAGCAAGAACCTCGCTGGGGCTCGACTATCCCCTGGTTGTCGAATGTCGTTTCATTGAATCATCGGTCGAGCAGTTACGAATTGACGCGTCGGCGGGTGCCACAGCCAAAGGAAACTCTGCAGCAATTGGGTCTTTGCTGAATGAGTTTCAGCGAATGAATGACGTGGTCAGGCTCCGCTCGACAGCGAATCTGGAGTCGCAGGCAGAACGTGTCAGGGACGCTTTGGGCCAAGCCGCCGATTCGGCACCAGGGACGCTGATCTACCAGAAGTGGATCGAAGCGTCCGCACATGAGTTTCGAGAGTACAAAGAGCAGATGCTGGGTGGAGCGTGGCGGGTCTCATTGAAAGAAATAGCAAACCCAACATCGGCCGACCTGCGGCAATCGATGACCCAGATGCTGGCGATTACACCAGGCGGCGTGGCATCCTTTAGCGGCGCGACTTCGGCCGCGATTGCAAAGACAACGTTCGGACTTTTGATTTTTGTGATGGCTTTGTTCTTTTGGTTCGCTGATGGCCCGGAGATCGTGAAGGCGATTATGGTGCTGTCTCCTCTGGAAGACAAATACGAACAGCAGCTATTGACGGAGTTCGAAGTGCTGGTGCGAGCCGTTGTGGCGGGAAGCATCGCTTCGGCGACGACTCAGTCCGTCCTTTCGGGGCTGGCCTTCTGGTTCGCGGGACTTCAGTCGGTGTTTCTGCTGATGGCGTTGACGGCACTACTCGCCATGGTGCCGTTTGTCGGCGCATCCCTCGTCTGGATTCCCGCCAGCCTGTGGTTGGCATTCGGCGAAGGAAACATGACCGCTGGAATTTCACTGGCCGTTTATGGAATTCTAGTTGTATCAACGATCGATAATGTTATTCGTCCGTGGATTATCGTGGAACGTGCATCGCTGCATCCGTTGGCCGGACTTCTGGGAGTTCTTGGCGGAGTCCAGACACTGGGCCCTGTCGGAGTTTTCATCGGTCCGATTGTTGTGGCATTTCTTCAGACGCTACTAATGCTGCTGCATCGCGAATTTGCCGTTGGTGACGAAAAGGCTGCGTCTTTGATGGCGGTCGATCAGCATCCATCATGAAATCATCTGCTGATTTCGGCATTGCGGAAAATTGTTCGCACGATGCACAATCCGCTTGAAATGGTCTGCTCCGGCCACAACCCAATGTTTATGGTGGGTATTAATTTCGAAACCGAAAGTTGAATGGTCGCCTCATGTCGCTTTCCAAACAAACAACAGAGCCAGATGAGCAAGGCGTAAGGCAAAACACGGCGTCGAAGGACGCTGGCTGCATCCTGATCGATCACCTGAAGAAAGTTCGCAGAGCACTGAAGGGCGCGGCTGAGGACTGGGTGGACGATCCTGAATGCGTTCACCGCCTGCGCGTGTCGGCTCGAAAAGCGTTGGCGGCCGTCTCGCTGATTGGTGAAATGGCACCGATTCCTCATGCGAAGTGGTTTACAGGAAAACTCAAAACCATCCTGAAGTCGTCTGGCCCCGCGCGCGATCTGGATGTCCTGCTCAGCCTGAACTTACCACTGTCCGAGGTGGCACGAAAGACCGTCGAAAAGATTTTGAGTCGCCAACGGAAGAAATCGCAGAAACCAATTGACGAGCTCCACAAAAAACTGAATCAAAGTCATCGATTCCAAAAGCACATTCGAGCGTTATCGAAGGAATTAAGACAACCCGGCAATTGGTCCGATCAACGCCTGGACGCCGATGCGTGTTTCCAGGCGCTGTCAAAAGTCCGGGACGAGTTTCTGGAGGCACTTCAAGTCGAAGCGGACCAACGTTCACTGCATCAAATTCGTATTGCCTTGCGAAAGTTCAGGTATGCGCTGGAGATCGCAAAAGTGGCAGATAAGAGTCCGCAGAACTTGACTCTGAAGCCCGAACTCGTTCGCCTTCAGTCAGAGCTTGGGTTGCTACAGGATCATGTCATCATCCGAACTCAAATGAAGCAAACAATCCCGCTGCTGAAGGAGGATAAACATCGAAAAATGGTTCTAAAATTCCTTGCGCTCGAAAAGAATGAGATTCGGCAGCGAGTCGATGCCATCCGCGTTTGGCTCAATTCCGAGGACAGCCGCAGATTGCGTGTTAGTGTTCGGGATTTCGATATTATGTCTGCCAATACCGCAACTCAGAAATCATGATCGTCCACAACGTCGAGTCTCAATCGAATCCGCGAGAACGCCAATTGAACAAATCATCTTCGCCAACTGTGCCAAAGCCCATCATGGAGATCGCTCGGGAACTTGGGCTCAATGAGTCCTCGGTCGAACCGTTTGGCTGGTATGCCGGAAAATTGTCATTGGCTTCGATCGAACCGCGTCAGAGCCGATCGTCTGCAAAGTATGTTGGCGTGACTGCGATCAATCCGACACCGTTTGGTGAAGGAAAGACTGTCATTTCAATTGGTCTGGCAATGGCGCTGGTGCGGCGGAAGCTGCGGTCGATCGTCACGCTGCGTCAGCCTTCGCTGGCACCGGTATTTGGGATCAAGGGTGGCGGAGCTGGCGGTGGGCGAGCATGCGTTCTGCCATCCGACGATATCAATCTGCATTTCACGGGCGACCTGCACGCGGTGGCTGCGGCAAATAACCTCTTAGCAGCGATGGTCGATAATCATTGTCAGCGTGGGCTGATTCCACTCATCTCGTCGAATGGAATTTCCTGGCGCAGAGTTGTCGATATCAATGACAAGGGCCTGGCGCAGATCGAAAGCGGTCTTGCCAACGTACCTCAGGCACCAAGGCGACTCACGGGGTTTGACCTGACGGCGGCCTCGGAAGTTACGTCTGTCCTGGCTTTGGCGACAGGCATGGACGACCTGCGATCACGACTTGCTCGCATTGTGGTTGCACAGACACCGGACGGCGAATTCATCAACGCGGAACAGATTGGAGCGGCTGGTGCCATGGCTGCGTTGCTACGGAACGCCATTCGGCCCAACCTCGTGCAGACATCGGAGAATACGCCCGCTATCGTACACGCCGGGCCGTTTGCCAACATTTCACATGGCAACAGTTCCGTCATCGGTGATCTCGCAGCTCTGCAGTTAGCGGACTACGTGGTGACGGAAAGCGGATTTGGTTCCGACCTGGGGGCAGAAAAGCTGTTCAACCTCAAATGCCAAACTGCCGGACTTCAGCCCAGTGCCGAGGTGCTCATCTGCACCGTTCGCGCCATCAAATACCACAGCGGCCGCTTTGATGTTCGACCGGGCCGTGCGTTGCCGAATGCCTTGCTTCAAGAAGACACAGACGCTCTCGAAGCGGGCATGGCCAATGTTGAAGGACACCTCGCTCATCTGAAGCAATACGGGATTCCCGTGGTCGTCGCCATCAATCGATTTCCAACCGACTCACCGGCTGAAATTCAACTGCTGCGATCACTGATCGTGCGAGCGGGAGCTTCTCGCGTTGCCGAAGCGGACGCGTTCGGTCGCGGTGGCGAAGGTTGTCTTGAACTGGCAGATGCCGTGATTGATGCCTGTACAGAAAGTGCGGAATTCAAGCCTCTCTATTCGCTGGAATCGTCTTACGACGAGAAGATTGAGCGGATTGTGACCTGCGTTTACGGGGCGAACGGAATTGATTATGGAGACGGCGTCGCTGAAAAGCTCATCGACTTTTCAAGTCGCGGCTTTGGTGGTCTTCCCGTCTGCATTGCGAAAACGCAGTATTCGCTTTCCCATGATGCAAAGCGACTTGGGCGGCCGTCAGGATTTCGATTCCCTGTTCACGAAGTACGACTCTCCGCCGGGGCCGGATTCGTACTGGCGCTGGCTGACGGAATCAGCTTGATGCCCGGCCTTCCCCGCGAACCAGCGGCATGCCGGATCGACCTGGACAGTCATGGCAATATTACCGGATTAGGAAGCTGAGCTCTCAGATTGAAGTTGACGAGCGAATGTCCTGGCCCGATCGAGGTCTCTGGCATCCGGGTGTTTGCGGTTGATGCCTCCGAAGAGCCAAAGCGGTCCCACGGTATCCCATCCTCGGCAACAAAACTCGCCAACAACGGTGAAGCCGCGTCGAACAAGTCTCTTTCGCAGTGCCCGGTGCTGAAACCAGCGAAGAAAAGGAAGTCCCGCTGTCGAGTAAATGAAGACTCGACACGGCCTCACCTGCCATGAATCAGCCAATTGCAGCAGAGATTGATGGTGCCGACCAAAGTAAATTCCCGAAC
>Ga0105046_10009801_pt1 | contig 14951 bp, 14 predicted proteins | sample MAT03_FD_78385 | JGI IMG/M metagenome (GOLD analysis project Ga0105046, IMG submission 78385) | Freshwater microbial communities from Lake Fryxell liftoff mats and glacier meltwater in Antarctica - MAT-03 (megahit assembly) | ecosystem: Environmental > Aquatic > Freshwater > Ice > Liftoff... | reverse complement strand
TAAAAGTATTCAAGTTAGCAAAGAACCACTATCGTAGCCATTCTCGTTTTGGGCTTAGAGTTACTCTCATTGCCGCATTCGTTAATGCCAATGCAGCATAAAAGCACTTTCGCAAGAAGTCTACTTAATTATTTCCCACAAATCTTTATCTAAAAATTTGTGGGAAATAATAGCAATGCCAAATAATTATATAGACAATATTATAAACATAAAGATATGAAAACGTTTTACAGCACCTTTTTTGCAATGCTGATGATCGTTTCATTTGCAAACGCACAATCCAGCAAGAAACAAAAAAAATCAAACAAAATGGACAGCCAAACTATTGAAATCACCTATTTTAAGCCAAAAGCAAACGTTTCGCAAGAAATATTTGGAGCAAGAAATATTCGTGTTGGTGTTGAGTATGCCGCCAAACAACCTGGCTTTATTAGCCGAGAAACAGGCGTAGATGCCGATGGATTGTGGGTAATCATTGTGCATTGGGAAACCATGGAAAACTCACAAGCCTCTATGAAAAAGTGTGGAAATGAATCTTCTGTTGCCGATTTTAAAGAAATGATTGAACCAAGTTCTTTTAAAATGAGTGTGTTTACTTCAAAAGCACTTATTAAAAAATAGAAACTATGGGCAAGGAACTATTTCTTACCCCAACTTTACCAACTCCCGCAAATCACTATTTGACAAATCGCCCAGCCAAGTTTCGCCGTCGGTAACGGTAAGGTTGGCGAGTTCGCGCTTGTTTTGAATAAGTTTATTGATTTTTTCTTCAAAACTGCCCTGCGTTATGAAGCGGTGTACCAACACGTTTTTGGTTTGGCCAATTCTGAAAGCGCGGTCGGTGGCTTGGGCTTCTACGGCGGGGTTCCACCACAAATCATAATGAATCACGTTGTTGGCAACCGTCAGGTTCAGGCCCGTGCCACCCGCTTTGAGCGACAGCAGCAAGATGCGCGTGGCGCGGTTGTTTTGAAAATCTTCTATTATTTCGTCGCGGTTTTTGCGGCTCACGCCGCCGTGCAAAAATGGTACTTCGAGTTGCATTTGCTCCTGAAACATCGTTTGGAGCAACTTCCCCATTTCGGCGTATTGCGTAAAAATAATGGCTTTTTCACCGTTTTCGAGCACTTGCTGCATCAAATCAAGCAGCAACATGGCCTTGCCCGAGGCTTCGGGATTGGCCCCGCCTTTTTTGAGGTATTGCGTGGGGTGGTTGCAAATTTGCTTGAGGGCCGTCATCATCTTGAAAATCAACCCGCTGCGCTTAAAGCCGTCTTTTTCGCCGTCAATGCCGCGTAGGGCTTGCTCCACTACGCTCTGATACAAGGCCGCTTGGTCTTGGGCCAACGTGCAGGCTTGGTCTATTTCAATTTTGTCGGGCAGGTCTTGGATAATTTTCTTGTCGGTTTTGACGCGCCGCAGAATAAACGGCTCGGTTACGCGCTTAAACTTGTCGAGTTTGTGCTGGTCGCGGTCTATTTCGATGGGAATGGCGTAGTCGCTCACAAATTTTTTGAGGCTGCCCAAATAGCCTTTGTTGGCAAAATCAAAAATAGACCAATATTCAGACATTCGGTTTTCGACGGGCGTGCCACTCATCGCAATTTTTATGCCCGCTTTCATTTTCTTGACCGCCTTGGTTTGGGCCGTGCTGGGGTTTTTGATGTTTTGCGCCTCGTCAATCACCATCACTGCCCATTTGAGTTTCGAGAGCGATTCTTCCTCGCTGCGCACCACGCCGTAGGTAGTCAGCAAAATGTCGGCTTCGTTGAGCGATGCCAGGCTGCGGCTGGGGCCGTGGTACAAGTGCGGGCGGAGTTCGGGCGCAAACTTGGCGATTTCTTTGGTCCAGTTGGTGAGCAGCGTTGTGGGCACAACCACCATTGCCTTGCTTTTTTTGAACGCGCCTTCTTGTTTCATTTTTAGGAGCGTGGCTATTACTTGGAGCGTTTTGCCCAAGCCCATGTCGTCGGCAATGAGGCTGCCCATGCCGAGGCGGGCATTTTTATAGAGCCACTCGTAGCCGCGTTGCTGGTAGGGGCGCAGGTTGGCTTTGAGGTTGTTGGGAAGGGCTACGGCTTCGTTTTTGAGCAAATCATTCATTAGCTTTTGGGCTGATTTACTGAGCGTTACGCCCGTGCCGTTGTATTCTTCAGTGAGGGCAGTTTGCAACAAATCGTTGCCGTCGAGTGCGGGCGGGTTTTTGAGTTTTTCGAGCAGACTCTTGATTTCTTTCTCGTCAAAATAGGCGTATTGGTCTTTTATTTTAACCAACCCTCTGTATTTTTCCACCATTTTTACAAATTCTGCGCCGTCAATGTGCGCGTCGCCCACGGCCACTTCCCAGCGAAATTTGAGCATATTTTCCAAACTAATCACCGACGAAGCCGCCACTTTCCCATCTTCTTCGCCCTCGAGGGTCATCGAAAGTTGCGGGCGGAGGAGTTTTTGTAATGCTTTGGGCAATTGTATTTTGATGCCAAACAACCGCACCGTGGGCAGGATTTTGAACAATATTTCGGCAAATTTTTCGGAGTCAAACAGCAGATTTTCGGTGCCTTTGCTGGCAATGAGTTGGTTGAGTTGCGGAAAATGCTCGGCCATCATCGAAAGGTCGCGCATCACTCCCATGCGCACGGGGGCGTATTGGCGCTCTTCCATGAAGGTTTCGAGCGGTATGGGCGCGGTGAGTTCTGCTTTTTTGTTTTCCACAAACACATTGACCTTAAACACGCCGTCCAAATCTTCGACCTGCAACAGTGGCACGAAGTCGCGGTTGGCAATAAAAAATTTGTTCAACCACAACTGCACACTATTCGGAATTTCGCGGTGCTCGAAGCCCCCAAAGTGCGTCATGGTGTTTCTAAAAAACAGGTCGTCCACGTCGGTAGCTTTGTAGTCAAAGCGGTCGTTGAACTGCCGCACGCGCTCGGTCAAAATCAAAGCGCAAAGCGCGTTTATCAAATCGCTTTCGGCGGGCACGTAAATATCGCGTTTGCCAATTTTATAGTACAGAATTTCGGGCGGCAAAATGGTGGCTACTTGGGCGGCTACGGTGGCCACTTGTTCGTTTAAAGTGGCTGGTATCCAACGAATTAAATGATGCTCTTTTTTGAGCTTGGCGCGTAACAATTGCGGCACAATGGCTCCGCGTTCGAGGAGTTTATTGGCCAAACGGTTGGTAAAATACAGCCCTTTGAGCGTGGGCGAAAGCTGCGGCAACTGCGCCGTGGGCAGGTGCTGAATCCAGTCAATGAGTTTTGGCAGTTCGTCAAACTGAAACACAACGCGCTCGCGGGCATCGCGAAAATTGGCCTGCAAAAATCCCATGGCTTCGTCCATGATAATGTCGGCGCTTTCTACGGCATCGAGGTCTTTGTCATAGACTTGGTCGCGGGGTTCGTCGGTGATGGCCAATGCTTGCGCTTTTTTTGCTGTGTCAGTATAGAACTTCTGCAAAATCTGCTTAAAATTGCCCGACCGATAAAACAGCGGATTGTCGGACAGCAACGAAAGCAGGTTTTCGGATACTTGCGGAATAGTCGAAAAGTCAAGGACGTTATAAAGTGCCTCATCAGGCTGAAAATCAATCTCTTCCGAACTCTCAAAGAGTTGCCGCAGGTCGGCTACGTCGAGGGTTTCCACGTCTTTCTGGTCGGCAGAGGCAAAGCCGAGGGCTTCGAGGCTTTTGAACAAATCAAAATCACGGAGTTCAAAAATCAGGAAGGGATTTTTGTCTATTTCGTTGGCAACCAAATACAGCACCGCCGCGCGGTGTTTGCAGGGGTCGCCCCAATCGGGGCAAGAGCAACTCGAATGAAAAGCTTTCCACGAGCGCGGAAACAGCGAAATGCCTTTGCGATCACAGTCTGCGTAGAGTTCGGACGGCAATTGGCGATTGAGCAACTGGCTTAAATACAGTGGGTTGTCGGCAATCAAACTCACCAGCTTAGCTTTGTCCGAGCCCGACAATGGTTCAATTTTATAGGAAATTTTGTAGGGCGTACATTGTGAGCCTTTCACGCGGGCTTCTATTTTGTTGCCCTCAAAAGTAATGCTATCCACCGAGCCGTTGTTGGCGTAAGTGCGCCCGCGTGCCAGCCGCCCGCTTTGGTCGAGTCCTTCCAATATTTTTATCCACTGCTGCCCCCACCAGGTTTGTCCGAATGTCGTTCTGCGTTGCTGCGCCATTTTTTGTTTTTCTTTTTTGCAAAAATAACGAAGGGAAGTGAAAGTTAGCGATGAATATGTTACTTACCGATATGGAGTAAAGGTAGCTGCAATCATTCCCAAAACTATTTGGAAGATGTCATAAAAACTGAGTTGTAAAATCGGTTTTTATAACTCAAAAAAGAAGCTATATTTGAGTTATAAAACTAAAACGTATCGCTCATGCAATGGATTTGGCAATGCAAAGGCTTCCCTAATTTTGAATTTGATGCTTCGTTATTGAACACTTTTGAAAAAGAATTTTATCAAAATACAGGCATTATCATCGGTACTTTGAGTCACTTAGATAAAGATGATTTAGAACATCTTAAAATCGAAATCTTGACGCAAGAAGCCGTTTCTACTTCAAATATCGAAGGCGAAATACTCAAACGAGTGTCGGTTCAAAGTTCCATCAGAAAGCATTTGGGACTAAAAACTGATCTCCGAAAAGTACAAGCCAACGAAGCGGGTATCGCCGAAATGATGGTGGATGTTTACCTTCATTTTGATACACCGCTCACGTATCAGACCCTATTTGGGTGGCACGAAATGCTCATGAATGGTCGTCGAGATATTGACATCATCGGAAACTATCGAACCCACAGCGAAGCCATGCAAATCGTTTCGGACAACCTTGCTGCTCCAAAGGTATTTTATGAAGCCCCTCCGTCTGAGCAAGTGGCTGAACTGATGAATGGCTTCATTGATTGGTACAATACCCAAATAACCGATAGAAATGGCCTTTATACGTTGATTTTGGCAGGAATTGCCCATTTGTATTTTGAAATTATTCACCCATTTGAAGATGGAAATGGGCGAATCGGCAGGGCTTTGGTCGAAAAAATGATTTCGCAGCAAATACACACCCCCGCCCTCAATTCATTTGCCAAAGTGATTGACACGCGCAAAAAGGCGTATTATGATGCCCTTCAATCTTGTAATCATGGTTTGAATATTGATAAATGGTTGGCATTTTTTGCTGAAACACTGCTTGAGTCTCAACAATATACCATTAAATTGGTTGGTTTTTTAATTGCCAAAAGCAAGTTCTTCATGCAGTACAACGGGCAACTCAATGAACGTCAATCAAAGGTTTTATTAAGGGTTTTTGAGGAAGGTATCGAAGGGTTCAAAGGAGGACTAAGTGCTGCCAACTACAAAAGCATCAGCAGTACGTCTTCGGCCACGGCCACCAGAGATTTGCAAGAATTGGTACAAATAAATGCTTTTTATAAAAGGGGCGAACTGAAACACACAAGGTATTTTTTGCAAATTTAGACTTTATTCTACAAATTCAGAATAAAATAATAAATAAATTTTCGGCCAATTTTTTAAAAACCATAAGCTGTCGTGGGTATATAAGTCGTAGATTTTGAGTAAATTAAGCCTTTGTAAATCAGCAGATTGTCGAATTGTTTTAATCATTTAATTTTAAATATACACTTGCATTTGTTTGAAGTCAAAAAAGCCTTTGAATGGTTTTTTGAGCATGAAAAATCGGCGAAACGTGAGTTTATACGACTACCTCTTGTTTGATAGCACAAAAATTTGCTATTTGTCGTATTATTTACCCTCAAACCTTTTTATTTAGCATGAACAATCTAATTTATGTAATTCTGATCGGTGGCGTTTCGGGCTGGTTGGCTGGCCTTATCAAAAGCGGCTATGGCTTCGGTTTGATTGGCAATATCGTTGTAGGTATTGTTGGTGCTTTCGTAGGCAACTGGCTATTTGGCAAATTAGGTGTTTCGGTGGGCTCAGGCCTAATAAACACCATTTTTACCTCTGTTGTCGGTGCATTGTTTGTACTTTTTATCATTGGGCTTTTTAAGAGATGATTTAAAGTGCAACTCCGAGAAAAGGTACTTTTTTGATAGTGGCACGGATAACTTATCCGTGCCACTATTTTTTTTAAGTTATGCGCTTGTTCATAGTCAAATTAGGATTAATTTTAAAACTTTAGTACCCCAAAATCAGGGCAATTTTTGACACATCAACACGACCAACAAGCTCTGAATAGCTTCACAAAATCGGGTTAAATAGCGCGCTCAATAATTTCCCCCGATTTTTTGTCTTTCAAAATCACTTTATGACGGCCATCGTGGGTTATTTCTTCTTTAATGAGGTAATAATCAAGGTCGTATTCTACCAAAGTAATGGCCGGGCTAAGTCCTTGTTGTCCGCGCCAAATGGGCAAATCAACCAGTTCCCACTGTTTGGTTTGGGCTGATTTATAGCAAGCGTCTATCATGGCGTTTACTACGTAGCCGTCGTAGAAAGTTTCGGCGGCAGGGCGACCTTCTTCGGCGGCAAAAAACATATCGGCAAACATGTGATTGTAGCCCAGGTCGTTTACTTCGTCGCCCACAGGAAAGAGCCAGCCCGAATTTGATTCGGCTTTTTCGGCCACGTAGTCGGCACCTTTGCCACTGGTGTACATTTCAAAGCCCGTTCGTAGAAAATTATTAATCCAAATTGTGCCTTCGGTACCCATTACCTCGTCGCGTAGATCCATGCCGCCCCTAAATGCCCAACTTACCTCAAATTGTCCAATGGCTCCGTTTTCGTATTTTACCAGTGCAATGGCGTGGTCTTCGGCTTCAATGGGTTTTACTTGGGTAGCAGCCCAGCACATTACCTCCACGGGGCGTACGTCTTTGCCAATAAAATTGCGGGCAATTTCAATGCAATGACAACCCAAATCTAAGATGCAGCCGCCGCCTGCCTGCTCTTTGTCCCAAAACCAATTGGAGTGTGGCCCGGGGTGTGCCTCGCGCGACTTTGCCCAGAGAATTCTGCCCAAACTGCCGCTTTTTACGCTTTCGAGGGCCTTCAAAAACTTGGGGGTGTAGCACAAATCTTCCAAGTAGCCCCCAAAAATCCCCGATTCCTCCACCGTTTTCATCATGCGAAGGGCTTCTTCGGCATTTCGCCCAAGCGGTTTGGTGCTTACCACGTTTTTTTTGTGTTTGGCACAGAGCATTACGGCCGCTTCGTGGAGGTTGTTGGGCAGGGCCACGCACACCATGTTTACGTCGGGGTGGGCTATTGCCTCCTCCATATCGGTAGCCCAGAAGCTGCAGCCGTAGTCGGCGGCAAACTTCTTAGCACTTTCTTCGCGACGGGCATAAATGGCCACGACACGGTCGCGGCTACGCTGGCCGTGGATAGATTCGGCATAAAAACGGCCAATAAAACCTGAGCCGAGCATCGCAATTTTTTGCATAAAAGTCGAAGTAAGTTATTTTGAAAACGGGTAAATTATGTTTAGTAATTTTAAAAGAACGGACGTTACGTTTTTTACCATGCTAAATTTATGCTTATATTTGCAACATTATTGCAAAAAAATGAGCCGCATACTATCAGTTGCCTTCCAATTTGCTTTCACCACGTTTGTTCACTTGCTTTGTTGCTGGTTGCCTTTGCTGGTTGCTTTCTTCAACGGTGCTGCTTTAAACTGGCTACTGGCATACCGTACTCCCCTGATAATCATTCAGATATTGGTGTTGGGGTGGTCTTTTTATGATGTTTATGGCAAAAACGGTCATGCCCATCGGCGGGCTGAAAAGATAGTTTTGTGGGTTATAGCTTGCCTTACTATTTTGCTAAATACAATACCACACAATTTTTTTCAGGCCGAAGAAAGCCGCTTGGCTCAAGCGCAAGTAGAGCGTTACAAGAGTACGCGCGTGGCCGAGTTTGAATTTAAACGAAAAATTGCTTCGCCGCACCAGCTCGACAGCACGCTGCAAGCGGTGTCGGGGATAGTGCCTTCGCAAATTGCCATCAACAACCGAACGCTGCGGGTGCGTTATCGTTTGGAAAAAACCTCAAAACCTGTTATCTTGGCTATATTACGCCAAAAAGGTTACGCGGTAGAATTAACAATAAACCAATAAAACACATGAAAAACACGAATTTATTGCTGTCTATTGCGCTGGTGGCAAGCACATTGGCGTGCGGCGAAAAAAAAAACACTTTTTTGGAAGAAGCGGGTAAGATTCATAACGAAGCCCACGAAATAGGCGAGGGCATTGAGCCACAAATCGAAAGCATTGACTCGCTGACAGCCTTGCTGAACACCCAAAAAGTAACCTCAAAAGACGCTGCCCAGTTGGCACGGGTTGATTCGACGGTGGCAGCGCTGGGCAGCGTGAAAGCAGCCTTTGAAGAATGGGAAGATAACATTGTGGGCGTTCCGGGTATGGAACACACGCACGCCGAAGGCGAAGCGCACGCGCACAACCACAAGCCCGCCCCCGACGTAACCTCGGAGCAGATGCTGGAGATTCAGAGAGAAATGAAAACCAACATCGAAAAAATCAAGGCTGATTTGCAGAAAGCCGAAGAAATGCTTAAAAAAGTGATGTAACTGGGGTTGTGCGTATTGAGAAGGCTAAGCTACTGAGAGTTAATGTCTTAATTTACCCAAGACCATTTAGGGGACTACAACGAGTTTGCCTATCACACGCCTTTCGAGCATGTCATAGAGTGCTTGGGGGGCTTCTTCGAGCGAAAAAGTACGCTGAATGTGGGGCTTCATTTGGCCATTTTTATAAAACTGTAACAGTTCCATTATGTTTTGATAGTTGGCTTTTGGTTCGCGCTCGGCAAACGAACCCCAAAACACGCCCATTACGGCGCAGCCTTTGAGCAGGGGCAAGTTGAGCGGAATAGCAGGAATATGCCCCGCCGCAAAACCTACTACCAAATAGCGGCCTTTCCAGTTCATGGAGCGCAGCGCAGGCTCGGCGTATTGGCCACCCACGGGGTCGTAAATCACGTCCACGCCGCCGAGGGCTTTGAGGCTTTCTTTCAAATCTTCTTGGGTATAGTTGATACACACATCGGCCCCGTATTCTTTGCACAACGCCAATTTTTCGGCGGTTGAGGCTGCTGCTATTACTTTTGCGCCCATTATTTTGCCCAAATTTAAGGCCGCCAAACCCACGCCCCCTGCCGCGCCCAGTACGAGCAGGGTTTCGCCTGCTTGCAGGTTGGCGCGGTCTTTGAGGGCATGATACGACGTGCCATAGGTGTACATGAGCGAAGCGGCCACAGCATAATCCATGCCAGGGGGCATTGGAAAGGCACGGTTGGCGGCTACCACTACCTCTTGGGCAAAGCCGCCCCAGCCTGTCATGGCAAACACATCGTCGCCTACTTTGAGGTGGCCAACGCCCTCGCCTATTTCTTTGACCACGCCCGCTACTTCGCCGCCTGGCGAAAACGGAAACGGGGGCTTAAACTGGTATTTGCCCTGAATGATGAGCGTATCTGGAAAATTAACCCCGCATGCTTTTACGTCAATTACAAGCTGTCCTTTCTGGGCTTTAAGCGGAGCCACTTCCTCTACTACCAGCGATTCGGGAGGGCCGTATTGTTTACAAAGAAGTGCTTTCATGTTGATTATGACCGGTTTAAGATTTACAATATACCCACTGACAAATTGTGGGCGGCTTATTTTAGATAATACCCGAATTGACCCAATAAGGCAAAGCGTTGTTTTCTGCTTCTAAAATTGATAGAAACATTTAAAAACACGTACTAAGGCTTATTGCCATACTTTACGGCGATGCCTTCCATTACAAAGCCTTGATAATCAGCGGCAGTATAGTATTTGTACTTTACATTCACGAGGGCGTGTGCGCCCATACCCACGCCTTGCACAATGAGTTGGTCGAGCAGGGCGCGTTTTTGGTCTTCGTCGTTGCCCCGATAAATCATGCGGCCCTGTTTGGTTTGCGCTTTGGAGAGCGGCACTTCTTTCTCTATTTTCACGGGCCCCAGCGCAGTATAAGGGCGGTCGGTGGGTTGGTTTTCGTAGAATACATCAATTGGGTAGGTGGCATTGGCCAGTTTGATGGGTATTCCCAAGCCACCAGTGGGCGTGTTTACTGGACGGACGCAAGAAAATATAAAAAATAAAAAATGGAGAACAGCTATTGTAGCATAAAACCGCTTCTTGCGCATGGTTATCGTTATTTTTGGGTTTCTTTAATTTCTTTCGGGTACTGGAAACCCCATCTCAAAGCCCGTTACTGCCAATACAGCTATTGGTTTTAGTTTTTCGAGATTAGGAAAATAGGCACTGTTTATCTTCAAATCAAGTATCTTTCCAAAACTTGCTTTGCCCTTGGCGCTTGGTTTGGTCATTATCAATTCACTGCCAAGTTGTTGCGTAATTTTGAGCGGAAACAATGCCGCATTGATAGGAAACGAAAAATGATTTTTTTGTACTACAACTTCAAAAAACGGCTCGCTGTTGTGCCGCGCTACGAGCCGTTGGGTGTGGTCGTCTATTGTTTCGATTGCAAAATCGGCCAATTCCTTGGGAATTCCCCAATTCTGAATTCCATTCCAAACGCTTTCGCTGCTTGAAACGTAAATTTTGGAAATGGAGAAAGTACGCCGACCGCCCAATTTGAACAAGCCAGGAATAAAAAGCAACTCTTTGTAAGGGCCAACGGGCGTGGTATGATAATCTACAAACATCACAGCACCCAGCAAACCCCGGTAGCCGTGGGCTTGATACGGGGCCAAAAAGCCGTTTTCGCGCACAAAATCTGCTGGAAAACGGTACAAAAAAATGTATCCGTTTCCAGTAAGCGACCAAGGCGGCGGGGCAACGATTGCGGGCTGGGGCATTTGTTTTTGTTAAACCATTTCGCCGTATAGTTCGGCCTTTTGCGCTTTGACGCGCTCGTCGGCAATGTACTCGTCAAAGCTCATCAACTTGTCTAAGCAGCCATTGGCTGTAAGTTCAATGACGCGGTTGGCCACGGTTTGGGTAAGTTGGTGGTCGTGGCACGTAAACAGAATATTGCCCGGAAATTCTTCCAAGCCTTTGTTGAGAGCTTGGATAGATTCAAGGTCTAAGTGGTTGGTGGGTTCGTCAAAAAGCAGCGCGTTTGCTCCCGAGAGCATCATGCGGCTAAACATACACCGCTGTTTTTCGCCACCCGACAGTACCGTAGATTTTTTGAGGGCTTCCTCGCCCGAAAACAGCATTCGCCCTAAAAAGCCCCGAATAAAACTTTCGTCTTTTTCGACCGAATATTGGCGCAGCCATTCTACCAAGTTGAGCGAGCCATCGGCAAAAAACGAGGCATTTTCGTTGGGCAAGTACGTATTGGTTACAGTAATTCCCCACTTAAATTGGCCCGACGTGGCTTGGCGTTCGCCCATCAAAATACCGAATAGCATGCCCACAGCCAGGCCATCTTTGCTCATAAAGGCAATCTTGTCTTTGTGCCCAATGCTGAAAGTCAGGTCTTTGAACAAATACGTGCCGTCTTCTAAGCGGTAGCTTAGGTTTTCAACGTGCAGTATTTGGTCGCCTACCTCGCGCTCGGGCTTAAAGTTGATGTATGGATAGCGGCGGCTCGAAGGCTGAATATCTTCCACGTTGAGTTTTTCGAGCATTTTTTGGCGCGAAGTAGCCTGTTTTGACTTGGCCACGTTGGCCGAAAACCGCCGAATAAACTCTTCGAGTTCTTTGCGTTTTTCGTCGGTTTTCTTGTTTTGGTCGGCTTTTTGGCGGGCAGCCAATTGGCTCGATTCATACCAGAAGGTGTAGTTGCCGCCGTAAATGGTAATTTTACCAAAATCCAAATCGGCCACGTGTGTGCACACGTTGTCAAGAAAGTGGCGGTCGTGCGATACAACAATGAGGGTATTTTTGAAATTCATCAAAAATCCTTCGAGCCAAATCGTTGATTCGATATCGAGGTTGTTGGTAGGCTCGTCGAGCAGCAAAATATCGGGATTGCCAAAGAGGGCTTGCGCCAGCAGCACTTTCACTTTTTCGGTGGGGTTCATGTCGGCCATGAGCGTGAAATGGGTGCTTTCGCCCACGCCCAGCCCCGACAGCAGCGAGCCTGCGTCCGACTCGGCCTCCCAGCCGTTCATTTCGGCAAACTCGGCTTCGAGCTCGGCGGCGCGGTTGCCGTCGGCCTCGGTAAAATCTTCTTTGAGATAAACAGCGTCTTTTTCTTGCATGATGTCAAACAGGCGTTGATTGCCCCGAATGACGGTTTCTAAGACGGGATACTGGTCAAATGCGTTCTGATTTTGCTTCAAAACCGACATTCGCTCGCCGGGGTTCATCATTACTGTTCCCGAGGTAGGCTCAATATCGCCCGAGATAATTTTCAAGAAAGTAGATTTGCCTGCACCATTGGCACCAATGAGGCCGTAGCAGTTGCCAGGAGTAAATTTGAGATTTACGTCTTCAAATAAGGCGCGTTTTCCGTAGCGCAGCGAGATGTTTTGTACTGATAGCATGATTTATAAAAATTACGCTGCAAAGGTACGGATTTTTTGGGAGGGCAAATAGCTATTTTAGCGACCAATAGCCACTTTGCTCAGTATAGAATCAATGACCGAGCGCGTGCCGATGCCGTCGGCTTCGGCTTCGTAATTGAGCAAAATGCGGTGGTTAAATACGTCTGGGGCGGCTTCTTTGATGTCTTCGGGTAGCACGTAGTCGCGGTTGTTGAAATAGGCCAGGGCTTTGGCTACCAAATTGAGTTGAATAGTACCGCGCGGCGACACGCCGTATTGAATGTACCGCGCTTCGTCGCGTAGGTTGTATTCGAGCGGGCGGCGAGTGGCAAAAACAAGCTCTACGATGTAGTTTTCGAGGGTTTCTGAGATATTGATTTGATTGATTTGGTGCCGAATTTCAAAGATTTCTTGTTTGGTCAAAATGGGCTTTGGCACATAGGTATAGTCTAAATTTGACATGCGCCGCATCACTTCCAGTTCTTCCGACTTTGAAGGGTAATCCACGTAAACCTTCATCATAAAACGGTCGAGTTGCGCTTCGGGCAGGGGGTAGGTGCCTTCTTGCTCTACGGGGTTTTGGGTGGCCAATACCAAAAAAGGCTTGTCCAACAAAAAGGTGTTTTCGCCAATGGTTACTTGCTTTTCTTGCATGGCTTCCAGCAACGCCGACTGCACCTTGGCCGGCGACCGGTTTACTTCATCGGCCAAGATAATGTTGGAAAAAATAGGCCCTTTTCGCACTTCGTAGTCGCCTACTTTGGGTTTATAAACCATCGTACCGATGAGGTCGGCGGGCAATAAGTCGGGAGTAAACTGGATACGTTGAAAATCTAAGTGCAGAATTTTGGCCAGACTATTGATAGTAAGGGTTTTGGCTAATCCTGGTACCCCTTCGAGTAGCACATGCCCGCCCGTAAACAAGCCAATAAGCAAGCGGTTGATGAGTTTTTCTTGACCTACTACCACGCGGCTCATTTCTTCAAGTACTTGTTTTATTTTAGCTTGGGCCATTTTTGAGTTGGTGGGTTGTTGAGTTGTTGGGTTGTTAAAATTGATGGGCAAGATACGTGCAAAAAACAAAACCCGCAAGATGATGAGGTCTTGCGGGTTTTGTTTTTTGCAATTTGTTGAATTAGAAGCGGAAGTGCGAAAACGCCTTGTTGGCTTCGGCCATGCGGTGCGTATCGTCTTTTTTCTTCACCGATGCGCCTTCACCTTTCGCTGCTGCCACGATTTCGGCCGCTAAGCGGTCAATCATTGTTTTTTCGCCTCTGGCGCGGGCGTATTTTATCATCCATTTCATGCCCAACGCCAATTTGCGGTCGGGGCGTACTTCGGTAGGTACTTGGAAGTTTGAACCACCCACGCGGCGGCTTTTTACTTCTACCGACGGCGTAACGTTGGCCAAAGCGCGTTTGAAGGTTTCCAAACCATTTTCAGTAACGCGCTTTTCCACAATTTCCAATGCGCCGTAGAATATTTCGTAAGCGATGGTTTTTTTGCCTTCGTACATCAAATTGTTTACAAACTTTGTTACCATTACGTCCCTAAACTTGGGGTCGGGTAAGATGTATCTCTTTTTTGGTTTTGCTTTTCTCATTGCTACTTACTGTTTTTTTTAATGAGGTTTCGTTTGATAGAGCGGCCAAACGGCTCGCTGCCAACTTATTCACCCCGAACCACGAGTCCGAGATTACTTCCCTTATAGTTGCCGGTGTTACGAAAACAAAAGGACGCTTACTTTTTACTTCTTTTTGCCGCCTGGCTTACCGCCTTTTGTAGGGGCTACCACTTGTCCTGGCTTCGGACGCTTCGTGCCATATACCGAGCGCGACTGCTTGCGACCACCTACACCGGCGGTGTCCAATGCCCCACGAATGATGTGGTAACGAACACCCGGAAGATCTTTAACACGACCACCACGCACCAACACAATTGAGTGCTCTTGCAGGTTGTGGCCTTCGCCTGGAATGTAGGCGTTTACTTCTTTGCCGTGCGTCAAACGCACACGGGCTACTTTACGCAAAGCCGAGTTTGGCTTCTTGGGGGTCGTGGTGTACACGCGGGTACAAACGCCACGACGTTGCGGACATGAATCCAAAGCCGGCGACTTTGATTTCCACGTCATTTGCTCGCGTCCTTTTCGTACTAATTGTTGAATCGTAGGCATTTGAATGAACCTTTTTGAAAAATGAAAAACATAGTATCCCAAAAATGGGAGTGCAAAATTAGGGATTCAGTTCTTAACTACCAAATAGTTAGTAACTTTTATGGCGGAATTTCGCAGTTATTCAAAAATATTTTGAGCGGCAATACTTAATACCGTAACAAACCCATTAAGTTAAGCCCCAAACGTGGCAGGATGCTTGCTCTATAGCGTTTTGCCACGTTTGGGGCTTATTTTTTGCCAACGTAAGTTTAATGTAGCGCATAAGTTTCCCTGCCGTGTT
>Ga0105046_10009799_pt1 | contig 14951 bp, 11 predicted proteins | sample MAT03_FD_78385 | JGI IMG/M metagenome (GOLD analysis project Ga0105046, IMG submission 78385) | Freshwater microbial communities from Lake Fryxell liftoff mats and glacier meltwater in Antarctica - MAT-03 (megahit assembly) | ecosystem: Environmental > Aquatic > Freshwater > Ice > Liftoff... | reverse complement strand
TCACCGAAGGCGCCGCCGACGCCCACATAGTTCGTCAGGCCGGCGTTGGCCGCATTCCCACCAGTGGGGTTGAAGTTACCTGTAAAATTATTACCCATTGTGGTCAGACCGACAAACACGCCCGTGGTTGGGTTCTCAGGACTATCCGACGGGCAGAGGAAGGGCTTGATCCTAGCGCGAGCCGCAAGGACACAAAGACCGTTTGTGCCAGCGCCGTTTGGTCCTGCCACGTTGATCGACCCCCACCAGATCGGTAGACCACTACTGCTGAACGGAGACGTAACGGGATTATTGAACACTTCCACTGGAATCATTCTGTAGACGTTCTCTTGTTCCACGTACGGAAGGAGGTAAGCGAGCACCCCAATCCAGTTGGCGTTGCCTGCCGGACTCATGTTCAAGCCGGGAGGGAAGACTTGGTTCGCGCTTTCGTAATTGTGTGCGGCCAATGCGATCTGCTTCAAGTTGTTGCTGCACTGCATGCGGGCGGCCGCTTCGCGGACTTTTTGCACGGCCGGGAGCAGCAGACCGATCAGGATGGCGATGATCGCGATCACCACCAAGAGTTCGATCAGCGTGAAGGCTCGTCGGTTCGTTGGGCGAACGGAAAACATGGGACACCTCGGAATCGAGAAGGACAATGCCCAAGTCGGGCTTAGAATGAAAATCCGCACGGAGTGCGAAGTTGACGCCTGGTCGCAGTTCACAAAGAAGATTTCGTGAAGTTGATAATAGCAGCACAACATGGTGGTGCTACAAGCGCAATTCACAAAGATTTCATAAATTGTCAAATGCACGGCCGATGCCAACGAATTGTCCTGCGGGCCGTTTCTAGCAACAATTCTTTATAAGTCATTTCAAAATATAGCCTTGTGGAAATTGTTTTGCTGCTTTTGGGGGGCGACTTCGCACTCGGACCTGCCGACAATCTGCCCAGAACAATAGCACGCCGAAGGTCGCAAATGAGAAGTTTGCACGAAGATCGCGCAGATGTGCCGGTTGGAAATCTGATTTTGGCTCGTCTGACGTACGGGTTCCGCGAACCCACAAATGCCCGCTTGAGCCAAGAGTCGTTCACAGAGAAGCATTTCGGCATTCCGCATATTTTTCCTGAACTGCACGATCCGGACAACCGATACCACTCCTCAGCCAAGGAATACTCGGCATTCCACGAGGGGGGAAGAATGTCTCAGTCCAAAACCGTGAAGCGCGGCGTCGCCGTCGCCGCTTTGCTGCTCACCATGTCCACCGGCTGCGTCCAACCGTGGGTCGCGCAGCGCATTGAGCAGAAGTACGATCACAAGAACGACTTCCGGACTCCGCTGCTGCCGCCGATCCGCGATGGCTTCCCCGAGCCGAAGTGCGAAGACCCGCCGAGCGACAACGAAGTGCTCCGCAGCCTGCCGCCGAAGATCCGCGGCGTGCCGTACATCTACGAAGAATTTCACGACGACATCACCATCGTGAAGAACCGGATCATCGACAAAATCGATCCGCCGCGGTTCTTCCCGCTCGTTGGCATGGCCCAACTGCACCACTGCCACTGGGAATGCGGCGTTTATTACAACGAGACGATCCAGTCGAGTTACCCGAATCCGGTCTACATCAAGAAGGCCAAGGTCGAGGTCGTCTATATCGACAAGGATCACCTCCACCTGTACGTCGGGCCGAACACTGACACGCAGAAAGATGTCCTGCTCGAAATGACCAAGTGGAACTAATTTGAACCCCTCCGTCGCCCCGGCGATTCGAGCGAGCCGGCGAACCGCGAGGTTCGCCGGCTCGTTTCGCATTAGCTGCGGGGAAGTTGTCAATTGTCGCGGCCGGAATCGGGCCGGGAAACGGTGCGTACGGTGGCGCGGGGTGCGAGTTGTCGTAAACTGCACCGTTGGCGTTGTGATCCGGGTTCTGCCGGGTCGATGAAAGGTACGTCGATGCGGCGCGACTTGACCGGGCGGTCGATCCTCATCACCGGCGCATCCCGAGGGATCGGCCGGCGAGTTGCGCATCGATTAGCAAAATGCGGGGCAAGGTTGACCGTCGCGGCGCGTTCCGAAGACGAACTCGCCTCGCTCGTCGCAGAAATTCGTACCCTCGGTGGCGTCGCCGAAGCGGTGGCGGTCGATTTGACCGATCCCCAGCAGCGCGAATGGCTCGTGGCGGCGGCGATCGAGCGTTACGGCGGCCTCGACATCTTGGTGAATGCGGCCGGGGTCGCCAGTTTCGGCGAATTCGCGACTTCGACACCCGAAATTCTGCGGAAGGTGATGGAAATCAACTTCTTCGTGCCGGTGGAATTGATGCGTTTGACCCAACCGCACTTGGCAGCGAGCGCCCGGAGCGGGTATCGTCCGGCGATCTTGAACTTGGCGAGCATCTGCGGCCGCTGCGGGATCCCGAGCTTACCGGAGCACTGCGCCAGCAAGCACGCCTTCGTCGGCCTGACCGAAACCGTGCGATCCGAGTACGCCCGCTTCGGCATTGACGTGCTGCTGGTGCTGCCGGGGGTCGTGCAGTCCGACGATTTGCAAAGGCATTTGCTCCGCAACGAGGGGCAGATTTATTTGAACTTCGAGGGCGCTCAACCGGCCGACGAAGTCGCCGATGCGGTGGTGACGAGCCTGATCCGCAACCGGCGCGAGCGGGCCGTCGGGTTCGTCTCGCGGGTCGTCTGGTGGTCCCGGCGCTTGTGGCCGCGGGTGTTGCGGCTGGTGATGTTGCGGAAGGTGCAGAAGTTCGCGGCGCGGCAGACGAAAGGCTGAGCATGTGCGGGATCGCGGGGATGATCGACTTGACCAACGGCCGGCAACTCGCCCCGCGCGGGGCCGTCGCGCGTATGGCCAAGGCGATCGTGCACCGCGGGCCGGATGAAGACGGCTTCCTCGACGTACCGGGCCTGCACTTGGCCAACACGCGCTTGTCGATCGTCGGCCTCGCCGATGGCCGCCAACCGATTGCGAACGAAGACGGCAGCGTCGTAACGGTGTTCAACGGCGAGTTTTATAACTACGCCGAGGCGAAGGCCGCGCTCGAAGCGAAGGGGCATACCTTCCGCACCCACACCGACACGGAATTGATCCCGCACCTTTGGGAAGAACACGGCGTCGACTTTTGGGAACAGCTGCGCGGGCAGTTCGCCATCTGCCTCTACGACCGCAAGACTGGCGAAGTCGTCATCGGCCGAGATCGCGCCGGGATCTGCCCGCTTTTCTACAGCGTCCAGCGGATCGAAGGTTCCGACTGGCTACTGTTCGCTTCGGAAATCAAGGCGCTGTTCGCCTCCGGGTTCGTGACGCCGCAGGCCGACCCCGCCGGGCTGAGCCAAGTCCTGAGCTTCTTCGCGATCCCCGGCCCGGCCACGATGTTCCGGGGCGTGCAGTGCATTCTCCCCGGCCGCTATCTGCACCTCAAACCGGGGCGGGCGAGCGTCGCGGCCCAAACCCAACAGCGCATCTACTGGCAGGTGAACTACCCGGATCAAGGCGACGAAGATTACGGAGCCGACGAAACCCGAGTCGTCGATGAATTCGAAGCCGTGCTGTACGCCGCGGTCGATCGGCGCTTGCGGGCCGATGTGCCGGTGGTGTCGTACCTTTCCGGTGGCGTCGATTCCTCCCTCGTCGTGGCGATGGCCTGCCGGGCGCTCGGCCGGGCGATCCCGACCTTCACCGTCTCCGTCACCAAAGAAGGCTTCAACGAAGAGAGCGAAGCCCTGCAAACGGCGAAGTTCCTGGGCTGTTCGCCGATCGTCGTGCCCTGCGGCGATGCGGAATTGCGCGGCGACTACCCGGAGTTGATCGCGGCGACGGAGTGCCCCGTCATCGACACAGCCTGCTTGGGGCTGATGCACTTGGCACGCTCGGTGAACCAACATGGGTACAAAGTCGCCCTGACCGGCGAAGGGGCCGACGAATGGCTCGCGGGCTATCCGTGGTTCAAAATCAGCCGGCTGACGAAGTTCCTCGAAGCGGTGCCCGGATTGGGTTACGCCGTGCGCTCCGGCGCTGCCAAGTTGATGGGCCAACCGTCATTCGCGCGGGATACCTATGACCGGCCCGAGCAACTCTTCGGCGGCCGCAACGGTTGGCTCGACATCTACGGCATGATGAGCTTCAGCAAACTCCGGTTCTTGACCGGCGACATGCGCACGGCCGTGTTGAAGCACTCGGCGTTCGACGATCTCGAACTGCCGACGGGCCTGCGCCGCTGGCATCCGTTCCACCGGGGGATGTACCTCGGCGCCCGCGTGATGCTGGCCGGGCACCTGCTGAGTTCGAAGGGCGACCGCGTGGCGATGCATTCGTCCGTGGAGGCCCGCTACCCGTTCCTCGATGAAGACGTCGTCGATTTCATGGCGAAGTTGCACCCGCGCTGGAAACTACGGGGATTGCTGCGAGATAAGTTCGTCGAGCGCAAAGTCGCGCAGCGATGGTTGCCGAAGGACGTGGCTTGGCGGCGGAAGAAGATGTTCCGCGCCCCCATGGATAGCTGGTTCGGCCAGAATCAACTGCCGATGCCCTGGATCGAACAAGTGTTGTCGCCGGAATCGCTGCGCAAAAGCGGCTACTTCGATGTCGATGCCGTGGCGAAGGCCCGAATTCAGCTGGCGGGCATGCGGACGCGCTCGCTCGGCCGGCCCGCCCTCGAGATGGGCCTGACCGCTGTGATGGCGACGCAACTCTGGCACCACCTGTTTTTGAAGGCCGACCTTTGCGAACTGCCGAGCGCGCTGCCGCAATCGACGGCGCTGGGGGTAGCCGCATGAGCTACGCCCTGCAAACACTCTGGCACGAAAAGACCCGCTACGCCGCCGGGGTCGGGGCGGTCGCGTTCAGCGCCGTCCTCATGGTGCTGCAAGTCGGCCTGCTCCTCGGGCTGTTTGAAACCACCAGCATCCCCGTGGATCACACGAGCGCCCACATTTGGGTCGGCTCGCAGGACGTTCGCAGCGTCGATCTCGGCGTGCCCATCGGCGTCAATTCCCACATGGCCCGGCTCACCGAGAAACGCGGCATCGTCGGCCAACCCGAGCTGTTCTTGACGGGGTACGCCAACGTCACTCGTCCCGACGGCGGGATGGAGCGTTGCTTTATCCTCGGCAGCGGCCTCGACCCGGACGCCGCCGGTGCGGCCGTCGAACTCACGCCCGAACTGCGCACGGCTCTGACAATGCCCGACAGCATCGTCATCGACGAATCGGAGTTGGAGCGCACCGGGCTGAACAGCGTCGGCAACCGCATCAAAATCAACGGCGTCGAAGTGACGCTCGTCGGCGCCGTGAAGGGGATGAAGAGCCTGGCCGCCCCGTGGGTGATGTGCTCCCTCACGACGGCCCGCAAGATCCTCGCGACTTACATGACGCACGATCAAACATCCTATTTGTTGGCCCGGGCCGAGTCGCCGCAGCGGGCCAAGGAAATCGTGGACGAGCTGAACGCCGAATACCCCGAGATGCGGGCCTATACGGCCGACGATTTCAGTTTCAGTTGCCGCTGGTATTGGCTGACCCGCACGAAAGCCGGCATCGCCATCGGCTACGCGGCCCTGCTCGGGCTGCTGGTCGGGGCCGTGATCACCGCGCAGACGCTGTACAGCGCGACCATGGCCTCGGCCCGCGAGTTCGCCACGCTGCTTGCCCTCGGGATTCCACGGAAGAAAATCTACGGCCTCGTCATGGAGCAATCGTTTTGGGTCGGTGCCGCCGGCCTTGTGGTGGCGTTGCCGGTGGTGTATCTGCTGTCGCTGGGGGCCGAAGCCGGCGGGGCGAAGGTGGTCTTGCGCTGGGAAGTCTTGGCCGGGGCGACCGTGTTGACGATGATCACGGCCCTCGGCTCGGGCTTGTTCGCCCTGCGATCCGTTCGGAACATCCAACCGATGAGCTTGTTGAGGTAATTCGGCAGTTGGCAGTTGGCAGTCAGGGTGGAAGCCCTGGGTGAGTTTGAAGAATAATATCCTCCCCGAAGGGGCCGGCGTAGTTGGTTTCTCAAAGCCGGCCCCTTCGGGGAGGAAGCAAAGGCGAACGTCTACCCAGGGCTTCCGCCCTGGGCTGTAAAAGTCGGCCCCGTTGGGGTCCCGTTAGCGCCAAGATGGACCCCTTGGGGCGAAGTGAATTCAGGAGTGTCGATGCCCGAAGTGCCGCCAAGCCCTGTGCTCCGAGCCGTCCGCATGTCGCGGTCGTTCGGCGACGGCGCGCTCCGGCGCTTCGCCCTCCAAGACGTCTCCGTCGATCTCTACCCCGGCCAACTCGCCCTGCTCATGGGCCCCAGCGGCAGCGGCAAATCGACCCTGCTGGCAGTGCTTTCGGGCCTCTTGCCGCCGGACAGCGGCCACGTGTTCGCCCAAGATCAAGGCAAGACGGTCGATGTCTGGGCGATGTCCGAGAGCCAACGGGAGCAATTCCGCCTCCGGCACACCGGCTTCATCTTCCAAGGATATAATCTGTTCCCGGCTCTTTCCGCTCGCCAGCAGCTCGAAATTGTGCTCAAATGGGGCGTGGGGGTGGGCGATACCGAAGCCCGCCGGCGCTCGGAAGATATGCTCAGCCGGTTGGGACTCGACAAACAGAAGACCAAGAAACCGGCGCAGCTGTCCGGCGGCGAAAAGCAGCGTGTGGCCATCGGCCGGGCACTGGTGAAGAACCCGACCTTCATCTTCGCCGACGAGCCAACCAGCGCCTTGGACTGGGAGAACGGGCAGATCGTACTGGAATTGCTACGGGCCGCCGCCCGCGCCCGACAAGCCGCGATCTTCGTGGTCTCCCACGACGACCGCATGAAGGCCTACGCCGACGTAGTTTATCAATTGAACGAAGGCCGCCTCGAAGTGGAACACAACCCGGTGCCCTTGGCGCCGGCCCCCAGCCCCCAGGAGGGCGTCCGATGATCGCCGCACGTTGGAAAGCTTTGCCTTGGTTGTTCGCCCTCGCGCTGCTGGCCTTCAGCTTCGTTGCGGCCAACCGCCTGCTGCACACGCAAGACACGAACAACGGCGCCGGCGGCGATGCGCCCAAGAAAGATCCAAAACCGGCGTCGCCCGCCCAAGGGTTGACCGTCCTCGGCAACGTCGATGCGACCCTCGGCATCGCGCGGGTCGACGCACCTGCTTTGCCCGCGCTCAGCGGCGCGACCATCACCGAGGTTTACGTCCGCGAAGGCCAAGAGGTGAAAATCGGCGATCCGCTGTTTCAGATCGACGATTCCGTATATCGCTCGAAACTCGATCAAGCCGAAGCGGCCGTGCTCGGGGCGAAGCAGGAAGCCGTGAAAGCCCAATGGCAAAAGGACGATCTCCCCGCCCTCATCAATCTGCAAAAGCTGGCCGTGGCAACAGCGGAAACGACGCACAAATACGCCAAGGAAGGAGACGACCGCGGCCGCCAAGCGTTCGAGATTGGCCTCGCCGCGAACAAGATGCTTACCGATGCCGATAAAGATCAGGCCCGGCGCTTCAAGCTCGAACTGCTCGAAGCCGAATTCAAAGTCGAACAGGCCAAAGCCGCTTGGGAAAAAGAAAAGATCGATCTCAAACGATTGGAAGCCAAGCCGGTCGAGGCCGACGTGCAACTCGCCGCCGCGAAGCTCAAGGGCCTCACCGCCGCCGTCGCGGAGGCGAAGGCCATCATCGAATTGGCGAAGGTCAAAGCCCGCGTGGCCGGGGTCGTCGAACAGCTGAGCGCCCAACCGGGCCGGAGCTTCGGCCCCGCGACCCGCGATCCGGTGCTGTACATCGTCCCCACCGGTGCCCGCATCGTCCGGGCCGTGGTCGAAGCCGAGTTCGCCCACAAAATCACCGATAAGGTCGGCAAAAAAGTGACGATCTACGGCGCGAACAACTTCAGCCAGACCTACGAAGGCAAAGTGACCCGCATCAGCACGACCTACCTGCCGAAGCGAGGCAGTAGCGACGTGCTCGCGGTGAATCCGTCGAAGGTGCTGGAGTGGGAGATCGAAGTGCTCGACCCGACGCCGGCCGGGAAGCCGCCACTGAATGTCGGCCAAGAGGTCCGGGTGGTGTTCGGCCCGTGAACCTTCCCGGCTCGTTCGAGTATTGCCGCCGCCGCACGGCGCGCTCCCGCAGTTCGTTCCGCTTCGCTTTCCGCTTGCTCCCCCCCGCCAAAGTCCGGGGGATGCACGCCCTCTACGCCTACTTGCGCGAAACCGACGACCTGTCGGACGACCCCGATCCGCGCTGTTCCCTCGCGGCGTGGCGCGAGCAGTTGAACGCGGCGCTCGGCGGGAGGTTCCGCCACCGCTGCCACGCGGCCCTGCGCGATACCGTCGAGCGCTTCGCGATTCCGCCGGAATACCTGCACGAGGTCATCACCGGCGTCGAAGGCGATCTGCAACCCGTGGCCATCCAGACCTTCGACGAATTGAAAACCTACTGCTACCGGGTGGCGGGGGTCGTCGGGCTGGCGTGCGTTTGCATTTGGGGATTGAAGCCGGGGGCCGACCCGGCCGCTGTCAAGGCGTTGTCAGTGGAAGCGGGGCGCGCCTTCCAACTGACGAACATCCTGCGCGACCTCGCCGAAGACGCGCAGCGCGGCCGGGTGTACTTGCCGGCGGACGAACTCGCGCGGTTCGGCCCGGATCTCCCGAAACTCCTCGAATTCCAGATCGACCGCGCCCGCGGTTACTATCAATCGAGTGCGGTTCTCGGCGACCTGCTGACGCCGGAAGGCGCGGCGATCTTCCGCTTCATGAGCCGGGGCTATTCGCAATTGCTCGGGCGCATCGCCGAGGCCGGCACCGATGTGCTGAGCCGCCGGGTACGGTTGACCCGGGTGCAGAAACTCAAATTGGCGGCCGGGGCGTGGGCGAACCGATGGCGAGCGTGATCGTGGTCGGCGGCGGATTGGCCGGCCTCGCGGCGACGGTGGCGCTCGCCGGGCGGGGTCACGCGGTCACGCTGCTCGAAGCCCGCCCGAGGCTCGGCGGCCGCGCGTCGAGCTTCACCGACCCGGGTACCGGGGAAATGGTCGACGCCTGCCAACACGTCAGCATGGGTTGCTGCACCGCCTTCCACGACCTGTGCGAAACCCTCGGCGTCCGCGGCTTGTTGGAACCGCAGAAGCGGCTCTGGTTCCGCACTCCCGATGGCCGCGAGAGCGTTTTCGCCGCCGACCCGTGGCCCGCCCCATTCCACCTCGGTCGTGCGCTGCTCGGCGCCCACTACCTCACGCCGACCGAGAAACTCCGCATCGCCTACGGCATGGCGCGGCTGGTACTGGAATCGCCGGAGGCCGACCCGCCGTTGGGGGCGTGGCTGCGGAAACATCATCAAACCCAGCGAACCATCGACCGATTCTGGAGCGTCGTGCTCGTGAGTGCGCTCAACGAAACCGTGGCGAATGCGGGGTTGAAGTACGCCCGCAAGGTCTTCGTCGACGGTTTCCTACGATCGCGCGACGGCCACACCGTCCACGTTCCCTCGGTGCCGCTCGGCCGGCTCTACGGCGACGAACTGCGTGACTGGATGCTGCGACATGGCGTTGTCACTCGCCTCGGCTGCGGCGCTCGCGAAGTGCGGCCCGGCTCTGTGACCCTGCGCGACGGCGAAGTGCTGAGCGCCGATCACGCGATTCTCGCCGTGCCTTTCGAGCGCGTCCTCGAGTTGCTCCCGCCGGCTCTCCGCGAGGATCCGTTCTTCGCCCGCATCGGCGACTTGCAGCCGTCGCCGATCACGAGCGTCCACCTTTGGCTCGACCGCGAAATCTTGAATCACCCGCACGCGGTGTTGGTCGATTCCCTCGGCCATTGGGTCTTCACCCGTGGCGAGGTGTCGCCCGGCCGGTTCTATTTGCAGGTTGTCATCAGCGCTTCGCGGGAGTTGAAGGCGCTCGGTCGCGACGAGATTCAACACCGCGTTGTCGAAGAGTTGAAACGGCTCTACCCGAAGATGCGGGACGCTGCGCTCTTGAAAGCGAGAGTCGTCACGGAGATCGCCGCGACGTACAGTGTCGTGCCCGGAGTGGACGCGTGGCGGCCGACGCAGGCCACGCCGTTTCCGGGGTTGATCCTAGCGGGCGACTACACCGCGACCGGCTGGCCGGCCACGATGGAAGGCGCCGTCCGCGGCGGCCGATTGGCCGCCGCCGAAGTGAGGCCTCATCCGACTTCCACGAAAAGTTCGTCGCCGACGACTCGCACCTTGTAGCAGCCCGTCTTGACCTTCGGATTGTCGGCCCAAGCCCCGTCGGCGAGGCGGAAGCGCCAGGCGTGCCAAGGGCAGGTGACGACGCCGTCTTCGACGAATCCGCCGGCGAGCGACGCCCCCGCGTGCGGGCAGCAATCGTCGATGGCGAAGAAGGCCCCGCCGCTTTGGAACACGGCGACGTCCCGCTTGTTCACCGTCACCACCTTGGCTTCGCCCTCGGGGATTTCCGTCGTTTTTCCCACGGCGATCAGCTGTACCATCATTCTACCCCCGTCTTGCGATTCCCCACCTCGGCACCCGACGCTATTCTAGCAGTTGGTCCGTTCACGCTCGCGGGGTGCCGGGATGCTCGAAGTCGAAATGAAGTTCCGCGTCGCGGATTTTGCCGAGATCACGGCGAAGCTCGTCGCGGCCGGGGCCGTGCCCGTACCCCAGCGCGAAGACACCGACCACTATTTCAACGCGCCGGACCGCGACTTCGCCCAGACCGACGAAGCCGTGCGGTTGCGACGCATCGGCGGCGAAAACTACCTGACCTACAAAGGCCCGAAGATCGACACGCTGACCAAGAGCCGGCCGGAGATCGAGCTGCGCTTGGCCGATGGCTCGCACACGGCCACCGACGCGGTGCGATTCCTCAGCTCGCTGAAGTACCGGCCGGTGGCGGTGGTGTCGAAACTCCGGCAAGTCTACACGTTCGAGCGCGAAGGGTTCCAACTTTCGGCCTGCCTCGACGACGTCGGCGCGGTCGGCCGCTATGTGGAACTCGAAATCATGGCGGAAGAAACTCGCTACGAATCGGCCCGCGAAGTCTTGCTGCGCGCGGTCGCCGAGTTCGGGCTGACGGATCACGAGCGCCGGTCGTACTTGCGATTGCTCTTGGAGCAGAGCGCGATGCGGACCCCGGCGCCGAAGCGGAAGTAAGCACCTACTTTTTCCCGCGTTCCTTCGCTTTGCGCATCCGCGTCAGGAAGTCGTCGCCATCGTCGTCGGCCGGTTTGGCTTCGCGCACCGACGGTGCCCCCGGCAGCTGCGGGCCACTGGCCTTGGCGGCGTAGTCGTCGGCGCCGGCGGGAGCCGGTTCGCCGGCAGGTGCCGTAGCGTCCGGCTCGAACTTGCGGGTCGCGCGCTTCTTCGCCAGCGTGTCGCTCACCGCTTGCTTGCGCCGCATCAGGTTCCCGAGGGCGCCGTCTTCCTCTTCCGCGTGCAGCGTCTGCCGGCGGATCGTGGCCCACGTCCGTTGGCCGAACTGCCGGAGTTCTTTCGATTCCAAACTGATGCGCCGGGCGCCAACATCGAAGAGCAGCAGAAACGCCGCAGCGAAGACGAGCCAGTACCAGAAGGGCAACAACGCCCGGATGCTCGTCGGGGCCGCGCGGAAGAAGTCGGCGGTCGCCGCGAGTTTGGCCACGCTCGCCGCATCGTCGGCTTCTTTGAAGTAACTGCCACCGGTGGCGGCGGCGATGCGTTCCAGCAGCGGGGCGTTCGTTTCGAGGTCGGCGAACTCCGGCGAGTACGGCACCGTGATGCCGGCGCGGGCGCTGTCGAACGGTTCATTCCCTTTGCTCCCCTCGACGCGGACGAAGTACGCCCCGGCCTCCTCGGCGATGAACTCGGCTTCGTACAGGCCGGCGCCTTTGGGTTTGAAATCGAGTGTCGGCACTTTTTCGCCGGGGGTGGGGGCGCTCGGTTGGCTCACGGCCCCCTTCAGCGTCAACCCGGACACGGCTTTGTCTTTGCCGTCTTTCCCCAACTCGCGGGCATCGACGATCACGCGGATGCGGCCGTCCTTGTACTCGGTGACGACGGTCATATTGCCGCGTTCGGCTTCGCGCATCGCCCAGGTCACGGTCTGTTCCCAGTGCTTCTGGTAGATGTCCGAGGCGGCCCAATCGCGATCCCAGAACAGGTCGGCCTTGCCCGGTTGCGTCCGCGCATCGGCGGTAAACGCGACGGCTTTGCCGAGGCCGTAGCGCCACGAGGCGAGCACGGGGAAGCGCGCCCCGGATTGTTCGTCCACCGGCCCTTCGATGTGCATGGTGCACAGCGGCGATTCTTTCTTGGTGGTTCGCACGAAGCCGTACAACTTCGGCAACGCGTCGGGCAAGCCGTCGGCCGGGCCACCGCGGGCGACCCACGTCGGTGTGAAGGGGTCCTTGTAAATGAACGACTGGCTGATGCGGCGAGTTTCTTTGATGTAGATCGCGGGGAGCTTGGTCGGATCGGTGACTTTGTGGAAGTTGCCGGTCTTGCCTTCGTCGTCGCTGGTGCCGTCGGCGATCAGTTTCATCTTGGCGTCTTCGTTCACGCCGTGCGTCGCCACGCCGATGGTTGTGCAGGTGACGCCGGCCTTCTTCATCGCGGCGACGGCGGCTTGGCCCTGCCCGGAATAATTCGGGTCGCCGTCCGAAATCACGATGCAGTGCCGGGTGCTGAGGCCGTTCTTGGGGTCGGACAGCTTCTCCGCCGCAGCGGCCAAGAACGGGTTGAAGTCGGGCATGTCGCCGGGGCTCATCTTGTCGATCTTCGTGTAGAGCTTCTCTTTGTCGTCGCCGACCGCTTCGAACGGGATCTGCCAGTTCACGCTGCCGCCGAAGAGGCCGTAATCGACGACGCCGACCATGTCCACCGGCCCGAGGCGCTGCACCGCGAGCTTGGCGATGACCTTCTGCCATTTGTTCCCGTCGGCCATTTCGGAAGCGTGCATGATCAGCACTAAGCCCCCTTTGCCCGCGGCCTTCTTCGCTTTGATTTCGCAATCCACCGGCAGCGCCGCTTCGATGGGCGTCTGCTGGAAGCCGCCGGGGCCGTAGGCGTCGGGCCCGCCCACCATGACGAGGCCGCAGCCCTGGTCGTGGACCTGCTGGCGGATCGTTTCCATTTGATCGTTGGTGAACAAGTCGGCCGGGACGTTGGCGATGACGATGCAATCGTAGTTGCTGAGGAAGATGCCGAGGTCGTTCTTGTCGCCGGGGAGTTTGTCGATGGGCAAGAAATCGAGCCGCTGTTTGGCGTCGCGCAGTTTTTGAATCAGGTGGCGGTGCGGAGACTTCGCTTCGACCTGCCCCGGATCGATGAACAAAATGCGTTTCTGGCCGCGGGCCACGACGGCGGCGGAGGCCCGGTTGTTCGCCGCGCGATCGCCCGGCAACCCGGCCACCGCCGCTTCGCCGGGGCGCTCCACGGATGAAATCGGGATGAACGACGCCTTGTAGGTGTAGGAAGTTTCCGCCTTCGACTGATCGCGGTCGTGGAAGCGAAAGACGTTCAACCCCGGCACGAGCCGCACCCGCGGCGGCGTCTTCTTCGCATCGAGCACTTGCTCGGTGACTTCGATTTCGACCGTCGATTCCTTGTTCGGCTGTTGAATCTCGAGTTCGTCGCCCTGCCGGCCGACGCGGGTGAGGTCGATCAAGCCGTCGATCTCGCGGGTCGGGTGAGCATTGCGAATCAACACGCGGATCGGCAACCGTGCGCCCTGCGCGGCGAGCGGGGGCGCTTCGACCGATTGCACCAACACTTCGTTCTCGTTGATGAACCCGGGGGCGAGGGCGACCGCGTCGATCGGCACGCCGTTCTTCTTGGCGAGGTCGGCTTGATCCTCGGCGTGGCCGAGGTTTTCGTTCCCGTCCGACAGCAGCACGATGCGGCGCGAGCTGCCTTCGGGGAAAGAAGCGAGCGCGAGTTTGATCGCCGCGCCGATGTCGGTGTAGTTGCCGTCGATGAACCCGGCCGCGCGCTCGTCGAGCGGCAGGCGATCCACGGCCGCGGGCGGGTAGGCGAGCTTCGGCCGCTTGCCGAAATAGATGACGCCGGTTTGGTCGGCCCGGTGATCGGTGCCGCGCTTGGCGATGGACGTTTCGATCAATCCGCGGACGCGTTCCCAACGCTGATCGATCGGCTCGGAGCCATCTTTGCTCGGGCGCAGATCCTGCGGCACGCTGAACGAGCGATCGACTATGAAGATGACCGTGACGTTCTCGGACGGCCGGCGGACGCGCGGCTCGGCGAGCGCCATCACCAAGCAGGCGACGACGAGCGCCCGAGCCGAGATGGCGAGCCACTTCCGCGTGCTGCCGAGGCCCGACAAACTCCGCCGGCTGATGAGAAACACGACCGGCACGAACACCAGCAATACGAGCCACCAGGGCCGGGTGAACTCGGTCCAGCGGATCGCTTTGGCGACTTCGGCGATGCCTTTGTTCAACTCCCGGCCGACCAAGCCGCCGATGGCGACGATTAGCAGAGTAGCTAAGACGAGTGCGAAACGGGATGACCAATAGCGGGTGAAAGCGAGCACGAGTAGCGCAATGCCGAACCCGACGGCGGGGACGAGCAGCGCAACTTCCGAGTAGAGCGTGGTGTTGCCGTCGTCGCTGAGTTTGAACTTCCACTTGGCGAGCGCTATCGACCCGGTCGCGAACGCGATGATCCCGCCGGCCCAATAGCCGAGGGGGACCATCCGCCGCCGGCGCAGCGCCAGCGATCCGAACACCCCCGCCGCGAGGATCAAGACGAGCGCGAGCCAATGGGTTTCGAGGAAGTCGATCAAGCGGGCCATGCGGCGGGAACCTCAGGAGCGCGATTGCCAATCCGCGGGGTTTCGGGAGTGATGGAACACGGCGACGACGATAATACGATCCGTTTGAACCCGATAAAAATGCCGAACGGAAACAGTGGCAGAATCGCTTGGCGGATCCCTCGTGCGACGAGTGGATAACGGGCCGGATGTTCGACAATTTCGTCTAACATCCCTTGTATTTCCGCAACAAGTGCATCTCCGAGACCGGCCTGTT
>Ga0105046_10009798_pt1 | contig 14952 bp, 10 predicted proteins | sample MAT03_FD_78385 | JGI IMG/M metagenome (GOLD analysis project Ga0105046, IMG submission 78385) | Freshwater microbial communities from Lake Fryxell liftoff mats and glacier meltwater in Antarctica - MAT-03 (megahit assembly) | ecosystem: Environmental > Aquatic > Freshwater > Ice > Liftoff... | reverse complement strand
CCGAAGAAGTTCCAGGCGCTCGGCGCCCGTATTCCCAAGGGCGTTCTGCTCTATGGGCCCCCCGGAACCGGTAAGACCCTGCTCGCCCGTGCGGTGGCAGGCGAGGCCGGCGTACCGTTCTTTTCGATCTCCGGCTCTGACTTCGTCGAGATGTTCGTCGGCGTCGGCGCCAGCCGCGTGCGCGACCTGTTCGAGCAGGCCAGGCAGAGCTCGCCCTGCATCATCTTCATGGACGAGATCGACGCCGTCGGTCGCCACCGAGGCGCCGGCACGGGCGGCGGTCACGACGAGCGCGAACAGACTCTCAACCAGTTGCTGGTTGAGATGGACGGCTTCGAGATCAAGGACAACATCATCCTGATCGCCGCCACCAACCGGCCCGACATTCTTGACCCGGCGCTGCTCCGGCCCGGACGGTTCGACCGCCAGGTCGCAGTCGACCGCCCTGATCGCGAAGGCCGCAAGAAGATCCTCGAAGTCCACTCCCGCGGCAAGCCGCTGGCCGGGGAGATCGACCTCAACGCTCTGGCCGGTCAGACCCCGGGGTTCACCGGCGCCGACCTCTCCAACCTGATCAACGAGGCCGCCCTGCTGGCCGCTCGCTCGGACAAGGTCGAGATCACCATGCACGAGCTCGAAGAGGGCATCATGCGCGTGGTCGCCGGTCCGGAGAAGAAGAACCGGATCATGTCGGAGAAGGAACGCACGATCACGGCCTTCCACGAGATGGGCCACGCGATCGTCGGCCACATGCTTCCCAACTGCGACCCGGTCCATAAGATTTCGGTGATCAGCCGCGGCCAGGCGCTCGGATATACGATCTCGCTGCCGACCGAGGACAAGTTCCTGACCTCGCGGGCGGAGCTGAGCGAGACCATGGCGATGACCCTGGGCGGGCGTGCCGCCGAGGAAATCGTCTTCAACGAGATCACCACCGGTGCCTCGAACGACCTTGAAAAGGTGACTGCCACTGCGAAGCAGATGGTCATGCGCTTCGGCATGTCCGAGCGGCTGGGCCCCCGCGTCTTCGGCCACGACCGCGGCCAGCCCTTCCTTGGCCGGGAGATGGGCTCGGAGCCCGACTACTCGGATGAGATCGCCCGTGAGATCGACGACGAGATCCGTCGGATCGTCGAGAGCGCCCATCAGACCGCTCGCGACATCCTTGACGACCACCGCGACGACCTCAAGCGAATCTCCGAGATCCTGCTGGAGCGCGAGACGATCGACGCCGAGCAGTTCATCGACCTGATGGAAGGGAAGTCCGGGGAAGAGGTCTTCCCGGTAAGGGATGAGGCAGCCGAAGCGGAGCCTGACTTCCCGACCGAGCCCGAGCCGATCCATCACCCGAGCACCGAGCCTTCACCTGGCCCGCCTCGCCCCGGATACGCCGGCGGCATGACCGACATGCGCCCGGATTCCGACCGCCCCGCCTGAGTCCTCAGGTACTCCGCACGATGGCAGCCCAGGTCCGATGAAGGTCATGGGCATCGTCAATGTGACCCCGGACTCGTTCTCCGACGGGGGCCTTTACTTTGATGCCGGGCGGGCTATCGAGCACGGGCGTGAGCTGGTCGCGGCCGGTGCCGAGGTGCTCGATGTCGGTGGTGAGTCGACCCGACCCGGCGCTGAGCCGGTGACCGTCGAAGAGGAGCTCAGAAGGGTGGTGCCCGTGATCGAGGCGCTGGCCGGGATCGCTCCGGTCTCGGTCGACACCAGCAAGGCGCAGGTCGCCGCGGCCGCGATCGGTGCCGGGGCTAGCATCGTCAACGACGTGACCGCGCTTCGGGGTGACCCGGAGATGGCGGCGGTCTGCGCCGGAAGCGGGGTGGAGGTGGTCCTGATGCACATGCTGGGCGAGCCGCGCACGATGCAGGATGACCCGCATTACGAGGACACCGTCACCGAGATCCGCGACTTCCTGACCGCTCGTGCCGAAGCCGCCCAGGCGGCCGGGATCCTCCGCGAGCGAATCTGGATCGACCCCGGGATCGGCTTCGGCAAGACGGTCGAGCACAACCTCGAGCTGCTGCGGCACACCGACCGCTTTGTAGCCACCGGCTATCCGGTCCTGGTCGGCCCGTCACGCAAGGCTTTCATCGGTCGGATCGACGGTACGCCGGAGGCCGACCGGACCGGTGGCACGATCGCCGCCTGCCTGGCCGCAGCCGCCGGCGGAGCGGGAATGGTCAGGGTCCACGACGTCGCGCCGGTGGTCCAGGCGCTGAAGGTCCACGACCGGATCGCTTCCGGCTGAGCTGTGCCGGCCGGCGGGTGAGCCGCCCCGGAGCGGCCGGTAGGTTTCAACCCATGGGTTCTTTTGAAGCAGGCGATGTCACGGTGCGACTGACCGGCGTTTCGGTCCACACCAATCACGGGGTGGGCGCCGCCGAACGCGAGGTCGGCCAGCGCATGGTCTTCGACCTTGAACTCTTACTTGCCGGCTGCGCTGCGACCGCGACCGACGAGCTGGCCGGCACGGTCGATTACGGCGCGGTGACCGAGGAGCTGACCGGTGCCGCCAAGGCCCGCAGCTACCTGACCCTGGAACGACTGGTCACCGTTATCGGCGAGACCATGCTGGAGCGATTCGGTGCGGTCGAGCGGGTAACTGTGCGCGCGACCAAGCCGGAACCGCCGATTCCCGTAGTGATGGACGGTGCCTCGGTCGAAGTCACGCTCAGCCGCGGGGAAGCCTCCTGAGTCGCCAGGCCTGGCTCGGCCTCGGCTCGAACATCGGCGAGCCGGTCGCCAACCTGCGCGAGGCGATCGATCGGCTCGAGGCCAAGGGGCTGACCGTCGAGGCACGCTCCTCGATCTGGCGGACCCAGCCGGTCGGGGAGATCCTCGACCAGCCGGACTTTCTCAACGCGGCGATCCGGGTTGCCACCGACCTCGATCCCGAGGAGCTGCTCGACCTGCTCAAGGCGGTCGAGGGGGAGCAGGGTCGGGAGTCCGGCCGTCCGCGCCACTCGCCACGACTGATCGACATCGACCTGCTGCTGCTGGGCGAGCTCGCTTACGAGTCCGAGCGTCTGACCCTGCCCCACCGCGAGGTCACGACCCGCCGCTTCGTACTTGTCCCGCTGCTGGAGACCGACCCGGACCTTGCCCTGCCCGATGGCACCCTGCTGTCCGGGGCCCTTGAGGCCCTGGCGGACGATCCCGAGCAGGCGGTCAGCCCGGCCGGCCCGCTCTGAGCGGAGCCAGCCACTCGGCCGGCAGACCGGCCGGCATGTGGCCCGCATATTCGGGCATCAACTTCAGCGCGACCTCGTGGATCGGGCGGCCTTCGATCGCCGGCAGCAGGTCGTCCATGGTCATCGCCAGGCGGATCGAAGGGATGATCTGGAAGTCGGCCGCGTTCGGCTCGTCGTTGCCGATGACGCCCGAAGCCACGTAGCTGTCGGCCCGGTCGAGCTGGCCCGGCAGCGCCGCAAGAGCGGCCCTGACGTTTTCGTCGCCGGCCTTGTTGAAGTGGACCGAAGCGGCGACCATCGGAGCCGCAGTCTTGACTGCGATCCCTTTCGGGACGCCGATCTTCGAGTCGCCGAGGTAGCTCTCCATAGGAGCGCTGTCCTGTTTGAAAAGCCACCAGATGATCTGGCGAAGCGGATGCTGCAGCTCGCTGTCCCCCCAGGACTCGGCCTCCAGTACCGCTTCGCGCAGCGCCGGATCGGCCGGCAGCAGCGGCGGCTCGGGCACGAGCCGGTCGAGCGCACGGGCGATCTCGATCGAGCCCTGGAGCTTCTCGCCGCCGATCTTCAGGGCAGGCACGGTGACCCCCGGAAAGCGCAGGGCCCGCAGCGCGGCCTTCGAGATCACCGGCAGCAGGTCAACCCGTCGGTACTCGATCCCCTTTTGCCGGAGCATCAGGGCGGCGGTGAAGCCGGGGTGGGATCCGGGCAGGGTGAAGAGGGTGGGCTGGCTCATGGCGGCAGTGTAGAGCCGTCGCTGTGACGTCCGGAGCGATCGATGAACACCGGCCGGGATGTACGCATCAGTTCAGTCCTGCGACACTGCGGGGCGATGCTGCTCGCCATTGACGTCGGCAACACCCAGACCCATGTCGGTGCCTTCCGCGGGCAGGACCTCGCCTGCCACTGGCGCTTCCAGACCAGGGCCGGCGCGACCGGCGACGAGCTGGCCGAACGGCTCTCCGGCCTGCTCAAGCTGCGCGGGGTCACCTTCGACGACCTCGGAGGGCTGGTCGTCTCCTCGGTCGTGCCGCCGCTCGGCACCGAGTACGAGCGCCTCGCCGAGCAGTACCTGGATGTCGAGTGCCTTTCGGTCGGACCGGGCATCCGCACCGGCATGGCTATTGAGATCGACAGTCCGGCCGAGGTCGGGGCCGACCGGCTGGTCAACGCGATCGCTGCCTACGAGGAGGTCGGCGACGTCTGTGTCGGGGTTGATTTCGGCACCGGGATCAACTTCGACGCGGTTTCGGCCGAGGGCGCCTATCTCGGCGGCGCGATCGCCCCGGGAGTCGAGATCTCATTGACCGCCCTGACCGAGCGCGCTGCCCGGATCTCGCGGATCGACCTTTTCGAGCCCAAGTCGGTGATCGGCACCAGCTCCCGGGCGGCGATCCAGTCCGGCGTGCTCTACGGCTTCGCCGGCCTGGTCGACGGCATCGGCCGACGGATCAACGCCGAGCTGGGTGGCGGCGCCAGGTTCATCGCCACCGGCGGCCTCGCTTCGGTGATCGTCCCGTTCACCGAAACGATCACCGAGATCGACGAGCTGCTCACCCTCAAGGGCCTGCGGATAATTCACGAGCGAAACCGTGGCTGAACAGCAGCCGGCCCTGACCGAGCCCTTCCGGATCGCCGACGTGCAGATCCCCAACCGGGTCCTGCTGGCCCCGCTGGCCGGTATCGGCAACTGGTTCGTGCGTCTGCAGGCCAGGCGCTACGGCGCCGGCATGGCGGTCTCGGAAATGGTCTCCAGCTTCGGCCTCCATTACGGCAACGAGCGCACGATGACCGAGCTGATGCGGATCCACCCGGACGAGCACCCGGTTTCGATCCAGCTTTTCGGCCAGGATCCAGACGTGATGCGCTCCGCGGCCGAGGTCGCAGCCCGCTCCGGACCGGACATGATCGATCTCAACATGGGCTGCCCGGTGCCGAAAGTGAGAAAGACCGGAGCCGGCGCCGAGCTGCTCGCCGACCCGGAACTGGCGCTCGACGTCGCCCGGGCCGCGGCCGAGGGCAGTGGTCTGCCGGTGACCGTGAAGATCCGCTCCGGCCTGATGCCGGGCGACCGTTCCGGCTTCGACCTGGCGATCCGTCTGGTCGAGGAGGCCGGCGTTGCCGCAATCGGTTTCCATCCACGGGTCGCAAAGCAGGGGCACAAGGGCCACCCCGACTACGCGATGGCCCGTGAGCTCAGCGAGATCATCGATGCCCCGATGATCATCTCCGGCGGTCTCAGCACCGCCGAGGCATCACGCCGCGCCTACGAGGAGTCTGGCGCCGACGCGGTGATGATCGCCCGCGGCGCACTCGGTTACCCGTGGGTATTCGCCGAGCTGACCGGCCGCGAGGTCGAACCCCCCGACCAGCGCGCGATCATGGAGGAGTTGCTCTGGGTGATCGACCGGGCCGAAGAACACATCGGCGCCGATCGCGCCGGCCGCTACATGCGCAAGTTCTACCCGTGGTACCTCGACCGGATCGACGTTCCGAAGCTGGTTCGCAACGAGCTCTGCCAGACGGCAAGCCTCGATCGTGCGCGTGAGATCGTCGCCGAAATTCGCGACGGCCAGCCGGTGGCCGTATGAGTGAGCCCGTACTCAGCGACCGGATCGAGACCTGGCGGACCGCCGGCCGTCAGGAGGAGTTCCGTGGCCACCAGATCCACACCTTCTTCCAGGACGGCGAAGGCCCGCTGGTGATTTTGCTCCACGGTTTCCCGACCAGCTCCTTCGACTGGCGCCCGGCAATCGGGTTGATGCCCGGCCGCAAGCTGCTCGCCTTCGACTTCCTCGGATTCGGCCTTTCCGACAAGCCGCGTGAGCACAACTACACGCTCTCCTGGCAGGCCGACCTGACCGAGGATCTGGCCGACCGCTACGCCGGAGGCGGCCCGGTCTACGTCTGCGCCCACGACCTCGGCACCTCGGTCGCGACTGAACTCCTGGCCCGCGACCTCGCCGGGGAACTCGGTTTCAGGCTCTGCGGCATGCTGATCTTCAACGGTTCGATCCTGATCGAACGGGCGAACCCGACCCTGGCCCAGAAGCTGCTGCGTGGTCCGTTCGGACCACTGGCTGCGCGTTTCGCCAACGAGGCCTTCTTCCGCCGGCAGTTCGCCTCGATCTTCTCCAAAGCCCATCCGGCAACCGACCGGGACCTGTCCGACAACTGGGCGCTGATGTGCTTCAACGACGGCAACCGCCTGGGCCACAAGCTCGTTTCCTACATGGACGAGCGGGTGATCTATGCCGAACGCTGGCACGGCGCGATCCAGCGCTGGGACGGGGACCTGAGCTTCGTCTGGGGCATGGATGACCCGGTCGCGGTACCCGAGATCCTCGAAGGGCTGCTGGAGATGAAGCCCGGCCGGCCCGCGGTCAGGTTCGAGAGCATCGGCCACTACCCGCAGGTTGAGGACCCTCAGCGCTTTGTCGACGCGCTGAACCAGGCGATGGCGAGCTCGCCGACCTCGTTATAATCCCGCGCTCTGTTGCCCTGCCGGCGGTCTCGCGACTGTCGTTCAGGGCGTTCCTTGTGGGGCGGGCCGCCGGATTGCGGTCGACCCGCCGGACGCAAATCCCATGCAGTCAAGAGAGGTTCATCACGTGAGTCGCCAAGCTGAAATCACCCCAGAAGGTCTCAAGAAGCTCGAGGAAGAGATCGAGCACCTCTCGACCGTCCGCCGCCGTGAGGTCTCCGAGCGGATTCGCGAGGCCCGCGACTTCGGCGACATCTCCGAGAACGCCGAGTACGACGACGCCAAAAACGAGCAGGCCCAGCTCGAGGGGCAGATCTCACAGCTCGAGGAGCGCCTGCGGCGCTCGACTGTGGTCGAGGAAACCAGCACCGACACCAGCTCGGTCACCTTCGGTTCGATCGTCCACATCAAGGACCAGGAGTCTGGCAATTCCCGCAAGTTTCAGATCGTCGGCTCGACCGAGGCCGACCTGGCCGGCGGCAAGCTTTCAAGCGAGTCCCCGATCGGCTCGGCGCTGATCGGCGCCAAGGTCAGTGAGATTGTGGAGATCCCGGCCCCGCGCGGACCGAAGAAGCAGTTCAAGGTCACCAAAATCGAAGCCGCCTGAGGGCTGATCGGCCTGACGCGATGACCGATCCCGGAGCGGGCGACCCGCAGCCCGCAGACTCGCAGTCGGAGACGGCCGGGCTGCTGGCCGAGCGCCGGCTGAAGCTCGACCGCATCCGGAGGCGCGGCATCGACCCGTTTCCCCACGGTTTCGAAGGTCGTGAGGAAATCGGTTCCGTACTCGAAGCCCACGCCGGGCTCGAAGCCGGTGAGGAAACCGACTCGGCCCACCGCGTGGCCGGCCGGATCATCGGCCGCCGCGGCCACGGCAAGGCCGCCTTCATCGACCTGCGCGACAGCAGCGGCCAGATCCAGCTCCACGCCAAGGCCGACGTGCTCGGCGAAGATGCCTTCGGCCTGCTCGACGACCTCGACCTCGGAGACTTCATCGGGGTCACCGGCCGCGCGATCGTCACCCGCCGCGGCCAGCTCTCGCTCGAAGTCAAGGGGTGGGAGGTGCTGGCCAAGTCGCTGCGCCCGCCGCCGGACAAGTTCCACGGTCTCGAAGACACCGAGACCCGCTACCGCCGGCGTGAACTGGACCTGATCGCCAACGAGGACAGCCGCGAGGTGTTCCGGCTCCGGGCCCGCACCGTCTCGGAGGTCCGGCGCTGGCTCGACGACCACGGATTCTTCGAGGTCGAGACCCCGGTCCTGCAGCCGCTCTACGGCGGCGCTCTGGCCAAGCCGTTCACGACCCACCACAACGCGCTCGACCGCAAGCTTTATCTGCGGATCGCGACCGAGCTTTACCTGAAGCGCTGCGTTGTCGGCGGCATCGACCGGGTCTACGAACTCGGCAAGGACTTCCGCAACGAGGGCATCTCCCCCAAGCACAACCCCGAGTTCACCATGCTCGAGTGGTACGAGGCCTACGCCGACTATTCGAAGACCGCGGCCGACCTCGAGAAAATGGTGTCCGAGGTCGCGGACAGCGTGCTCGGCAAGGCTGAAATCGAACGCGATGGCCGCACGATCAGCCTCAGCCCACCCTGGCACCGGATCACCCTGCGCCAGGCGATCCTCGACAGTTCCGGCATCGACATCGAAAAGGAGACCACCCGGGAGGGCCTTGCCGCAGCGATGGGAGTCGAGCTCGAAGAGACGGTCGGCTGGGGCAAGCTGGTCGACACCCTGTTCTCCAAGCGGGTCGAGCCCAACCTGGTCGAACCGACCTTCATCCTCGACTACCCCGAGGAGCTTTCGCCCTTCGCCAAGGCTCACCGTGACCGCGAAGGCGTGGTCGAGCGGTGGGAGGCCTTCATCGGCGGGGTTGAGATCGCCAACTCATTTACCGAGCTGAATGACCCCGATGAGCAGCGCCGCCGGTTCGACCAGCAGGCGGCTGAAGTCGCCCGTGGCGACGAAGAGGCCCAGCCTTACGACGAGAGCTTCATCGAGGCACTCGAGCACGGCATGCCCCCGACCGGCGGAGTCGGCCTCGGAATCGACCGCCTGGTGATGATGCTGACCGGCACCAGCTCGCTGCGTGAGGTCGTCCTGTTTCCCGCAATGCGCGACTGAAGCCGGCCTCGCTACGTCCACTGTTGACGCTAGCCTCGAACCGGACAGGTAACCTCGCAACCAGGCCTTTTCAACCCCCCGGGAGACGAAATGAACGAAAGAAACCGCACCCTTCACGACCTCGGGCAGAGCATCTGGGTCGACAACATCACCCGCTCGATGCTGGACGACGGCACGCTCAGCCGCTACGTCGAGGACTTCTCGGTCACCGGTCTGACCTCGAACCCGACGATCTTCGACAAGGCGATCGCCGGCGGCACCGATTACGACGCCCAGATCGGCGAGCTGGCCGAGGCCGGCCACGATCCCGAGCAGATCTTCTTCGAGCTGGCGATGGCCGACCTGCGCCGGGCCGCCGACCTGTTCGGCGAGACCCACCTGCGGACCGACCGGGTTGACGGCTTCGTGTCGCTCGAGGTGTCACCGTTGCTGGCCGACGACGCCGCGGCGACGATCGAGCAGGCGGTCGATCTCCACGCCCGGGCCGAGCGCGAGAACCTGTTCATCAAGATCCCCGGGACCGAGGCCGGCCTGACCGCAATCGAGGAGGTCATCTTCCGCGGGGTGCCGGTCAACGTGACCCTGCTGTTCAGCCGCGAGCAGTACCTGGCCGCCGCCGACGCCTACATGAAGGGCGTCGAGCGCCGGATCGAGGCCGGTCTGAACCCGGCGGTCGAGTCGGTCGCCTCGCTTTTTGTCAGCCGGTGGGACGCCGCGGTGATCGAGGACGTGCCCGGCGAACTGCGGGCGAAGCTCGGCGTCGCGGTAGGCCGCCGCGCCTACGCCGCCTACCGCGAGCTGATCGCCTCCGACCGGTCCCAGCGGCTGGCCAACCAGGGCGCGCGCACCCAGCGGCTGCTGATGGCCAGCACCGGGACCAAGGACCCCGAGGCCTCCGACCTGCTCTACGTCGAGAACCTCGCCGCTCCGAACACGGTCAACACGATGCCCGAGAACACGCTCCACGCCTTCGCTGACCACGGCGTCGCACACGTGATCCCGGCCGACGGCGGCGAGGCCGAGCAGGTCCTGGCCGCCTACGGCGAGGCCGGCTTCGACGTCGACGCGCTCGCAGCCCGGCTCCAGTCGGAGGGCAAGGACTCCTTCGCCGACTCGTGGCACAGCCTGATCGACTCAATTACCAGGCAGACCGCCGCGGCCTGAGGGCCCGGTAATCGCCACCGTTATACTGGCTCATTCGCCTGTGTCCGACAGACCGGAGGTCAGATCCCCCGCAGTCCAAGCGACTCGAAACAGGGATAGGGCAGCCGGCGTTTTTCATCCCGCTTTTCAACCAGAACGACAGGAACATCCGTATTACAAGCAGACGCCGGTCAATAACCGATACCCACAACGCTCCCGAGGTTTGAGGTAGAAGAACTTGTTCGAACGATTTACAGAACGCGCACGCCAGGTAGTCGTCCTCGCCCAGGAAGAAGCACGGACGCTCAAGCACAACTACATCGGCACCGAGCACATCCTGCTCGGGCTGCTGCGCGAAGAAGAAGGCCTCGCCGCCCGCGTCCTCGAGTCGCTCGACATCACGGTCGAGCGCGTGCGCGCCCAGGTGGTCCGCATCGTCGGCTCCGGCGAGGAGATCACCTCCGGCCAGATCCCGTTTACGCCTCGAGCCAAAAAGGTGCTTGAGCTGGCGCTGCGCGAGGCACTCAGCCTCGGCCATAACTACATCGGCACCGAGCACATCCTGCTCGGCCTGGTCCGCGAAAACGAGGGCGTCGCTGCCCGCATCCTGCTCGACTTCGACGCCGACTCGGACAAGATCCGCAACGAGGTCATCCGCATGCTGTCCGGCCCCGGCGGCCGCCGTCCGGGCCAGAGCTCCGGTGCGACCGCCACACCCGGCGCTCCAGCCGAGGCCGGCAAGAAGTCCTCGAAGCTGCTCGACCAGTTCGGTCGCAACCTGACCAAACTGGCCGAAGACGGCAAGCTCGATCCAGTAGTCGGTCGTGAGACCGAGATCGAGCGCATCATGCAGATCCTCTCCCGCCGGACCAAGAACAACCCGGTCCTGCTCGGTGAGCCCGGGGTCGGCAAGACCGCCGTGGTCGAAGGCCTGGCTTCGCGAATCATCGCGGGCGAAGTGCCGGAGATGCTGCGAAACAAGCAGATCTACACCCTGGACCTGGCCGCCCTGGTGGCCGGTTCCAAGTACCGCGGCGAGTTCGAAGAGCGGCTCAAGAAGGTGATGAAGGAGATCGCCCAGCGCGGTGACATCGTCCTGTTCATCGACGAGATCCACAACCTGGTCGGAGCCGGTGCGGCTGAAGGCGCGATCGATGCCGCCTCGATTCTCAAGCCTGCGCTCGCCCGCGGCGAGATCCAGACGATCGGCGCGACCACGCTCGACGAGTACCGCAAGTACCTCGAGCGCGATTCGGCTCTGGAGCGTCGCTTCCAGCAGATCCGGGTCGACCAGCCCACCCCCGAGCAGACGGTCAAGATCCTCGAAGGCCTGCGCGAGCGTTATGAGCAGCACCACAAGGTTCAGATCTCCGATGAGGCTCTCGAAGCCGCCGCCGAGCTGGCCGACCGCTACATCTCCGACCGCTTCCTGCCGGACAAGGCGATCGACCTGATCGACGAAGCCGCCTCCCGTATGCGGATCAAGTCGATGACCGCGCCGCCGGTCTACCGCGACCTCGAAGAAGAGATCGAGACCGCCCGCCGCGAGAAGGAAGCCGCGATCGAGGCCCAGGAGTTCGAGAAGGCTGCCAATCTGCGCGACACCGAGCGCCAGCTGACCGCGAAGAAGCGCGGCCTCGAAGAGGATTGGGCTGAAGGCGAAGAGGGCGAGCGCCCGATTCTCGGCGAGGAAGAGATCGCCGACATCGTCTCGATGTGGACCGGCATCCCGGTCTTCAAGCTGACCGAGGCCGAGAGCAAGAAGCTGATCGAGATGGAAGGCGAGCTGCACAAGCGCGTGATCGGCCAGGAAGCGGCGATCGAAGCCGTCTCCAAGGCGATCCGCCGCTCCCGTGCCGGGATCAAGGACCCGAAGCGGCCGGCCGGCTCATTCATCTTCCTTGGGCCCTCCGGCGTCGGCAAGACCGAGCTCGCCCGTACCCTGGCCGAGTTCCTGTTCGGCGACGAAGATTCGATGATCCGAATCGACATGTCCGAGTACATGGAGAAGCACGCGGTCAGCCGTCTGGTCGGCTCGCCCCCCGGTTACGTCGGCTACGACGAAGGCGGCCAGCTGACCGAGGCCGTGCGCCGCAAGCCTTACTCGGTGCTGCTGCTCGATGAAATCGAGAAAGCCCACCCGGACGTTTTCAACATCCTGCTCCAGATCCTTGAGGACGGTCGTCTGACCGACTCCCAGGGTCGCACGGTGGACTTCCGCAATACGATCATCATCATGACCTCGAACATCGGGGCCAACGAGATCGCCCGCAACCAGGGCATCGGCTTCACCGTCTCCGACGAGACCGGCATCACCTACGAGGACATGAAGGGCCGGATCATGTCCGAGCTGCGCAAGGTCTTCCGCCCGGAGTTCCTCAACCGGATCGACGAGGTCATCGTCTTCCACAAGCTGGCCCGGGAAGAAGTGCGTCAGATCATCGAGCTGATGATCGGCCGCGTCAGAAACCAGGTCGCCGAGCACGAGCTGATGCTCGAGCTTGACAACGACGCCAAGGACTTTCTGGTCGACAAGGGCTGGGATCCATCCATGGGCGCCCGCCCGCTGCGTCGCGCGATCCAGCGCTACATCGAGGATCCGCTCGCCGACGAGGTGCTGCGGGCCGGCGGAGGCGACTCCGTTGCCGGTTCGCTGGTCACCTTCAGGCGCGACGAGTCCGGCGACGAGACCGACAAGCCGCTGAAGCTGAAGATCACCAAGCCGCGCAAGAAGAAGGCCGCCAAAGAGCCGGAGAAGGTCGGCGTTTCCGCCCCGGCCGAGTCACCGGCGCCGGAGCCGGACAAGCCGTCCGACCCGCCCGCCGCCGACGGCCCCGCCGCCGACACGGCAGCCGACTGACGCTCTCGGCGCGACGACGGCTCGCTGCTCTTTTCGCAACTCCCGGCTCCGGGCGGTGCTATAGGTTTGTGGTTGAACGAGGAGGAGGGAAGAGGTTGAAGGACCGTTTCGGGATCAGTCCGTGGGCCGCGCTGGCCGCAGCCATCATCGCTGCGCTGCTCCTGCCTGCCGCCTCGTCGGCGGCCTGGTCACCGATCGCCCCGACACCTGGCTACTCGGGCGAACGTCCGAACGACCTGACCAGGATCGACACCCCCGGCGGGGGCAGGCTGCTCATTTGGCACCGCGAAGTCGGCGGTTTCGACACGGTTCAGGGCATTCGCGTCGCTGCCGACGGCACGCCCGGATCGATCTTCGACATCTCCACGCCGGGCTCCGACTTCGGGCAGGAGCTTCAGGCGGCGTCTGACGGTGACGGCACGGTTACCGTCGCCTGGCTCGCCGACGACCTGCCAAACGGCGTCGTGAGGTCCGCCTCAGTGCCGGCCGACGCTCCGCCCGGCCCGGTCGTCGATGTCTCACCCGCAGGGGTCCCCGGCGAAACGATCGGGCAAATGTCGATCGGCGTCGCGCCCAATGGCACTGTCGGCTACGCCTGGAGCCGCCTCGACGGCCCGATCTCGAATGTAGAAGGAGTAACTGTGCCGAAGGCAGGCCCGGTCGGGACTGTCCGCGCCTACACCAACGGGCCGTACGACATCAAGGACCCGGGGATTGCCCCGATGCGGAACAATGAGTTCAAGCTGGCCTGGATCGCTGACAACAATGACACCGGATTCTCGAACATCGCCACGATCGGCATCCGCAATGACGGCTCTGAGTTCACGGTCAGGATTGAAGGGGTCGACGTCCCGGTTCAGCCGACTTACCTGTTTCCGTGGACCAAGCCGATAAGGGGGTTGGTTCCCCAAGAGAGCGGCCCCCCAAAATGCGAACAGCTCAGGGACCCCCCGGTTACGGGCGAACTGCTCTTCGCCGATACCGGTGCGACGGGCAATCCACGCGGTCTTGAGGTCGGGCCCGGCTCTGCGGCAGCACTCGCTGTCGACGAGTTCGGATTCGGCCAAGTCAACTTTGCCTGGATTCGGGACACGGTCGACACGGTCGACGATCCCTGCAGCGGAGACCCGGTAGAGACCATCAGCGCTCAGACGGCGGTTGAGACCGCCGGCTTCGACAATGTCGGCGCAGCGCTACCGGTGACCCGCGTTTCCAGGACCGACGTTGACATCTCCGATCTCGAAATGCAGAAGCCTCGCGTCCGGCGCTCGACCCTGACCTGGCTCGCAGACGATGGCGGCACCTTTTCCAAGCAGCTCTATCGCTTCACGGATGGCGCGCAGTGGACCTTCGCCGAAGGTCCCGACCCCGTCGATCCCAGGGTGACCGTAACCGCGAACGGGGCCATGGGAATCGGCTGGACCGACCCAGGTCTGTTGCCGGGTGAATTTCAGGTCGGCGCTGTCATCGTGGGTCGGCTTGGAAACTTCATCCCGGTCGAGCTGCCCGGACTTGCAGCGCTGAAGTCGAGCTCCAATCCGCTGGTGGACCCGGGAACACAGGGTCGCCACTCGGTGCTCTTCTACGGCGTGGATCCCGGTGACATCGGGAGTTTCTACGAAAGCACCTTCAGCGATCCGGGCATCTCGATCAGCCCTGGGAGCCTGGCCTTCGGAAGCATCTTCCTCAATCTTCCGAGCCCGCCCAAGTCCGTCTACGTAACCAACCCGGGATCGACAGCTACGGAGGTGACGTCGGTCGCAGTCACCGGAGCTGACCAGACACTATTCACTCTCGCCAATCCTTCTGGATGTGTCGGGTCGCTGGCCCCGGGCGCTTCCTGTCGAATCAACGTCTCCTTCGCACCCGCCGCAGCCGGCAGCAGCTCCGCCACGCTCGAGGTCGAAACCGACGCCGGTGACGTCTCAAGTTCACTGAGCGGCAGCGGCATCGCCCGGACCAGAGTCGGCCTCCAGGTGAAGCCCGGTCAGCGGGCGGTTCGCGCCGGTGGGCGTACGAGCTATCGAGCCGTGGTCACCAACCGGGGCGGTATCGCCGCCACCGGCGCACGGCTCTGCTTCTCCGGACCGCGTGGAGCGATCGTCCCGGCCAAGCGCTGCGTCCAGATTGGCAATGTG
>Ga0105046_10009796_pt1 | contig 14953 bp, 14 predicted proteins | sample MAT03_FD_78385 | JGI IMG/M metagenome (GOLD analysis project Ga0105046, IMG submission 78385) | Freshwater microbial communities from Lake Fryxell liftoff mats and glacier meltwater in Antarctica - MAT-03 (megahit assembly) | ecosystem: Environmental > Aquatic > Freshwater > Ice > Liftoff... | reverse complement strand
TCATCGACTTCCGCACCGACGCTCGTGAGAAGGTCTTCCCCATGGTCGCGTCGGGCACGTCGAACTCCGACATCGTCATCGGCCCCGGGGAGTCCTGATGCCCGCCCCCCGCCGTCACCACATCCTGTCGGTGCTCGTCGAGGACAAGCCGGGTGTGCTGGCCCGCGTCTCGAGTCTCTTCGCCCGCCGGGGCTACAACATCTTCTCCCTCGCGGTGGCGCCCACCGACGACGAGCGTTTCAGTCGCATCACCGTCGTGGTCGACGTGGAGAAGGCGCCCCTCGAGCAGATCACGAAGCAGCTCGACAAGCTGATCAACGTGGTGCAGATCGACGAGCTGGCCCCCGGCGACGCCGTCGAGCGCGAGCTGCTCCTGGTCACCGTCTCGGCCCCGCCCGAGACCAGGGGTCAGGTCATCGAGCTGGCCGGGGTGTTCGAGGGACGAGTGGTCGGGGTCGGGTTCGACGAGCTCACGCTGGTTCTCGAAGGCGCCCCCCAGAAGCTCGACGACTTCGCCGAGCTGATCGCCAACTACGGCGTGGTGGCCATGCAACGCACCGGCCGGGTGGCGTTGCCGCGCATCGAGCGGCGTTCGGCGCGGCTTTCCGTCGCCGACGAGGCGTCCTAACCTCTCCCGGTTCGAGTTCGCCCGCATTTCGTTCCGTTCCCGAGTACCCCCGAGCAACCCCGAGACTGGAGTCCCCCGTGGCCACCGTGTACTACGAAGCCGACGCCGACCGTTCGTTCATCGCCGACCGCAAGGTGGCGGTGATCGGGTACGGCTCGCAGGGCCACGCCCATGCCCTGAACCTCAAGGACAGCGGCGTCGACGTCGTCGTCGGCCTGCGGGACGGGTCGTCGTCGAAGGCCAAGGCCGAGGCCGCGGGCCTCACCGTCATGTCGATCGGTGAGGCCACGACCTGGGCCGACGTCATCATGATCCTGCTGCCCGACACCGAGCAGAAGTCGGTGTACGACGCCGAGATCGCCCCGAACCTCAGCGAGGGTGACGCCATCTTCTTCGCCCACGGCTTCAACATCCGGTTCGGTCGTATCATGCCGCCGGCTGGTGTCGACGTGGCCATGGCCGCCCCCAAGGGCCCGGGTCATCTGGTGCGGCGCACCTACACCGAGGGTGGAGGAGTGCCCTGTCTCATCGCGGTCGAGCAGGACGCCACCGGCCACGCCCGCGACCTGGCCCTCGCCTACGCCGACGCCATCGGCGGCACCCGCGCCGGGGTCATCGAGACCACCTTCACCGAGGAGACCGAGACCGACCTGTTCGGCGAGCAGGCCGTGCTCTGCGGTGGGCTCACCGCCCTCGTGCAGGCTGGTTTCGAAACGCTCACCGAGGCCGGCTACCAGCCCGAGATGGCCTACTTCGAGTGCCTGCACGAGGTGAAGTTGATCGTCGACCTCATGTACGAAGAGGGCATCGCCGGCATGCGCTACTCGATCTCCGACACCGCCGAGTACGGCGACGTCACCCGGGGCCCGCGTGTGGTCAACGCCGCCACCAAGGCCGAGATGAAGAAGATCCTCGACGAGATCGTCTCGGGGAAGTTCGCCGACGAATGGATCGCCGAGAGCGAGTCGGGCCGAGCCAACTTCAACGCCCTGCGCCAGGCCGGCGCCGACCACCCCATCGAGGTCACCGGTAAGGAACTGCGGGCCATGATGCCGTGGATCTCCGCCGGCCGAAAGAGCGTGTCCGAGGCGTCCGGCGGCGCGCAGGGCTGACCCGGAGACGGATTCAGTCGGGGCGCCTTCATGCCGACGAAGAAGAGGTGACCGATTCCGTGGGCCTCGTCGAACGTCGGGTGCGCCTGGCCCACCCCGAGGAGATCGACCCGGGGTGGAACCCGAGGGCGCCCGAGCTGGCCTACGCGTGCAACGCGGTGTCGCTGCTGATGCCCTACGCCGAGCCGTACTTCGTGGCGTCGGTCCGCCGGGTCATCCCTGATCTCGAACCCGAGCTCGCGGCCACGGCCACGGCGTTCTGCGCCCAGGAGGCCCGCCACCACGGCGAGCACCGCCGGTTCAACGACCGCATGGCCACGAGTTTTCGGGGCATCGGTCGGCTCGAGGGCTGGATGGCGCGCACCTACGGATGGCTCGGGCGCACCCGCAGCGCCCGGTTCAACCTGGCCTTCGCCGCCGGTTCGGAGACCATCGCCTTCAGCATCGCCCGCTGGGCCGAGCGCCATCATCGCCGACTCTTCGACGATGTCGACCCTGCCGTGGCCGCCCTGTTCCTGTGGCACCTGGCCGAAGAGGTGGAACACAAGAGCGTGGCCTTCGACGTCTACCAGCACGTCGACGGATCGAAACGCCGCTACGCGGCAGCGACCGTGCTCACGTTCGCCATCCTGGCCTGGTTCACGGTCCTGTCGGTGCTCACCCTGATGGCCGGCACCGGGCGGTGGCGCTCGCCGGTGGCGTGGTGCCGCCTGGTGGCTTCGGCGTTCAGTCTGGCCTTCGTCACCCTGCCCGACATGGCGGTGTCGATGATGCCGGGCCACCACCCTGACGACCTCGTCGATCCCGAGTGGCTCGTCACCTGGCTGCGCTACTTCGACCCGGCCACCGGCACCGTGCCACTGCTCGAGCCCTCGGTACCGCCGGGCCTGTCCGAGCCGCCTGCGGCCGCCTGAGCCACGCGCGCCCCGAGCCCCCAGCCCCGAGGCCGACGTCGGGTCGCCCCGGTACCGTGGCGCCCACGACGACCAGGGGGAACGACGTGCACTACCGCAAGCTCGGACGGACGGGGCTCAAGGTCAGCCCGCTGTGCCTCGGGGCGATGATGTTCGGGGCGTGGGGCAACCCCGATCACGACGACTCGATCGCGGTCATCCATGCGGCGCTCGATGCTGGCATCAACTTCATCGACACTGCCGACGTCTACTCCGCCGGCGAGTCCGAGGAGATCGTCGGCCAGGCCCTCGTGGGCCGACGCGACGAAGTGGTGCTGGCCACCAAGTTCTTCGCCCCGATGGGGGCCGGCCCCAACGAGAGCGGCGGCACCCGGTACTGGATCATGCGCGAGTGCGAGAACAGCCTGCGCCGTCTCGGCACCGACCACATCGACCTCTACCAGGTGCACCGGCCCGATCCCAGCATGGACATCGACGAGACCCTCGGTGCCCTCTCCGACCTCGTGCACCAGGGCAAGGTGCGCTACATCGGCAGCTCCACCTTCCCGGCCTCGGAGATCGTCGAGGCCCAGTGGACCGCCGAGCGCCGCCAGCGGGAGCGCTTCGTGTGCGAGCAGCCGCCGTACTCCATTCTCGTGCGCGGCATCGAGACCGACGTGCTGCCCACCTGCCAGCGCTACGGCATGGGGGTCATCCCGTGGAGCCCCCTTGCCGGTGGTTGGCTGTCGGGCAGGTGGCGAGCGGGGGGCGCCGACCCGGAGAGCCGCCGGGCCAGTCGGGTGCCCGACCGCTACGACCTGTCGATCCCCGGCAACCAGGCCAAGCTGGCCGCGGCCGACGCCCTGGGCGCCCTGGCCGACGAGGCCGGCATCGGCCTCGTGCACCTGGCCGTGGCGTGGGTCATCAACAACCCTGCCGTCACGTCGGCCATCATCGGGCCCCGCACCATGGAGCAGCTCACCAGCCAGCTCGGGGCCGCCGACGTGGAGCTGAGCACCGACGTGCTCGACCGCATCGACGAGATCGTGCCCCCGGGAACCAACTTCACCTGGGCCGACGCCGGCTACACGCCTCCGATGGTGGCCGAGGCCAGAGTCCGTCGGCGGCCTTCACGCGGCTAATTCCGACTTGGAAGGTCGGGATTCGTTGGCGTAGGGTTTGCGACCGTGGTCACGCGAACGTCGTCGTGACCAGTGCCTTCGAGGAGAACCGATGAGCGAGCAGTGGGGCTTCGACACCCGCCAGATCCACGCCGGTCAGGAGCCCGACCCCACCACCGGTGCCCGGGCCGTGCCGATCTATCAGACCACCTCGTACCAGTTCCGCGACACCACCCACGCCGCCAACCTGTTCGCGCTGGCCGAGATGGGCAACATCTACACCCGCATCATGAACCCCACCCAGGGGGTGTTCGAGGCTCGCATCGCCAGTCTCGAGGGGGCCACCGAGACCGCCGTCGGCCTTCCCGGCGCCCTCGCCGTCGCTTCGGGGCAGGCCGCCGAGACGCTGGCCATCATGAACCTGGCCGAAGCCGGCAGCCACGTCGTGGCCTCCGCCGCCCTCTACGGCGGCACCTACAACCTCCTGCACTACACGCTCCCCAAGTTCGGCATCGACGCCACCTTCATCGACGACCCCGATGACCTCGACGCCTGGCGCAAGGCCGTACAGCCGAACACCAAGGCCTTCTACGGCGAGAGCATCGGTAACCCCCGCAACGATGTCCTCGACCTCGAGGGCATCTCCGGCGTGGCCCACGAGGCCGGCGTGCCGCTCATCGTCGACAACACCGTGGCCTCGCCGTGGCTCATCCGCCCGTTCGAGTGGGGCGCCGACATCGTGGTGCACTCGGCCACCAAGTTCATCGGTGGGCACGGCACCTCGATCGGCGGCGTCATCGTCGACGGCGGCAGCTTCGACTTCTCGGCCACCGACAAGTTCCCCATGTTCACCGAGCCCGACCCCAGCTACCACGGCCTCAGCTACTGGCCCGCCCTCGGTGCCGGCTCGTACATCATCAAGGCCCGGGTGCAACTGCTGCGCGACATGGGCGCGGCCGTCACCCCGTTCAACTCGTTCCTGTTCCTCCAGGGCCTCGAGACGCTCAGCCTGCGGATGGAGCGCCACAACGCCAACGCCCAGGTGGTGGCCGACTATCTCGACGGTCACGGCCAGGTCGAGTCGGTGCAGTACGCCGGACTGGCCTCGTCGCCCTGGCACGAGCGGGCCGCCCGCTACTCCGCCGGCAAGGGCTTCGGGTCGGTCCCCGCGTTCGTGATCGTCGGCGGCATCGAGGCCGGCAAGAAGTTCGTCGAGGCCCTCGAGCTGCACAGCCACGTGGCCAACATCGGCGACGTGCGCAGCCTGGCCATCCACCCGGGCAGCACGACCCACTCCCAGCTCACCGAGACCGAGCAGCTCTCCGCCGGCGTCGAGCCGGGCCTGGTTCGTCTCTCGGTCGGCATCGAGAACGTGGAAGACATCATCGCCGACCTCGACAAGGGTTTCGCCGCCGCGAAGTAGCACTTCAGGACGTCCCCGGCCCGTGCCCTCGGGGCCGATCACCGTCGGGGAGTTCACCGGCGTCCTCGGGACCGGCCCGCGGCACGTACGCTCCGGCGGGCGCCGCGGGTCGGTTCGCGCCCGGGCCTTCATCCAAGGGGGAACACAGTGCCGGTGTCGTTCGATTTCTCGGGCCAGGTCGTGATCGTGACCGGGTCCACCAAGGGACTGGGTCGAGCCATGGCCGAGGGGTTCGCCCGCTCGGGGGCCCAGGTCGTGGTGAGCAGCCGCAAGCAGGGCCTGTGCGACGAGGTGGCGGCCGAGCTGTCGAGTGCTCACGGCGTCGAGGTGATGGGCCGGGCCTGCCACATGGGCGACTGGGACGCCATCCCGGGGCTCGTCGACGACGTGGTGGCCCGGTTCGGGCGCATCGACGTGGTGGTGAACAACGCCGGCATCAACCCCACCTCGGACCCGTTGGTCGACATCTCCTACGAGCTGTGGCGCAAGGTCTTTGCCGTCAACCTCGACGGTCCGTTGCGCCTGTCGACCCTGGCGGCGCCGATCATGCGCGACGGGGGCGGCGGCAGCATCGTCAACATCTCCACCGTCGGCGCCTACATCGGTGGGCCCGGCAACGGTTCGTACGGTGCATCGAAGGCCGGGCTGTTGAACCTCACCAAGGTGATGGCCCAGGAGTGGGCGCCGTGGGGGATCCGGGTCAACGCCATCTGCCCGGGGCCGATCAGGAGCGAGATGACCGCGGGGGCCGAGGCCGCGTTCCCCGGCTTCTACGAGCGGGCCGGCGGGGCGACGATGATGAAGCGGGTGGCCGAGACCGAGGAGATCATCGGTCCGGTGCTCTACCTGGCCAGCGACGCCTCTTCCTATGTGACCGGCGAGAACCATTCCGTCTCCGGCGGGATGCCCCGCGGCTGACGGTTGGCCGGGCAGGGCTGTCGCCGGGCATCGCCGTGAACGCCATCATGCCGGCGGCACCGGGTCGACCAACTCATGGCGACCGTCGCGCTCGAACACCCGCCACGCTGTCTCCAACCACGCGTTGGTATCGGTGCGAGGTCGGCATCGAGGCTGCTCAGTCGATGGATCCCGCAGGCACGACCCACTCGCAGCGCTGACCAGTGACGTTGGCGATCTTGTCGAAGTCCTGGTCGTAGTGCAGCACCGTGAGCTTGTGGGCTTCGGCGGCGGCGGCAATGAGGAGGTCCGGGATCTTCCGGCCGCGCTGGCTCTTCGAGGCCAAGTGGCGTTGGATCTGTCTCGCTCGAGTGAGGTGATCAGCGGTGGTCTCCACCAACGTGAAGATCTCCAGGGCGCCGATGAGGCGGTCCCACTCCCGGGCGTTGCGCGCAGAGTAGCCAACCTCGAGATCGGAGATCCCGGCTCGCCCCAGTGTTCCCGTGTCGGCGAGTGGCTCGATCACGGCGCGGACGCCGGGGTCTGAGAGTCGTTTCAGAACGCTGGTGTCGACGAGATGGGTCAGCGCCACGCGTCTTCACGATCGTCGAGGGCGGCGCCTGCGAGCGTGTCGAGCGCACGTGACACACGGTCGCCTCGGGTCGAGGCGGCGCGTCGCAGCGCCTCATTGACGGTGTCCTTGAGCGTCAAGGTCCCGAGTTCGGCCCGGGCTGCGCCGAGGGTCTCATCGTCGATGTCCACGAGATGCTTGGTCACACGGCGAGTATATAGAGATGTATGCCGGTATATCTCCGAGGATCTCGTGGAGGACCTGTCTCGAAACGACGTCCCCGCCATCCCGCCTTCGATGCGAGAGTCTACGCAACCAATCCCTGGTGAATCTGCTTACGAAGCCGGCCCGGTGTGACGAGCTCCGCCGCCGACCTACGGGCGCCAACGGCAGATGCGCTGAGGGTCGAGGCCTCCGGGCCGGTCTGAACTGGCACCCGGCGGGCAGGCCGAGCCGGGGGACCGGGCCCACGCGCTAGCGCGGGTAGTCGGGGGCGCCGCGGCGCAGGATGACGTCGGTGCGCTGCTGCACCATCTCCTCGAACCGGCCCTCTTCCACCATCCAGAAGCGGTTGGCGTAGAGCCCGTCGACCACCGTGTCGGCCACCTCCGACAGCGGCGTGAACTGCACGGGCGTGCCCGCCGCCTCCTGCATCTGCATCCACATCTGCATCTTGTTGGTGGTGTCGATGGGCGCATCGGGCGCGAACTCGGGTGGACGATCGGCTGCGGCCCAGATGCCGGTGTCGAGGATGCCCTGGGTCTTGCCCGAGGGGAACAGCACCGATACGCCGATGTCGGAGCCGACCTCGTGGAGTTGGCCCCACAGGCATTCCGAGAGGGTGACCACTGCGGCCTTGCAGGTGGCATAGGTGGGTGAGGCGGCGATGGGGGAGAAGCCGCCGTTGTGCGACGACGTGTTGACGATGTGGGCCTCGCCGCCCTGCTCTAGCAGGTAGGGCACGAAGGCGTTGATGCCGTTGATCACGCCGTACACGTGCACGCTGAAGGCGAACCGCCAGTCGTTGGTCTCGTGCTCCCAGAGCCGGCCGTGGGCGCCCGACGCCACCCCGGCGTTGTTGCACACCACGTGCACCCCCCCGAACGCGGCCACGGTCGCGTCGCGCAGGGCTTCGACCGATTCGAGGCTCGACACGTCGGTGCGCACCCCGATGACCTCGGCCCCGTCGGCGGTCATCTCGGCCACGGCGGCGTCGAGGTTCTCCTGCTTGATGTCGGCGAGCACCACCTTCATGCCCTCGCCCACGAATCGTTCGGCCATGGCCCGGCCGATACCACCGGCGCCGCCGGTGATGACCGCGACCTTCCCGCGTAATTCCTTCATGTCGAATGGTCCCCCTGTGTCGTACCGCTGGATCGGCGTCACCCTCACACGTCCGTCGCCGGCCGACAACTGCTGTGCGTCGACCCCGGTGGCGACGGCTCAGCTCAGGGCGTCGACCACGTGATCGACGCAGGCCGTGAGCGCGGCCACATCGTCGGGGTCGATGGCGGGGAAGAGCGCCACCCGGATCTGGTTGCGGCCCAGCTTGCGGTAGGACTCGGTGTCGACGATGTCGTTGGCCCGCAACACCTTGCTCACGGTGGTGGCGTCGATGCGTTCGTCGAGGTCGACGGTGGCCACGACGTGGCTGCGGTCGGCCGGGTCCTTCACGAACGGGGTGGCCCAGGGGCGGCTCTCGGCCCAGTCGTAGATGGTCTGGGCCGAACGGTCGCAGCGCGAGGCCGCCCAGTGCAGGCCGCCGTTCTCGTTCATCCACTCCACCTGGTGTACGGCCAGGAACACAGTGGCCAGGGCCGGCGTGTTGTAGGTCTGGTCCTTACGCGAGTTGTCGAGGGCCACGGTGAGGCTGAGCGACTCGGGGATCCACCGGTCGGACGCGCCGATGCGCTCGATGCGCTCGATGGCCGCCGGCGACACCGCCGCCAACCACAGCCCCCCGTCGGAGGCGAGGCACTTCTGCGGGGCGAAGTAGTAGACGTCGGTCTCGGCGGCGTCGAAGCGCAGGCCGCCTGCAGCCGAGGTGGCGTCGACCAGCACGAGGGCCTCGGCGGCCCTGGTGCCCTCGGGACGCACGAGGGGCATGGCCACGCCGGTCGAGGTCTCGTTGTGGGTGAAGCAGTAAGCGTCGACGTCGGGGTTGGGTACCGGGTCGGGGTGGCTGCCGGGGTCGACCGAGAGCACCTCGGGATCGTCGAGGAACGGCGCCGCCTTCGCCGCTTTGGCGAACTTCGACGAGAACTCCCCGAAGGTGAGGTGCTGGCTGCGCCGTTCGATGAGCCCGAAGGTGGCGATGTCCCAGAACACGGTGGAGCCGCCGTTGCCGAGCATGATCTCATAGCCGTCGGGCAGGGCGAACAGCTCGGCCAACCCGTTGCGCAGACGGCTCACCATCAGCTGCACCGGGAGCTGCCGATGGCTGGTGCCCAGGTAGAGGGGTTCGGCGGCAAGGGCGGCCACGGCCTCGGGTCGCACCTTCGACGGGCCGCAACCGAACCGCCCGTCGGCGGGCTTGAGGTCGGCAGGGATGGTGATGGCGGGGACGGTGGCGCTCACACCGTCAGTCTCCCATCCCCGGTCGGCCGCCCCGAAACCCGAGCACTTCGGGCCAGCAACTCGAACGGAGCTCTCACCGCTGCTCCGGTAGCGTCGGGCCTGCCCTGTCCGGTTCCCCGCCGAAGGATCCCCGCATGTCCGAGCGCCTGTCCCGTCGTGTCGCCGCCATCACCGAGTCGGCCACCCTCGCCGTCGACGCCAAGGCCAAGGCCCTCAAGGCGGCCGGCGAGCCGGTGATCGGCTTCGGGGCCGGTGAGCCCGACTTCCCGACGCCCGCTCACGTGGTGGAGGCGGCTCGCCAGGCCTGCCTCGACCCGAAGAACCACCGCTACAGCCCCGCTGGTGGCCTGCCTGAGCTCAAGACCGCGGTGGCCGAGGCCACCAACCGCCATTCGGCCACCGAGGTGACGCCGGCCCAGGTGCTCATCACCAACGGCGGCAAGCACGCCGTGTACAACGCCTTCGAGGCCCTGCTCGACCCGGGCGACGAGGTGCTGTTGCCGGCGCCGTACTGGACCACCTACCCCGAGCCCATAGCCCTGGCCGGGGGCGTCACGGTGGCCCTGGCCACCGGGGTCGACAGCGGGTTTCGCGTCACCATCGACCAACTCGAAGCGGCCCGCACCCCCGACACCAAGGCCCTCGTGTTCGTGTCGCCGTCCAACCCCACCGGGGCCGTGTACCCCGCCGACGAGGTGCGAGCCATCGGCGAGTGGGCGGTGGAGCACGGCATCTGGGTGATCACCGATGAGATCTACGAGTACCTCACCTTCGGCGACCACCCCTTCTCGTCGATGCCCGGGCTGGTGCCCGAACTGGCCGACACCTGCGTCATCGTCAACGGGGTGGCCAAGACCTACGCCATGACCGGTTGGCGGGTCGGGTGGATGATCGGTCCCGCCGACGTGGTGAAGGCGGCCACCAACCTGCAATCGCACTGCACGTCCAACGTGGCCAACGTGAGCCAGCGAGCCGCACTGGCCGCCCTCGAGGGTGGGCTCGCCTGCGTCGACGAGATGCGGGTGGCGTTCGCGCGTCGGGCCACCCTGATCCACGGGCTGCTCAACGAGATCCCCGGCGTCGAGGCCATGGTGCCCCAGGGCGCCTTCTATGCCTTCCCGTCGTTCGAGGGCGTGCTCGGCCGCCGTCTCGGCCACGTCACGCCCACCACCACGGTCGAGCTGGCCGGCGTGATCCTCGACGAGGCCAAGGTGGCCATCGTCCCCGGCGAGGCCTTCGGAGCCCCGGGTTACGCCCGGCTGTCATTCGCCATCAGCGACGACGACATCGTCGAGGGCGTGGGCCGCATCGCCGAGCTGCTCGGCCGCGCCGGGTGACGCGACGCCGATGAATGCTCCCGAGGTGCGGCCCCACGGGTCGTGGGCGTCTCCCATCACCCCCGAGCTGATCGTGCAGGCCGCGGTGTCGATCGGCGAGGTGCACGTCGGTACCGACGACATCTGGTGGGCCGAGGCCCGCCCGCAGGAGGCCGGGCGGGTGCAGCTCGTCCGCCACCGGCCCGACGGCTCGTCGGTCGACGTGCTGCCCGACGGCTTCTCGGCCCGTACCCGGGTGCACGAGTACGGCGGGGGAGCGTGGTGCCTGCACGGCCCCGACGTGGTGTTCGCCAACTGGGCCGATCAGCGCCTGTACCGCCTCGACGGCGGTCGCACCGTCCCCGAGGCGCTCACGCCCGAGCCGGCCGTGCCCCTCGGCGACCGCTACGCCGACGGGCGCCCCACGGCCGACGGCCACTGGATCGTGTGCGTGCGCGAGCGCCACTTCGCCGAGCCGGATCATGAGCCGACCAATGAGATTGTCGGGGTGGCCCTTCGCCCCGACGGGGTACCGGCCGAGCCGCAGGTGTTGTTCAACGGTTCCGACTTCGTGGCCGCGCCCCGTTTGAGCCCCGACGGACGCTTCGTCGCCTTCCTCCGCTGGAACCACCCCGACATGCCCTGGGACGGCACCGAGCTCTGCGTGGCCGCCCTCGACGACGGCCCCGATCACCAGGAGCCGCTGACCGCGAGCCCGGCGGTGGTGGTGGCCGGCAGTCGCGACGAGTCGATCACCCAACCCGAGTGGGGCCCCGACGGCTCGTTGTGGTTCGTCTCCGACCGATCGAACTGGTGGAACCTCGACCGCCTCGGCTCGGGTCAGGTCGAGGCGGCGGTCATCACCGGGCCTGGGGCCCCGGTGCTCGGGCCGCAGGCGGTGGCGCCCATCGAGGCCGAGGTCGGCGCTCCCCATTGGGTGTTCGATCAGTCCCGCTACGCCCTGCTGGCCGACGGGCGAGTAGTCGTGGCGTTCTTCCGCGACGGGCTCGACCACCTCGGCGTCGTTCCCGCTGGTGGTGGGGACATGGTGCCGTTGGCGTCGAACATCACCGCGTGGTCGTCGTTGCGAAGCTACGGCCAGGGGGCGGTGGCCGTCGGGGCTTCGCCCACCACCGAGGCCGTGGTGATGGTGCTCGACGTGCCCGAGTGGCCCGCCGGCGACGGCAGCACCCCGATCGGTTCGGCTGTGCTCCGTGAGGCCCGTGACCTCGGCATCGACGCCGAGTGGTTCTCGGTGCCGGAACCGATCCTGTTCGCCACCACCGGCGACCGGTTCGCCCACGCCCTGCATTACCCGCCCACCAGCCCGGTGGCCGTCGGGCCCGACGGGGAGGCCCCGCCACTGATCGTGGTCATCCACGGTGGCCCCACCTCGGCGGCGCGACCCCAGCTCAGCCTCGGTGTCCAGTTCTGGACCTCCCGCGGCTTCGGGGTGGTCGACGTGAACTACGGGGGCTCCACCGGCTACGGGCGCAGCTACCGGCGTCGCCTCATCGGTGAGTGGGGCATCGTCGACGTCGACGACTGCGTGGGGGCGACGCGCCATCTGGTCGACATCGGCCACGCCGATCGCGACAAGCTCATCATCCGCGGTGGCAGCGCCGGCGGCTTCACCGTGCTCGCGGCGCTGACGTTCCGGGAGGTGTTCGCCGCCGGCTGTTCGATGTACGGCGTGGCCGATCTCGAGGCCCTGGCTCGCGACACCCACAAGTTCGAGGCGCGCTACCTCGACTCGTTGGTCGGGCCCTATCCCGCCCGGCGCGACCTCTACGAAGAGCGTTCACCCATCCATCACACCGATGAGTTGGAGTGCCCGCTGCTCGTGCTCCAAGGCCTCGAGGACGAGATCGTGCCGCCGGCCCAGAGCGAGATGATCGTGGCCGCCCTCGCCGCGAACGGGGTGCCCCACGCGTATCTGGCCTTCGAGGGGGAGCAGCACGGTTTCCGTCGGGCCGCCACCATCGTGCGAGCCCTCGAGGCCGAGGCCTCGTTCTACGCCCAGGTGTTGGGCTTCGATCTGGCCGACGACTTCGAGCCCCTGGAGATCATCGATCTCTGAGTTCGACATCCCGCCCTCCACGTCGCTGACACCCGGTCCGGCGCCGGTGGCTCGGCGTCGGTCTCGCTCCACAGGTCGGCACCGGCGGCCGGTGTCGGTTACCTTCCGGCCCGGTCGGGCCCTGCCCGGGCACGATCGTCGATCCGTGCTCTCGGCCGTTCACAGAAGGTGGTCCGTCCTGATGCGCACTGAAGCCGAGCACCGACGTTCCGGACCGGGCGTGCGGCCTCGGCCTCGTGCCGTCCTCGTCGCCACGGTGGTGGCGGCCACCATCGCGCTGATGGCGGGGTGCGGCACGTCGAGCTCCTCGCCGGGGGCGAGCGGTAAGGCTCAGCCCGATCGCGCCGGCCTCGTGGACCTCGGCAATGGCCGCTCGATCCACATGGAGTGCCGGGGGAGTGGCGGCCCGACGGTGGTCCTCGTCGCCGGGATGGGCGAACGGGCCGACAACTTCATGATCACGAGTGCCGACCGCACCTCCGAGGACGGGTCGGTGTTCCCCGCCGTCGCCGGATTCACCCGGGTGTGCGCCTACGACCGACCCGGCACGACGACGGCCACCGATGCCGGGTTCGAGCTGAGCCGCTCGACGCCGGTGGAGTCTCCCGCCACGGTGGGCGACTCGGCCGAGGACCTCGACCGGTTGCTGCGGGCCTCGGGCGAGCCGGGGCCCTACGTCCTGGTGGGGCATTCGCTGGGCGGGCCCATCGTGCGGCTCTACGCCGCTGCCCATCCCGACGACGTCGCCGGGATCGTCCTCGACGACGCCTTGAGCGAGAACCTGGCCGACGGCCTCACCCCCGCCCAGGTCGAGAGCCTTCAAGCATTGAACGACCCGGTGACGCAAGGGCGACCCCCCGGTTCGGAGCAGGACTTCTTCGCAACGGCAGTCGTCCCCCTCCTGAGCGCCGCGGCGGCGGCGCCGGACGTGCCGACGATCATCCTGACCGCCGACCAGTGGCTGCTCACTGCTGAGGTCGTCGAGTCGGGCCGAGCAGCCGGAACACTGCCCGAGTTCGTGACGGTGGAGTTCGCCGATGCGCTCTGGGCTTCTCAGCTCGCCGCCCAGGACGTCCTCGCCTCGAAGTTCCCCGGCGCTGAGCACGTCACCCAGACCGACGCCGCGCACTACATCCACCTCGACAACCCCCAGCTGGTCATCGACTCGATCCGAGACGTGGTGGATCAGGTGCGTGCGTCAACGCCCGGTTGAGGGGCGCGTTCACGATGTAGATGTCGTGGGCGTCGGTCAGGTGGAGATCATCGACCTCTGAGTTCGATGGGCGGAACGGATCACCCGGTGAACGCGGGTCTGGCGGTCACGGCGGCAACCGGGGTCGGTACCGGCGCGGGTGGGACGGGGACACAGGACTGGGTCGGAACGATGGTGACTTCCGGGATCAGGACCGGCACCAGCGCCTTCAACACCTTCGCCGAAGCCACACCGGTGCCGCCGTCACCGTTGCCCATCAACGCCAGGACCGACCGGTGGTGGTGAAGTAGTGGACGTAGGCGCCGTAGCCGGGTTCGGCCCCGAGGTGGTTGAGGTCTCGAGGCGTTCGACGAGAGCCGGGTCGAGCCCGGCCCCGGTGGGCACCGCGGCATCGGCCGGCGTCGTGGTGCGTTCGAGGGGAGCGAGCAGCGCAACCGCCATCAGGGCGACAGCCACCACCATCGAAGCGTGCCGTCGCCGCGTCGCTCGCCGACCAGCCCGGAGCGCAGACGCATGGGAGGAGCGGAGGTCCCCCCAGTTGCGGACCGGCGCCGGGGTGACGGCTTCACTCAAGGGCGGTGGTCGCCGTGCCGACGAGAGACGGGTGAGCCGTGATGATCCGACCGAGCCCCGCCGGGCCGACGAGGTGGTGGCCGCCGTCGCCGACGATGAGGAGGCCCGGCCCCTGATCGAGACGCTCCTGCTGGCCGGTCTCGGCCCGTCGACGCGCCCCGGGCTCAACGGCACGGTCGAGGTCACCGTCGTGGCCGGCCAGGGCGGGCGCGCCCGTGCGGCGCTCGAAGGCCCGGAATCTGCGCCCGCCCCGTTCGCCGACGTGACCCCCGAGATCTCCGACCCCGACGACGGTGCCGGCCGGCCCCGCTACAGCATGCTGCGCGTGCTCCTGCTCTTCGCCGTGGCCATGGTGGGCCTGCCTGTCCTGGCCTTCTACATCAGCTACCGGGTGTCGGGCGGCTGACGGTCGGAGGCCGCCGGCGTCGGCCGTAGGCTCACACCCTTATGGCCCGCATCCTCGTCACCGAAGCCATCGCCGACGGTGGGCTCGAACGCCTCCGCCAGGCCGGACACACCGTCGACGTGCAGGAGGGGCTGAGCCCCGAG
>Ga0105046_10009795_pt1 | contig 14953 bp, 13 predicted proteins | sample MAT03_FD_78385 | JGI IMG/M metagenome (GOLD analysis project Ga0105046, IMG submission 78385) | Freshwater microbial communities from Lake Fryxell liftoff mats and glacier meltwater in Antarctica - MAT-03 (megahit assembly) | ecosystem: Environmental > Aquatic > Freshwater > Ice > Liftoff... | reverse complement strand
ACCGCATTTGTTGCTACGGCAGCGTCCCAGCGCGGCTTGCCCGCACGCATATCATGCGCGGTAAGATCGAGTGCCGTGGCGGCCACAATGTCAGAGCATAGAAGTTCTCCTGGAGCGGTCGAGCCCGGCGCTCCGTGGATCAACGATGCTGTAATCTTCTCGTCAAGCGGCGCATTGCGTTTGGCTCCGCGCAATGCCTCTAAATAGAGATATTTAGCCCCACTTGTAGCAATTTCACCAATTCCGCAGGCGTAGGAGTATCCGGCAACGCTCAACGGCAGGTTAGAGTAGGGTGCAACGAAGGCGGGCGAGTTCTCGAGCTCCTCGACCGAGCATCCGGCCACTTCTGGGTTGCGCACGGTTGTTCCGTCCGAGGTCCAGATTCGGAATCGTGCGCGATCAAGATCACTGTCGTTCCCCGGTACTACGGACTGTACCTGCCACTCAGCAGGGTTGGGTGGCGGTAACGTGAAAATGTCAGCTTGCGCCACATCAAGTGGCGGAATCCCGCTCATGGCCGCGGTCAGCGCTGGGTAGTCGAACCGCACACTGTATTCCTGGGGATGATCGGCTCCGTCGGCAGTCACGGAGATCGGGACGAAGCGCGCCCGTGAGGCCTTGAATTGCGGAAGATTACCCTTTGCGCCATACCGCGCCCCCAGCACGAGATGTCGGAGACCATCGGCGAAATCTGGAACTCCATCTGCATCGGTATCGTGAATGTTGGTGAGCAACATCTTTCCCGGTGCTGTTTCTTCAAACGCCTCAGTCTCATAGGTTGGGTGGTCGTATTCAGATTGATTTAGAGAATCGATTTTAAGGTCGATCTTATAAATTTTATAGAGCTGTTCCGGTCCGTAACATCCGCGATCTAGATCAACGGGCTGGATAAAAATGGAGCCCGCGCCGGCTACGACAATATCAAACGAGGAGTTCCCAGTTTGGTTGATGGTTGCAGCGCCTTGATTACGATATCCGATAAGTAGCCCTACATTAGAAGCACCTTGGACCTCGACATGAATTGTTGCCGTATTGGTCAAATTATCAATACAACCGTGAGCGGTGCTGATCTGGACGGAGATGGCAGGATCGCACTGGTTCCCCTCATGACCTCCTGAACCATCGGGGAAGCCCCCCGGCGGTCCGCCCGCCCCACCGTTACCACCCGTCCCGTTGCCACCACCACCACCATTGAAAAACATGATGCATTCGTAATTGCCGTTCTGAATCAGTCGGCAACTCTCTTGAGCGGACGCCGAATGGGCGATGCTGAGAATCATGAGAGCAAGGACGGCAGCAACCAGGAGATGTGAGCACCGAGACTTCATTCCAGGATAATGCATTACCTGCGAATCGCAGGAACGCTGAGCAATTGACATCATAGGACATAGCTCCTTAATAAAGAGGCGCCGCGAACGTAGGGCTAACATGTTCTGGTGAGGTACTCAACATTGCAGCTGGTATATCTTTCTTGTGGGCCCCTAGTCGGGGGCCGGGGCTGGCTCTTTTTGTGACCAGTTAGTTATTGTCACCCCGACTCGACTGAGCTCGCCGAAGTCAGGCCGAGGGGAGCTCGTCGCAAGTTTCTTAGGCGATACTTTTATCCTCGCAGTGCTGATTAGCCGCTCGTAGTATTGTATACTCCGCGAGAACAGGCTTTTAGAGCATGTGTCGCTGCTCTAGCGCTGATTTCCTTTTCAAATTTTCGTCGTGTGGGGTTATGCGTCATTCTTCCAATTTCAGCCCTTCCTTTTTCTTCCATGCCGCCACGCTCGCGTCAGTATTTTTCTCATTTGTGGGATGTGAGCGGAGCCCCGCGCCTCACGTTCCCGAGAGCCCAAAGGATACTCCATCGCCTATCGTCGCGCTTGAGCCTAGTCCGCTTGAGCCTAGTCCACGGGTTCGTTGGAATAGGTTGAAAGCGGAAGGGCTGCAAGGAGTTCGTCTTGACGAGCAGCTTCAGGCAAAGATCGCTGCGCACGTAGAACCGCTGCGCGCGGGAAACGCAGAACTACTCACGGGGAAAGAAAAGCTTTCAGCAACCGTACTGGATTCTCTCGTCAGAATTAATGCCAAGTACCAGAGATCGTTGATGGCACTCAAAAACGCTGCCCTTCCAGTTCTTAGGAATCGCAATGTCTCAGACCAGGAGAAGTTTGTTACAGTGGTAGATGATGATGTGACCGCACTCCTGAGTGACAACTCCTACCTAGCAGCACTGCGCAAGAACCTTGGGGAGAAAGAGATCGATTGCAAAGAGATTTCAACAACACTGCTGCTCGCGATGTTGCTCCGGTTTCAACAGACTAATCTCAGTTCTACGACGGTTAACCTGAAGCTCGTGTCAGGACTCTGCTTTGATGAAAACTACGCCCCAGGAGGCATCGGCCATAGCTGGGTCGAATTTGACGGGCAAGTTTATGACTGGGCCATCAAGTCAGAGGGAAAAATGACCATTGCTCCGGCGAGCTCGTCAGACTACGTGCCGATCGTATGGTCAATAATGACCTACCATCCACATGCGATGCGTGCCACTTCAGAGGTCTGGCTGCTATGCGCGCCTGAATAGCGCTAGGCCCCTACCCGCGTTCAAGTCCATTTCGCACGAATATATGGAATTAAATTTTGGTGACCCGCTAAGACCTTTGCTAGCAATTATTATTCAATAGCTTCAGCTGGTTTCGCCTTCTTTTTCTTAGGCGCAGCTTTGGGTTTAGCCGCAGCTTTTGCAGCTGGCTTCTTGCGTGTTTTTTTCCTTACTCCGCCATCGGCAGCTATTTTATCCGCCCGAGCGCGTAGCAATTCCAAGGAAAGTTCCATCGTTAACGATTCAACTTCTTGGCCACGCGGTAAAGACGCATTAATAGTTCCGTCTGTAACGTAGGGTCCGTACTGACCACTCTTCACAACTATTGCAACGCCGGATTCCGGGTGCTTGCCAACTTCTTTTAACGGTAACTTAGGCGCTGATTGCCGGCCGCGGCGCGCCGGCTGCTTTAATAACTCAAGCGCTTGTTCCAAATTTATTTCAAGCACGCTTATTTCTGCCGGGAGCGAGCGACTTTCAGCGCCGCATTTTACATACGCTCCATACCTACCAAGCTGTGCTGTTATCTCTGTGTTTGATTCCGGATGATTTCCAACCGTTCGCGGCAGTTCCAGTAATTTTAAAGCGAGTTCAGGGGTGACAGATTCAACGCTCATCCCCGGAAGTAGCGAAACCATTTTAGGTTTAGTTTCGCTGTCAGGCACTTGGTCACCCATCTGCACATAAGGTCCGAAGCGTCCGCTCTTTAAGTAGACCGGTAAGTTGGTTGTCGGATGTGTCAGTAACGGTAACGCCGCTTTTGATGATGCACTTAAAAGCTCTAAAGCTTTTTCGATTGTAACCTCTTCTGGGGTAAGATTATCCGGTAATCCTGCACGCCTTTCGCCGTCGCTTAAAAACGGACCGAAGCGCCCGATACGTACCTCTACTTTTTTGCCATCTTCAAGCTCGCCTATCGGAAGCCCACACACGATGCGCGGATCGATAGTCTTTTCGCCAGCTTCTACTAACCCCTTTAAGCCCTCATGCTCACTACCGAAGTAGAAACTACTTAGATATTTTTTATAATCTGATTCGCCGCGAGAAATAGCATCGAGATCATCCTCTAACCGTGCGGTAAATTCGTAATCCACCAAGCGCGTAAAGTATTTCTCCATTAATCCGCAAACCGCTGTGGCTAAGAAAGTTGGCACCAACGCGGTGCCGCGCTTAAAGGCGTAATCGCGCGAGAGCACCACATCTACAATTGTAGCCCACGTACTTGGGCGTCCGATGCCCAGCCGCTCAAGTTCTTTAATCAAAGAGCCTTCAGTGTAACGGGCCGGCGGTTGTGTTTCGTGCTTTAACGCATCGAGCTTTTTAGTTGTCAGAATATCGCCAACCGTTAACTTAGGAAGTTTTCTCTCCTGCGCTTCCAAATCACCTTCAGGATCATCGCTGCCCTCAACGTATGCGCGCAAAAATCCTGCAAACTCAATCGTCTTTCCGCTAGCTCTAAATTTTGCATCATCGATATTTATAATCGCTGACAAGCGCTGGCCTTCAGCATCTTTCATCTGGCAAGCGACCATGCGCTTCCAAATTAAATCGTAAATCTTAAAAGCCTCTTCTCCAAGCTTAGCTCTGACAACGGAAGGGTCGGCAAATTGCGCACCAGCGGGACGAATTGCTTCGTGCGCTTCCTGCGCATTTTTAACCTTGGTTTTGTAGATGCGCGGGGCTGCTGGAATATACTCTTTCCCGAACTCGCGCGCAGCTAGCGAGCGCGCTCCTTCTATCGCCTCCTCAGACAGATTAGTCGAGTCAGTACGCATGTAAGTGATAAATCCGTTTTCATACAGCGTCTGCGCCACGGCCATCGTGCGCTTGGCACCGTATCCAAGCTTTCGTACCCCTTCTTGCTGCAACGTGCTTGTTGTAAAGGGAGGTGCTGGCTTTTGCGTAAATGGTTTCTGCTCGACTGAGGCAACTATGCCCTTACCAGAGCGCAGCCTTTCAGCTAGCGCTAACGCTTCTGCTGCTTTTAATAAAACTACATCCGCACCAGCAAGCAGTGCTCCTGTTTTAGAATCAAAATCTTTTCCAAGCGCTATTCTTTTTCCAGCAAGCTCTGTCAGGTCAGCATCAAAAGCCTCGCCTGTTTTTTCAAACGTAGCTTTTAAATCCCAATACTCTCCTGAATGAAACGCGATGCGCTCACGCTCGCGTTGCACTAAAAGCCTTACTGCCACGGACTGCACGCGTCCAGCCGAAAGCTGCGGCTTCATTTTTTTCCAAAGCAAAGGGCTTACTGAATAACCAAAAAGTCTGTCGATGACACGGCGAGTTTCCTGCGCCCGCACCAGGCTTTCATCCACTGTGCGCGTATTTGCTAACGCCTTAGCGATAGCCTCTTTAGTGATTTCGTGAAAAACCAGCCGCTTAACTGGCACCTTAGGCCGCAATAATTCTAATAAATGCCAACTAATTGATTCCCCTTCGCGGTCTTCGTCGGTTGCGAGTAGTAGTTCGTCAGCGTTTTTTAAGGCGTCTTTTAACTCTTTAACGCGCTTTTTCTTTGCATCAGGCACTACATACAAAGTCTCAAAATTTTTATCTGGATTAACTCCAAGCTTCGCCCATTTCTCTTTTTTAAGCGCCTCAGGAACCTCAGAGGCGTTATTAGGCAGGTCGCGCACATGGCCGTAGGAAGCGAGAACTTCGTAGTCCTTACCTAAGAATTTCTCGATAGTCCGAGCTTTAGTCGGCGACTCTACTATGACGAGTGTTTTAGTCATTATTATATACCTGTGTCGCGAGGAATGGCAGATAAACTAAGGATTGGCAAGAAATGCTGATTATTTAAGGCTTAAGCACAGCGTAACCCTGTTTGGCTGGCCTTCAAATGTTACTCACCAAGATTTCCATTCTACTTGGACCGCAACGGACCCGTGGGTGAGAAATCCCTTTGCTTCCTTTATGGTCCAAAAAAATGAAGCTGCTCTGACCCTACGCAATCAACTCTTGTAAGCGGGGGCCTCAGCGGGCCAAATAAAGCTGCAATACAGAGATAGCGTTCGTGGTAATACCCGGTATGCGCGAGGCCTGGCCCAAGGTTTCGGGCCTTATTAGTTCAAGCTTTTCAATCGCTTCATTGCGCAGGCTTTTTAGTTGACGATAAACAAAATTAGCGGGAATGCGAACCTCTTCGATAGTGGAAAGCTTTTGCGCCAAAGATTCTTGCTGATCAAAATAACCGGAAAGTTTCGCATCGGTCTCAACGGTGTAACGCACCGCATCGGCAACAACCGGAAGCTCTGCAAGCGGCGCAATAGAATTAAGCGTTACCTCCGGGCGCTTTAATAGCTCAGCAAGCGTTGTTGCATCGCGCAAGGCTGAGGTTGGTATCGTGCTAAGCACGGCGTTTACCTGCGCCACCGGTTTAATTCGGGTCTTAGTCAGTGCGCCTGATAAACTATCGTATTCAGCTAAATGCGACCGCATTCTTTCCGCTGCTTCTCCGCTTCCTCCGCCACCTCCGTTTTCTCCGCTTAGCATCCCTAACTCAAGCGCTTTGCCGCCAAGCCTGTGCCAGGCGTTATCTTCGCGCAATTTCAAACGATACTCAGCCCTTGAAGTAAACATGCGATAAGGTTCATCGACTCCAAGCGTTGTTAAATCATCTATCATTACACCGATAAACGCTTCGGAGCGGCGAATAATAAGTGGCGCGCGACCTTGCACTTTAAGCGCCGCATTTGCGCCCGCAACTATTCCTTGTGCCGCAGCTTCTTCGTAGCCGGAAGTTCCGTTTATCTGACCCGCAAAAAATAATCCGGAGATATCTTTACTCTCAAGGGTGCAGCTTAAAACACGCGGATCGATACAGTCGTACTCTACGGCGTAACCAGGCTTTAAAATCTCTACATTTTTAAGGCCCCGAATCATGCGCACAAATCGCTCTTGAATAGCTACCGGCAGCGAAGTGCTAATGCCGTTTGGATAAACGATATCAGAATCAAACCCTTCAGGTTCTAAAAATACATGGTGCTCAGTTTTATTAGCGAATCTAAAAACTTTATCTTCAAGCGACGGGCAATAGCGCGGACCGCGTGATGTAATCTGTCCGTTAAACATAGGACTTTCATCTTTTGCGGCGCGAATTACAGCATGCGCCTCTTCGTTTGTTTCCGTTTGCCAACAAGAGATTTGAACGCGGTTAATTGAATCGGTCATAAACGAAAACGGTTTAGCAGATGCCTCGCCCGGCTGCTCTTTGAGATCAGAAAAATCGATCGTGCTGCGACGCAGCCTTGGAGGGGTGCCGGTTTTTAAACGCGCAAGCTTAAATCCAAGTGCGCGTAAAGAGTCGCTTAAGCCTTCCGCTGAAGCATCGCCCTCGCGCCCACCCGCAGATTGATCTTTTCCGGTATGCATTAAGCCGCGCAGAAACGTACCTGTTGTTACGATCAGAGCGTCACAAGTAATTATTTTCCCCGATCCTAAAAATAACCCCGTAACGCTACCGTCATTTACTGAAATTGCGCGCGCTTCGTCTTCAATGATCGTAACGTTTGGTGAAGCTTCTAGTAACTCGCGCACTCTTACACGATATAAATCTCTATCAGCTTGCGCGCGCGAGGCGCGCACAGCGGCACCCTTGCTTGAATTTAAAGTACGAAATTGAATTCCAGTATCATCAGTCGCGCGCCCCATTATTCCGCCAAGCGCGTCAACTTCCTTTACTAATTGTCCTTTGCCCAAGCCCCCGATAGCTGGATTACAAGACATCTGCCCGATGCCTTCAGCGCGCAAAGTTACAACGGCAACGCTGCACCCTAGGCGCGCAGCCGCAGCCGCAGCTTCAACCCCTGCGTGCCCACCACCTATCACTATTACGTTAAAATCCACCAAAGACAGGATATCTAAGCCATCGATTTAACTCAACTAACACAGAAACACGAGAAAAAGAGCTCTTAAGAGGAATCAAACTCAACGCCACACCGGATAACAGTAGGGCGTATGCGATGTATGCAAAATAACATTTATAAAATATTCAGCACACAGTGCCAGGCTTTTGGCGCGTTAAGCGGCATGCATTTTGGTTTAATTGCAGCACTGCTAATTACTTGGAGCATCCCTCAACAAAGCCGCCATCAACAAGAAAGAGAGAACTCTTCTCGCATTATTCATCAGTCGCTGGTGACTGAAATTACCGGCAACGAAAACGCTGCAGCTAACAGCACTGTCCAACCAAAATTAAGAAAACTTCCCTTCGGTAGGGAAGCTGCAACTATACTTTTTGTGTCGCAGGAAATTTCTGATTTTGGTCATGAAGATGAAGCTGCTAAAAAACTTGCCAAAGCTATCGTGAAAGAAAGTAGCGAAGCTGCGCTTGATCCGTTGCTTGTGGCAGCGGTTGTAAAATTTGAAAGCTCTTTTAGGGCTCATGCCCGCTCGCATCGCGGAGCGTTTGGATTAATGCAAGTAATGCCAGCAACTGAGCGTGGGTTATTAAAAACTATCGATACTTCGCTTTTATCTTTGCATGAAAAGCAGCTCAGGCTTGGTTCGCAGTATTTAGCTGAACTACAAAAAAGATTTCGCGGCAATATGTATCATTCATTAATTGCTTATAATTGGGGACCAACAAATTTAGCCTTAGCGTTAAGAAACGGGAAGCAAATTCCTTCATGTGCTGTAAAATACGCAAATAATATCATCGCTCAACAAGCCTCGTGGCGCGGCGAGATGCGACGTAATGCGAATAGAATTTAAATGAGGGTCTGTTACTGGCCTGCCTGAACATCATTTAGTCACTCGTTTGTTCGGGAGCTACTGTTGTTTTAACTCCGTAGCGCTTGCCGCGCGCGCGGCGAGCGACGGAAGCGAGAGCTCGAAGTACGCCAATATTAGTTGATGCGGCGCAGCTCGCGTTCATCCGAGTTATCGTGGTTAATACATCCATTTAGTCACCGATATTTAGTTACAGGGCACGAGAAAGAAGGGGACGAAAAAGAAGGCAAAGTGCTCCACGTTACAAACGTCGAAACACGAGATCTCTTGCTTTGGGTGACTGATTACCACCTTGACTCATTGCAAACATTGCAAATCCTAGAAAACCGCCAAGATCTTGCGTTCCGGAAAACCGTATTACCTGCGCGTCGGATTTTAATGGTTCAGTCGACCTCAAATTTATAGTCGCAGCCAATGCAGGACCGCTAAGTCCTATCCCGAATATTTCAGCGCTAATATCGACCTCGGGTTTCCATTTCATTTGAAGAATGGCGTACCCTTGCTCGTCAAGGACACCAGACTCGATTTCGAACTTTGCATTAATTACCTCGTCCTTCACTACAATCATGTAACCGGCTAACGATTTACCGCTTTGATCGAGATGAAGACGTAAACTTGTATTCTTGTCCTTAACATCTGCCAAACCAATGTAGTCACCGCTCAGCCCGTCGCTAGTGGAATAGACGACGAACGTCATCGACACTGTAATACTAACAAACAGCAAAATTAATTTTATATGGTTCATCAGCATAGGTCCGCCGGCGATCAAATGAGTTTGTAGGAAACGACTATTTAGTTTTCGAGTTGGCTATATCATGTACGTTTAGTAGTGCTTCGCAAATCACTCTAAAGAGCACTGGTGGCAGTATTAGCACTATCAATCCTAACCATAAGCCACCGGTGAAAATGAGCTTAATAGCCGATACGAAAGAGGCTAAAAATAACAACCAAAAGATCAGGGGAATAAAAACCGGACTCATTCGTGTCTGAAAAGAGCCCATCCCTTTCAATATACTTAATGATTTTACGAATACCTCGTTCGCCTGCATAAGTTTCTCCTTACTAATAATCGACATTTATGATCTCTGCCGCCGAGATAAGACTACAAAATCCAGCCTGCACATCTCCGGAGCTGACATATTGTCCTGCGTGCTGCTTTAGACTAACTCGCATTATAATCGGCTTGCGTCGGCTAAATTCAATAGTAAGTATTCCTGCTCGCTCGGGACCAACTCCTGCAACCGGATTCGAGGCAACGATGATATTTTTAGTATCAAATTTACTTGCAATGAAACCTCGTTTTTTTAGCTCTGCTCTAATGCCAGATGCGCTGATAGTCGAGCCAGGTGTAACAGGAGCACTTGTCTGAAAATACTGCCCAGTGAGGAAACTTCCAGATGCGGTAAAATTTATGATACAGGGCTTGGATGATGCGGTGGGTTCAATGAGCGGCTTTCCATGACAGGCGACCATCGATAGGAGAGCCGTCAACAATCCGACTTGAGTAAATTTATTAAGCACTGGTTTGTTAAGCACTGGTTTGTTAAACACTGGTTTGTTAAACCCTGGTTTGTTAAACCCTGGTTTGTTAAACACTGAATTCCGATGCATTGGATCCACGCAATAGTGTAAGAGTACCGTGTGCTTTAATTTCTGGATAGTGAAATAGTGGGGTGGGTGAGACAGTAAGCTCATTGCAACTGAGAATACTACGATTTATTTATGTGCTATAGAATACTTCATCACGATCGATCCCTTACCTTTTCTTTCGCATTTTGCAAACGAGTTTCGCTGAGTGCCCTCCTCCTATTTGGCATTCATACGTTAGTAGGCTGTAATGACTCGGTAACTTCAAAGACAGATTTCGGTTCCATTGAAAGATCACTGTCGCAGTCGCTAGAGTCCCAGCGAATATGTTTCCAAATCGCGAAGCAATTCCCCGTAACAGAATTTGCTGCAGCGCGCTGGAATCGATTTGATCCGTTAGTTTCTCTCGGATTTATGCAAGAGTCGTGGGGCATTGAAAATAGTCGTTCTTACGCGCCTCGACCGACAAAGGTGAAAAAATTTGCACTGACAGATGCTGCAAAGCCCTTTGTCGAGGTGTCAACACATTTATCCGATTCTGCAAATAAGTTTTGTTTCGCTCATAGAGTACTAACAAAGCTGATCTCGACTGCAGAAGCAACGCACGCAAGTAATGGCACTACATGGATGAAAGTAGAGTATTCGTCGCGAGTCAAACCACTTGAATGGTTTGCAAAGAATCAGTCTAGCTTTATCGAATACTTTCCTGAAATCGAGACATTGTTACGAGGCCTCGATAAAGAGGAAGTAAAATCATCTGATTTTATTCTAACATCATCAGGCTTTAAAGACCCTGATAGAGTGAATGTAGAAGAGGTAGTGTTAGGTCTACCGGCGGTAGCCAAGGTTAGACCGAGTGCAAATACTAATGGAAGCGGCATCGGTGCCCAACTCCAAAAACTCTTTCTTGGATTCTAATTGTGTAAATTAGCTAGAAGGCTTGCTGCTCGCACATCCCCGAGTCGCTTGGCTTTCTGTAGATATTTTCTTGCTATTTCTTCGTTTTTCGCGACACCATCGCCTTTCAAGTACATCAGTCCCAAACTAAATGTTGCTTCAGGATGATTTGCCCCTGCTGCTTTGATGAATTTTTCGCGAGCTACCGCGAAATCTTGCGAGCCACCAAGGCCCTTCGCGTATAATCGTCCCAACTGATAAGTTGCTTCGGGATTATTGGTACTTGATAATGTTGAAAGCATAGTCCGCGCCTTCTTAAAGTTTCCATTCTTCAATTCACGCTTCGCTTCGCTTAATGTTTCGAGCCTCGGTAATTGATCCTGTGAAGGCCTTCCCACAATATTCTCGTCCACAACATTCTCGTCCACAACATTCTCGTCCACCGCAGGCAGACCTACGGCACTCGCGGAACTTATGGATCGTATCGGGCGATTCATAGCTATTGAAGCTGTTCTATCGGCGCCGTCAGTCTCGACAGTTGAAGGCAGCGACGGTGAGATTGGATTGACTTCGTCAGATTCTGTATTTTTGAATTCTGCGTTTGATTTAAGTGAGCCTTCGATTTTCTCTACTAAGATTGAAAGTGCGGACTGCGCGCTAATAGTCGTGACTGCAGGCTTAGATTCGGTCTTAACAGATGCAATTGGAGTGCTTTGGAGAAGTTGGATAAACGTCTGGTTCTTCATTAAAAATGCGTAGTCTAACGCAGTAAGCCCCGCCCCATCCTTAATCGATCGATCCGCGCCCAATTCCAGAAATAGTTGAGCGATATGAGAATTCCGATTATTCACCATGTGATGAAGTGCCGTACGTCCATAGGCATCTTGGGCATTAATATCAGAAACAGCTACGAGCTGACGAATTATCTCGGCGGCACGATTAAACTCAGGATTGTCTCTGTTTTTTCGTGAGGTGTACTCCAGATTTGTGTCGACCTCTGAGTAACCCAAGAAAAACATCAATGGTGTCATGCCGGTAATATCGTCGTCGATCCCGCTAGCCTGCTTGTATCTCCATTCACCAGCCTTAGGGGTATCGATCTGTTTTTTTAAATTGACACCACCCACCGAAGCCAATGTCACAAGCCCGAGCGCTTTGTGGTTCTTGCGATAATCTTTCCAGATTTTCTCAAATAAAGTGAGACTATTGCCCACCCTCACATTAAAAGACGCACCTTTAGATATGAGAAATGCTGCAAGCTCACGTCCTTTCTCTCGACGAACCTCAAGACTAGTCGGTGCGAGCGCGAGTTCTAGCGGAAAATTCGTCCAACCTCGACCGCCTGTTTCGGTGTCTTTACTACACGGTGCGTTGAAATCTAACTGGGTTGCATCTACCGAATCGAGATAGGCTTTAACTGCCATCAAATCCCCATTTTCAGCCATGATGCAAAATTCACTATGATCTGCTGCTCTAAAACCTGATATTGCATGAGCATCAGCCTGAGGAACTATGGATAGAATAAAAAAAGAAGTTGCTATGCGGAATGCTTTACCCATGTCCGGATATTGGCGGCGTTTCTTGCTTCGAGCAATAAGCGACTTGCATTGCGGGGTCGGAGCGGGATCGGGGCGAGCGGAATGGTACATGACAACTTGGTATCCGTACGATGGAAATGGTGCCAGGCTACACAAAATTTCTAATTAAATAATTGGTGAGTGCCTGATTAAGCTTATCTTTTCTCATCGCAAACAACCCCTGCGGCGCATTTTCATATGCGATAAGTTTCGCCGAGGGAATTATGCGTGCAGCCTTCTTGCCCGTCATTTGGAAAGGCGCTGTTTTGTCGGCATCCCCATGAATCAAAAGAGTCGGGACTTTTATGCGCTCAAGATCCGATTTGAAATTAGTTCTTGAGAAACTATCTACACAATCGAGCGTGGCTTTAATTGATCCGCGCAAAGCAAGCGTCGAAGTCCCCAGGGAGACTCGTCCACCCCAACTTTTTAGGTACGCAGTTGTGGTTGCAGTAGACGATGGGAAGTTCCCTAAAAAAACTGCTTCGAATACTAAGCTATCGAAATTTATCATTAAAAAAGTTGGGGTGGACGAGTCACCTTGGCGAGCTAAGTCGAGTCGGGCTAACAAGAAAGATATAGCAGCTACAATATGGATTAAAACTTTGGTGACCAGTTACCGCAAAACATTCATTCCCTTAGCACTGATAATCTCTAGTAATCTAAGAGCTGCCGTTTGAGGCCTGGATGTTCCTTGTTCCCATTTATGAATAGTGGAAGAGGTCACATTGAGTAAGGCAGCAAAAACTCCTTGGCTTACATTAATCTTTTCTCGGATTTTTTTGATATCACGAGCCGAGAGATCTCTTACTTCCGGAATTCCCAAAGCCGCTAATTTTTCAACAGTGATTTTAGGTAGTCTTAAATCTTTGGCGGTATCAATCAAAGTATCTGATAAAGTTTTGCGCTTCATATTGTCTTCCTTTTTACTACTAACAATTCCCCAGCTTCTCGTTTTGCTAATCGTTCATTATGGGTAAGAGTCATAAAACCCTTGGCGAAGATCCGAAGTTGTTCTTCTTCTTGGCTTGTGAGATTCGCTTTATCGTTCTTCGCGTACCCATAAATGAATAAGGCAACATCCCCTTGCTTATAAATAACAATTGTTCTCGCTCCGCCACTTTTACCCCTTCCGGCGAGGGCTACACGCTTTTTAAAAATGTAGCTTCCTAAAGAATCTCCTTTTAGTCCACGCTCCTTCTCTTTTAGAGCGCTATCTAAATTATCGGCAGTAAGTCCTTCGGACTTAGCCCATTTGGCGAATCTTTTTGTTTTATAAATATCCATCTATATGCTTGCTTACTATAGTAACTGTTACCATAACAAAATGCAAGCAATTGAGTAGCCGGTCACCGAAGTTTTGATCCATACAGCTAAATCGGCGCCACCCCCCGGCGAATTGGTGCATGGCAACTTGATATTCGTACTAAGATCGATTCCTTAGAGGTATTAAATCAATCTCCTTTAAGTTGCATGGCACGAATGCAGGCTCGACGAACCCTTGGCTCCTACGTTGAAATTTTCGCCTACGTCGAGGCTTCGGCGGACAAATCGCTCCGCGGCCCCAGGCTCACTGATTATATGAAGTATTACCGATAACTATCGGACGGAATTCTGAGATTCGCTCGCGCAGATCAACGTACCGTTTAGCAATAGTAACAAGGCTTGCATCGGAGTTAAGCGGATTGAGGTCTTTGAAAAGTTCCTTCGCGACTGCGATCAAACGTACCACTTCCTGCGATATCTGCGGTGCAGCATCGGGTCTTTTAGAAATATTACTCGTGATTGCGGAATGCACCTCGGAGGCCAGCTGTTGAATTATCGATCGTGCATCGTTTTCATTGCGACAATTTTGAGTCAAAAATAAATAGACATGGCATTGGTAAGCGGGGAAAAAGTGAATGCCTCTCAGCGGAGCACCGAGATCTCCGTACGGACTGCGAACATCGGTGCGATATCCAACAATAAACTTTCCAATCGCTCTTGCATGCGCGATCTCAATCAATACGCCCGGGTCGAGCGGCTCATCAAGGTTGGCGACTACCACTTGGGAACGAGGTACGAAAATACCCATATCGGCGAGATAGATGATGTCCTCGACCGCTGAAGCGACTTGTTCAGGTTTCAATTGACTGCGTAGATGCTCAGTGAGTTTAGAAAATTCAAATCCATCCCTCTGAGGAAGATATGATCGAAATCCGTATTTCCGCTCGAGCTCTTCAACCAGAAGAATATTAAAAACTGACTCGCGAGCACAAAATAGAGCCGAAGCAGGATAAAGCATTAGGCCGTCAGTCATATTTTTCCTATTCCGAAATGATCACGTTCTAAGTGGCTTACTTCAAAGTCAATCTGCCATCAACAGCTTTGGAGATTCCTGGGACGGCGGAGCCATACTACGCCCCAGGGAGACTCGTCCACCCCAACTTTTTCGGTACGCAGTTGTGGTTGCGGTAGACGATGGGAAGTTCCCTAAAAAAACTGCTTCGAATACTAAGCTATCGAAATTTATCATTAAAAAAGTTGGGGTGGACGAGTCCTCCCCCTTGGGACGAGTCACCTTGGCCTT
>Ga0105046_10009794_pt1 | contig 14954 bp, 15 predicted proteins | sample MAT03_FD_78385 | JGI IMG/M metagenome (GOLD analysis project Ga0105046, IMG submission 78385) | Freshwater microbial communities from Lake Fryxell liftoff mats and glacier meltwater in Antarctica - MAT-03 (megahit assembly) | ecosystem: Environmental > Aquatic > Freshwater > Ice > Liftoff... | reverse complement strand
GTCGGCGGTCGGCGGACCGATGACCTGCCGGCCGAGACTGCCGCTGCGTACTCGCGGCTGATGGCGGCGACCCAAAGCATGGTGGCGACCGAGACGCTCGCCGCGCGCCCGCTCGACGGGGTTCGGCGCCTGCTCGACGTGGGCGGCGGCGAAGGGGCGTTCCTCGGCGCCGCGCTGCGCGCCACCCCGGGCCTGACCGGCGTCGTGCTCGACCTGCCGGCCGTCGCGGTTCGCGCCTCCGCGCGCCTCGCCGCCGACGGTTTCGCCGCCCGTACGCAGGTTGTCGGCGGCAACTTTCGCGACGGCCCGTTGCCGACGGGCGCGGACGCGATCAGTCTCGTTCGCGTCCTCTACGATCACGACGACGATGTAGTGGCCAGCCTGCTCGCGCGCGTCCACGCCGCCCTTCCGCCCGGTGGCCTGCTGATCGTCTCCGAGCCGATGTCGGGCGGCGAGCGGCCGACCCGGTGGGGCGACGCCTACTTCGGTTTCTACACGCTCGCGATGACCACCGGCCGCCCACGTTCGGCTGTGCGTCACGCCGAGATGCTGCGCGCAGCCGGCTTCGCGCGGATCGTGCGCCATCCCACGCGGCATCGTTTCGTGACCTCGGTGCTCAGCGCGCGGCGGCTCCGATAAGTTGACTTAAGCTGTAACGAATGGTTGACATCAAAAACTGTCAAGCTAACATGACATAGTGAAATCGGCGGCCCGGCGCGGCCCAGCGCCTAGACAGACGAGGAGAGGCCCAGATGGAGACCAGAGCGGTCCTGCTCGAAGCGCCAGGCAGGCTTTCGCTCGAAAGTCTTCCGCTGAACGCCCCGGGACCCAAAGACATCGTGGTGCGCGTCAGCCATTCGGGCATCTCCACCGGCACCGAGAAGCTTTTTTACACCGGGAAGATGCCGCCGTTCCCGGGCATGGGCTATCCGCTAGTTCCGGGCTACGAATCGTTGGGCGAGATCGTCGAAGTGGGTTCCGATTCGGGCCGCCGCGTCGGGGAGACGGTGTTCGTTCCGGGCGCCGACTGCTACGGCCCAGTCCGCGGCCTGTTCGGCGGAGCTTCGCGCACGGTCGTCACTGGCGGCGACCGCGTCATCGCGCTCGACGGCGGCGTCGGACCTGAGGGCGCGTTGTTCGCTCTGGCCGCCACTGCGCGGCACGCCGTCGCCGGCCTCGGCCACGATCTGCCGGAGCTGATCGTCGGCCACGGCGTCCTCGGCCGGCTGATCGCCCGCATCACGCTGGCCGCCGGCGGTCGCCCGCCGGTCGTTTGGGATCTTGACGCGGAGCGCCGCACCGGCGCCGTCGGCTACGTCACGGTTCACCCCGACGACGATCCGCGCCGCGACTATCGCACCATCTTCGACGTGTCCGGCGACAGCGGCATTCTCGACGTCCTGCTCGGTCGAATGGCCAAAGGCGGCGAGATCGTTCTCGCCGGGTTTTACTCCGAACTGAAGTTCGCATTTCCGACCGCGTTCATGAAGGAGGCGCGTATCCGCGTCGCCGCCGAGTGGAACCGCGATGACATGCTTGCGACCCGGATGCTGGTCGAGGATGGCGCGCTCTCGCTCGGCGGCCTCATCACGCATACGGCCCCGGCGACCGACGCCGCGATCGCCTATTCGACCGCCTTCGGCGACCCCACCTGCCTGAAGATGATCCTGGACTGGAAAGGCTGCGCATGACCCTTGAGCTCAAGATCCCGACCGACGGGTCCAGCATCGCCGCCAATGACGCGGCCTTGCGCGCCGAGGCCCACGCGCCGCTTGGCGAGATTCCGGTGCGCGAGGCGACCAAGGATACGCAGATCATCGCGATCTACGGCAAGGGCGGCATCGGCAAGTCCTTCACGTTGGCGAACCTCAGCTGCATGATGGCCGAACAAGGCAAGCGCGTGCTGCTGATCGGCTGCGATCCGAAATCCGACACCACGTCACTGCTGTTCGGCGGCAAGGCTTGCCCGACGATCATCGAGACCTCCGCCCGCCGCAAGCTCGCCGGCGAAGAGGTCGCGATCGGCGACGTCTGCTTCAAGCGCAACGGCGTTTTCGCGATGGAGCTCGGCGGTCCCGAGGTCGGTCGAGGCTGTGGCGGGCGCGGCATCATCCACGGCTTCGAGCTCTTGGAAAAGCTCGGCTTCCACGACTGGGACTTCGACTACGTGCTGCTTGATTTCCTCGGCGACGTCGTCTGCGGCGGCTTCGGCCTGCCGATCGCGCGGGACATGTGCCAGAAGGTCATCGTCGTCGGCTCGAACGATCTGCAATCGCTCTATGTCGCAAACAATGTCTGCTCAGCGGTCGAATACTTCCGCAAGATGGGCGGCAACGTCGGGGTCGCCGGCATGGTCATCAACCGGGACGACGGCACCGGCGAGGCGACCGCCTTCGCCAACGCAGTCGGTATCCCGATCCTCGCCACGATCCCCGCGAACGACGACATCCGCCGCAAGTCCGCTAACTACCAGATCGTCGGCACCAGTGCGAGCCAATGGGGCCCGCTGTTCGCCGAACTCGCCGAGAACATCGCCGGCTCCATCCCCAACCGCCCGCACACGCTGACCCAGGACGGGCTGCTTGCGCTCTTCTCCGCCAAGGACACCGGCGGCGACATCCGGCTCGAACCCGCCACCGACGCCGACATGCGCGGCAAGCACTACGCACCGAAACCCTCGCTCGAAGTGGTCTATGACAATGTTTGATCTCATTGAACTCGATCATGTCGAAACGGCGCTGCGCCGGCTTGCGACCGGCGATACGCGACCCGCATTCCGCACGGTCGATCCGGCCCCCGCGGATCACCCGAAGGGCGACATCTCCCGTTGTCCGTTTCACAACGGCGCGCTCGCACAGAGCAAGATCGCGGCATGACGCTCGCTCCCCGACTTGACGCCAGCGACGACGACCCGGTCGCGACCGACGCGGTCGCCGCTCCCGCGGATGGCCTCGGCTGTCATTCCGGCGCCGATAAGATGCGCGCCGAAGCGATGCGCGGCGGTAACGCCGAACTGTTGGAGAGGTTCGCGAGCGACTATCCCCAAGGCCCGCACGACAAGCCGCAGAGCATGTGCCCCGCCTTCGGAAGCTTGCGCGTCGGCCTGCGAATGCGCCGCGTCGCCACCGTCCTTTCGGGCTCGGCCTGCTGCGTCTACGGACTGACCTTCGTCAGCCATTTCTACGGCGCCCGCCGCTCGGTCGGTTACGTGCCGTTCAATTCCGAATCGCTCGTCACCGGCAAGCTGTTCGAGGATATCCGCGAGGCGGTCCACGATCTCGCCGATCCTGAACGCTACGACGCCATCGTGGTGACGAACCTCTGCGTACCGACCGCATCCGGTGTGCCGCTGCGCCTGTTGCCCGACCAGATCGACGGCGTGCGCATCGTCGGCATCGACGTGCCCGGCTTCGGCGTCCCCACCCATGCCGAGGCCAAGGATGTTCTCGCAGGCGCGATGCTCGCCTACGCCCGCCGCGAGGTCGAAGCCGGCCCGGTGCCGGCGCCGAAGGGCGGCAAGTCCGATCGCCCCACGGTTACGCTGCTCGGAGAGATGTTCCCCGCCGACCCGATGTCGATCGGCGCGCTGCTCGCCCCGCTCGGCCTCGCCGCCGGACCTGTCGTCCCCTGCCGCGAATGGCGCGAGCTGTATGCCGCCCTCGACTGCGGCGCGGTCGCTGCGATCCATCCGTTCTACACCGCTGCGATCCGCGAGTTCCAGGCCGCCGGTCGCCCGGTGCTCGGCTCCGCCCCGGTTGGAGTAGAAGGAACCGAAGCCTGGCTCCGCGCCGTCGGCGATATCTTCGGCGTGCCAACAGGCAAGATCGGCGACGCGCAGAACGTGGTCCTGCCCGCAATTCGTGCGGGTCTCGCCGCCAATCCCGTCAAGGGCACGATCACGCTCTCGGGTTACGAGGGCTCGGAACTGCTGGTCGCCCGCCTGCTGATCGAGTCCGGGGCCGACATTCCTTACGTCGGGACCGCCTGCCCGAAAACGCCATGGAACGCCGAGGACGCCGCCTGGCTCCGCGGCTGCGGCGTGACAGTGAAGTTCCGCGCCAGCCTCGAGGACGATTGTGCCGCGATGGAGGCGATCCGCCCGGATCTCGCCATCGGCACGACACCCGTCGTGCAGAAGGGCAAGGAAATGGGCGTTCCGTCGCTGTACTTCACCAACCTGATCTCCGCCCGCCCGCTGATGGGCGTCGCGGGCGCGGGCCAACTCGCACAGGTCGTCAACACCGCCATCGCCAACAAGACCCGCATGGAAACAATGCGTGCGTTCTTCGACGGCGCAGGCACGGGCGACACCGCTGGCATCTGGGAAGGGACGCCGAACGTCCAGCCCGAGTTTCGCGCCCGCCACGCCAAAAAGCTCGAAAAGCAGGCCCGCGCCGCGGCCGCAGCGGAGATGATCTGATGCTGGTCATCGATCATGACCGGGCCGGGGGCTATTGGGGGGCGGTCTACGCCTTCACGGCGATGAAGGGCCTGCAGGCCGTCATCGACGGACCGGTCGGTTGCGAGAACCTGCCGGTCACGTCGGTGCTGCACTACACCGACGCCTTGCCGCCGCACGAACTGCCCATCGTCGTCACCGGCCTGGCCGAAGAGGAAATGGGCCGCGGCACCGAGGACTCGATGAAGCGCGCCTGGGGAACGCTCGATCCGGCGCTGCCCGCCGTGGTCGTCACCGGTTCGATCGCCGAGATGATCGGCGGCGGGGTCACCCCGCAGGGAACTAACATCCAGCGCTTTTTGCCGCGCACCATCGACGAGGACCAGTGGCAGGCCGCCGACCGCGCGATGACCTGGGCCTTCACCGAATTCGGCATGACCAAAGGCCGGATGCCCAAGGAGACGGCACGGCCCGAGGGCGCTTCGCCTCGCGTCAACATTCTTGGGCCAATGTATGGCACGTTCAACATGCCCTCCGACCTGCACGAGATCCGCCGCCTGATCGAAGGGATCGGCGCCGAGGTGAACATGGTCATGCCGCTCGGCGCGCATGTCGCCGACATGCCGAAGCTGGTCAACGCCGACGCCAATGTCGTCATGTACCGCGAGTTCGGCCGCGGCCTCGCCGAAGTTCTCGCGAAACCGTACCTGCAGGCCCCCATCGGGCTCGACAGCACGACGAAATTCCTGCGCAGCCTCGGCGCGATGCTCAGCCTTGACCCCGAGCCGTTCATCGAGAGGGAAAAGCATTCCACCATCAAGCCGCTGTGGGATCTGTGGCGCTCGGTCACCCAGGATTTCTTCGCCACGGCTTCGTTCGCCATTGTCGCCAACGAAACGTACGCGCGTGGCATCCGCAGCTTCCTCGAGACGGACATGGGCCTGCCCTGCGCCTTCGCGGTCGCCCGCACGGCCGGCAAGAAGACCGACAACGACGCCGTCCGCGCGATGATCCACGCCAAGCGCCCGCTGGTCGTCCTCGGCTCGATCAACGAGAAGATGTACCTCGCCGAGATGTCCGGGGGCTTCGGCCCAAAACCGGCGTTCATCCCCGCGAGCTTTCCCGGCGCCGCGATCCGGCGCGCCACCGGCACGCCGTTCATGGGGTACGCCGGCGCCACGTATCTGGTGCAGGACGTCTGCAACGCGCTGTTCGACGCGCTGTTCCATATCTTGCCGCTCGGCTCGGAGATGGACGCGGCGCAATCGACGCCGACCAACCTGCGCCGCGATCTGCCATGGGATCTCGACGCCCAGGCGCTGCTCGACGAGATCGTCGCGTCGCATCCGGTTCTCACCCGCATATCCGCAGCCAAGTCGCTTCGTGACGAAGCCGAGAAACGCGCGCTCGACGGCGGCCACGCCCGCGTCGAGCGCACCACCGTCGCCAGCATGCAGCCCGGCTCGGGCCGAAGCTGAACGAACCGAAGAAAGGGAAAACAGAATGACCGCACAGACCCACACCGGCCACGCGCACCGGGTCCGGTACGCCAGCCGCATGGAATACGCATTCTACTTCACCCTGATCCTGATGATCTCGTTGCCCACGGCGCTCGTCCGCTCGGTCCTAGCTGACCGCGGCGCCGACAAGCATCGCTTCTTCGTGTCGGAGGCCTGGGCGATGGCCCAGCGCGTGACGCCGCAGATCTTCTCCGCCTGAGACGACGGAGTTCCGCTATCCGCTCCCGGAAACGGGAGTGGGTAAGCCTGACAAGCAACTGTCTGGCTCCCTGGCCGCGAGGTTTCTGCGGCACAGTCTAACTATCCGGAGGACAGTTAATGGCTGAAAATACCGGCCTGTCGTTTACAGGTTTAACCGATGACCAGGCCCAAGAACTGCACAGCGTTTACATGAGCGGGTTGTACCTCTTTTCAACCGTAGCGATCGTAGCACACCTCGCAGTCTTCATCTGGCGCCCGTGGTTCTGAGAAAGGCTCGAAAATGAGCAAGTTTTACAAAATCTGGCTGGTCTTCGACCCCCGCCGCGTCTTCGTGGCGCAGGGCGTGTTCCTGTTCCTGCTGGCGGTGATGATCCATCTCGTGCTGCTCTCGACCGACCGCTTCAACTGGTTCGAACAGTCGGCCCTTAAGTATCGCACGGCCGTCGTAGACGTTGAATAACCGTGCTGCCCTTAGCTGCGGGCGGGCCGCCCGCCCGCAGCGGACCCGACCATAACCACGGCGCGAGGCCGATCGCTTGGCCCCGACCGCTGACACGGAGACCGAAGGCATGGCCTTGCTCAGCTTCGAGAAAAAATATCGCGTGCGCGGAGGGACGCTCATCGGAGGTGATCTCTTCGATTTCTGGGTGGGCCCGTTCTTCGTTGGCTTCTTCGGGGTCGCCACCTTCTTTTTCTCCGCGCTCGGCACGATCCTCATCTTCTGGGGCGCGGCGCTTGGCGACACCTGGAACCCCTGGCTCATTTCGATCGCCCCGCCCGACATCTCGTACGGGCTTGGCATCGCGCCGCTGGCCGAAGGCGGGCTCTGGCAGATCATCACCGTCTGCGCCCACGGCGCGTTCATCTCCTGGGCGCTACGCGAGGTCGAGATCGCGCGCAAGCTCGGCATCGGCTATCATGTGCCGATCGCCTTCGGCTTCGCGATCCTCGCCTACTCGACGCTCACGGTGTTCCGGCCGATGCTGCTGGGCGCCTGGGGTCACGGTTTTCCGTACGGCATCTTCAGCCATCTCGACTGGGTGTCGAACGTCGGCTACCAGTACCTGCACTTCCACTACAATCCTGCGCATATGCTTGCAGTGACGTTCTTCTTCACCACCACGCTCGCGCTCTCGCTTCATGGCGGCCTCGTCCTCTCCGCGACGAACCCTCCCAAGGGGCAGGAAATCAAGTCGCCGAGCCACGAGGATACCTTTTTCCGCGACTTCATCGGCTACTCGGTCGGCACGCTCGGCATCCACCGCCTCGGGCTCCTGCTGGCGCTGAACGCCGGCTTCTGGAGCGCGGTCTGCATCATCATCTCCGGGCCGTTCTGGACCAAGGGCTGGCCGGAATGGTGGAACTGGTGGCTCGACCTGCCGATCTGGGGGAACTGAATCATGGCCGAATACTATAATATCTTTACCCAGGTGCAGGTCGCGGGCCATCCCGAGATGGGGGTGGCCGGCGGGGGGGCCGAACTCGGCCGCATCGGCCAGCCCGGCTTTTCCAAGCTGATGGGCTGGATCGGCAACGCCCAGGTCGGACCGATCTACCTCGGCTCCTACGGGCTCATCTCCATCGTCTCCGGGATCCTGTGGTTCAACATCGTCGGCCTGAACATGCTGGCGTCCGTGGATTTCCAAGTCGGCCAGTTCGTCCGCCAGTTGTTCTGGCTGGCGCTCGAGCCGCCGGGGCCCGAGCACGGCCTGTCGATCCCGCCGCTCAACGACGGCGGCTGGTTCATAATCGCCGGCTTCTTCCTGCTGGTCTCGGTGATGACGTGGTGGGTGCGGAGCTACAAGCGCGCACAGGCGCTCGGCATGGGCTACCACGTCTGCTGGGCCTTCGCCGCGGCGATCTGGCTGTTCCTGGTGCTCGGCCTGATCCGGCCAATCCTGATGGGCTCCTGGTCGGAGGCGGTGCCCTACGGCATCTTCCCGCATCTCGACTGGACCACCGCCTTCTCGATCCGCTACGGCAACCTGTTCTACAACCCGTTCCATGCGCTCTCGATCACGTTCCTGTATGGCTCGACGTTGCTCTTTGCGATGCACGGCGCCACCATCCTCGCCGTCTCCCGCTTCGGTGGCGACCGTGAGATCGAACAGATCGTCGACCGCGGCACGGCGACCGAACGCGCGGCGCTGTTCTGGCGCTGGACGATGGGGTTCAACGCCACGATGGAAGGCATCCACCGCTGGATATGGTGGTTTGCGATCCTGACGCCGATCACGGGCGGGATAGGGATCCTGTTGACCGGCACCGTAGTCGACAACTGGTATCTGTGGGCGGTCGAACACAACTTCGCGCCTTCCTACGAGCCGGCGATGGGCGCGGGCGGTTACGTGACCCCTGAGACTGGAAACTGACATGGCAAAGTCTAGACAGCAGATCCGCGATGAAATGACTGGCCTCCTCTTGCGGGGGGGCCTGATCGGGGTCATCGCTTTCGCCGCCGCGGTCGCCTTCATGGTGATCCCCATCCAGATCGGCAAGATCTGGCCGACCACCTCGATCCAGACCGGCTATCGCGGCACCGGTATGGACGTGATCAGGTTCGACACCCAGATCGCGGCGACCGTGGCGGCCAACACGCCGCCGGTCCTCGGCGCTCCGATCCCCCCCGAAGCCGGGGCGCCGCTCGCGGGCGACGCCTACCCCTTCGCGGAGGCCGCCGGCGTCGGCAACCTGACGGTCGCGAACTTCGATCGCCTGAACGCCGCGATCGCGGTATGGGTCGCGCCTGAAGCCGCGTTCGGGGCGTCGGACGGCTATCTTCAGGCGATATCCGTGCGTCACCTCGAAATGACGCGGGCGATCAACGACGAGTGGGACGCGCATGTCGGCCCGACCGGGGTGAACTGCTACACGTGCCACCGGGGCGAAAGCGTTCCGCTCGACACCTGGTTCTCCCCCGAGCCGCTGAACAACTGGGCCGGTCCGAACGCGATGTTTCAGAACCAGGCGACGGCGATGAACTACTCCACCGCGCTGCCGGTGGATGCGATGCAGACCTATCTGCTCGAGACCGAGCAGCTGGTCGGCGTGAACGGCTATGACTCCCGAAACACGACGGGCGAGCCGGGCGCGTCGATCTACCACACCTACCAGACTTTCTCGCTGATGCAGCATTTCGCGAACAGTCTCGGGGTCAACTGCACCTACTGCCATAACACACGCTCGATCGCCGATCCCGCCGGCTTCACGCCGCAATGGGCCTCGGCGCAGATCGGTCGGGCGATGACGCAGGACATCAACAACACCTGGATCGTGCCGGATCTCGAGCTTCTCCCGCCCGAACGTCTCGGTCCGCTCGGCGACCCGGCCAAGGTGAATTGCGCGACCTGCCACCTCGGCGCGCCGCAGACCTTCAACGGCGAGAGTGCGGTTGTCGATTTTCCCGAGCTGGTCAGCGCCGAGCCGGTCTACGAATGACGACGCGGCGCACGCCGCCGCGCGTGCGCCCGTCCGCCGACACCTGCGCGTCCTCAAACCTGCAGGCAAACTCCAGGCCGCCGGGCGATCCGGCGGCCCTTTTTTTGCTTTGATGGAAGCGCGCGCGATGTTGCATGGCCACGGCAACACGAGTCTGAATTGAGCGGCAGCGGACAGCGACTTTGCGATGAGATGACGGGGCAGGGCAAGAAGCGGCGATAGGTCGACGCGGCCGACCCCGCGATTTGCGTTCCTTCGAGAAAACGCGAACCGCTGGAGCAAGCTGGAGGGTCAGCGCGTCGGTTCGGCGCCGTCGCCTTCGAGCAGGGCGCCCAGGAAGCCACCGATCGGGGCGGCGATTGCCAGCATGCTGCGCGCGGCGGCGAGGCTCGGCTCGCCGAGTTGCGGCAGCGGCGCGTCGAACGCGGTCTCCGGCGTCAGCGTCGCGAGGTCGGGCGCCGCCGTCTCGGTGGGAGCCGCCTCGCCGGTCTGGGCCGCCATGAAGCGGGCCATCGCACGGCGTTCGGGGTCGGTCTCGCCCGCGTCGATGCGGTCCCAGTCGCCCGAAGCCCATGCGTAAGGCTGGGCCTGCGCGTCGGCGCCCGCCTCGGCGAGCAGCGCAATCGCGGCCTTGGGTTGGCCTTCACGCGCGAGGGCGGTCGCGCGCAGCGTCAGGGCGTCCGGGCCGGCGAGCCCATCGAGATTGGCGAGGGAGGATTGCGCGTCGCCGACGGCGAGATCGGCGCGCGCCGCGATCAGACGGCTCGCGACGTCGCCGCGCGACAGAGGCCCGGCGAGCACGCCCAGCGAAGCGTTCGGCAGGCCCACGTCGATCAACCGGGCGGCGATGGCGGCGCGGGTGGCGTCGGCATCGGGCGTCGCCGGGATCAGGTCGGCGGCGTCGAGGATCGTCTCGGCATAGGCGCCCGGCCCGACATGCTCAGGTTCGGCGGCCCCGAGCACGGTCTGGCCGAGCTGGGCGAAGCGCTCGCGCGCGTCGGGAAGGTCAGCCGATGCGGCGCGGACTTCGGCCACAGCGTCGGCGAGCGCGCCGCCTTGCGCCAGCGCCTCGACGAGAAGGCTGCGCAACGCGGCCTCGCGCGGATCGCCGCGCTGCTGGACCGCGGCGCCGCGAAGGTCGAGGAGAACCCGTTCAGGCACAACCAGGCCTTCGTCGAGGGCCAGCCGCGTCATCGCGATCAGCGCGTCGACGCCGTTGTAGGCGTTGCTTTCGGCAAGGGCGCTCAGGTTCGCCAGCGCGTCGCGGGTGCGGCCTTCGGCGGCGAGGAGCAGGGCGGTCGCGAACCGCAGTTCGACGGTTGGCGGCGCGCCGGGCCGGGTCAGCGTGACCTCGATCAGCCGCGCCTCGGCGGTGCGGTCCGCATCGAGGAGACGCAAGATCAGCGTGGGGCCGACCACGGCGCGCAGGTCGGGCGGCAGATCCGCGAAGGCCGCCTGCACCGTGGCGAAATGCTCGGCGTCGTGGTATGCGGGAGCTGCGCCGGCGATCGCGAGCCAAAGTCCGTGCCGCCCCGGGCAGGCGAGGTCAAGCGCCAGCGGACCGTCGGGATCGACCGGGCGACCCTCGACGGTGCGTGCGAGATCGGCGAGAAGCGGGCGGTCGGGAAACTCGGCCCCGAAATCCTCGAGCAGGCTCTCGGCCTCCGCGCCGAACCCGAAACGGATATAGAGGCGGGCGAGGTCGCGCAATGCGCGCGGTTCCGGACGGTCGAACTCGCCGACTATCCCGCGCATCAGCTGTGGGGTCTGGGCGTGGAGCGCGAGGCCGTTCGTCCAGCGCCCCACGTCGAGCGCGTCGTCGGAAACGCATGGGTCCGGCTCCTCCGCGCGTCTTGCGGCGCGCTTTGCCGCGAGCGTGGCGTTGTCGCGATCAAAGACTGTCATGGCCTCGATCTGCTCGTGCAGCATCAGGTCGGCGAGGCCGTCGGCCGGCGTCGCGCTTTTAGGAGCGGGCGCCTGCGGAGCCCCGGACTCCTCCTCCGCAACGGTTTCCCGATGCATGGCGTGTTCGGCTGCAACGGCGTCGATGACTTCGATCGGTTCCGCCGGCTGAACGGGAGCGGGTTCCGGTTCGGGCTGGACCGCATCGGGCGCGAGCAGGACCAGGCCCTGATCGGCGGCCCGCGACAGCTGTTGCAGCAGCACGGATTCCGCCGAGGCGACCGCGGTCGACTCGCGTTCGGCCTGAGCCTCGGCGGCGCTCGCGGCGTCATCGCTGGGGCCCACCGTCTCGGGTTCGACGGGCGCCTCGGCCGCCGCGTCCGCCGACTGCGACCCGGGAACCGGTTGCGATGCCGCGCTCTCGGTAGCGGACGCCGCTGTGCGGTCCCCGACGTCGAGCGCGAGGTGGCGCGCCGCGACGAAGGAAGCGGTGATCCGGCAGTCGCAATTCACCGTGACGTCGACGCGCGTGCCCAGGGCCGTAACCCGCGACGCGATCGCCGTGACGCGTGTGCGCGGGATCCGGTCGAAGACGCCCGCGGTGCCGAAGTCGATCCGGCGGCCGGGAAAAAAGATCGTCGCGGCGCCGGGCGCGGTTTCGAGCGACCATTCGGTCGCCGGATCGATCGCCATGACGACGCGGGTGAATCCGTTGTGTTCGCCGGTGCGGATCGGCCCGCCATTCTGCGCGACCTGCGCGGCGGCCGGCAGTGCGGCGAGAGCCGCGAGAACGGCCAGAATGGCGCGGATCACGCCGCGAGGCTCTGTTTGGAGGCCTTCAGCGCGTCCTCCAGTGCGCCATAGCTCGGGCGGACGCCGGCGGGCGTGTTCTGGCGGCCGACCTCGACGCAGATGTTCGGCGCGTGCTGATACAGGGCCGCGACCATGACTTCGCGGATCAGGTTGTAAAAATGCTGGTCCTCGTCGATGACCGCCTTCACGCGGACGGCGAACGGACCGACGAAGCCGTAGGCGAGGAACACGCCGAGAAAGGTGCCGACCAGCGCCCCGCCGATCATCTTGCCGAGGATTGCGGGCGGCTGGTCGATGGAGGCCATGGTCTTGATGACGCCGAGCACGGCGGCGACGATGCCGAGCGCCGGCAGGCCGTCGGCCATCGTCTGCAGCGCGTGCGCAGAATGCTGTGCGTTAACATAATTCTGTTCGATGCGCTTGGACAGCACCTCTTCGACCTGGTGGGGGTCATCGTAGTTCAGCGAGGCCGAGCGCAACGTGTCGCAGATCAGTGCGACGGCCTCGCCGTCCGCGAGGATCCGCGGATAGGCGCCGAAGATCGGCGAGGCGCCGGGGTCTTCGATATGGCCGTCGAGCTCGACCGGGTTCTGCCGGGCGATCCGGATCAGCTGGAACATCAGGCATAGCAGATCCTGGTAGTCCCGGGGCTTCCAATGCGGGCCCTTGAACACCTTGCCGACGTCTTTCACGGTATGCTTGATCCCGTGCATGTCGTTCGAGAGGACGAAGGCGCCGAGAGCCGCGCCACCGATCATCATCATTTCGTAGGGCAGGGAATGAAGAATGATGCCGATCTTGCCGCCGGCGATGGCATACCCGCCAAAGACCATTACGAAGACAATACAAATTCCGACGATGCCGATCATGAACCGTGAACCCCTCGGCGCCACTCGAGGCGATGCTTTCGGCCTCACGCCTTATGTGACCGCTCGACCTTAAAAAAGGTTCAAGCGCTGGTCATTCCGTTGGAACATTCGCATTTCGGCTCGCGACCGTCAGCGTGATCGCGTAGGCGGCCGACGGCTCCATGCCGGCCAGGATCGCCGCGGCGATCTCCGGGCGAAGCCGCACGAGCAGACCGGAGGCGAAGGTCACGTCCATCTCGCCGAAGATCTTCGCGGCGACGGCGGGCTTCATGTTCTCATAGACTGCCGTCATCGAGGCGATGTCGCGTTCCGCCGCGCTGTCGGCGAGCGCGAGCGTTTCCTCAAGCTGGCGTTGGGCCGTCTCGAACGCGGCGAGCTGCTCGGCGAGCTTGGCTTCGGCGACGTTGAGCGACTGCTGGCGGTCGGCGAGGCGCTTGGCCTCGGCGTCGAGCTGCGCCTCGCGTTCCCGGATCGCGGCGAGCAGGCCCTCGGCCTCGGGCGCGTCGATCGACCCGGCGGAAGGTTCCGGCGCCGCGAGTTCCTGCGCAAGCGCCGCGCCGCTGTCGGCGAACCGCAGCGCCGCCGAGGCAAAGAAACAAAGCACGATAAGTCCGACGCCGCCGACGACGACCGGGTTTCGCGTCGAGGCCATCGCTCAGCGCTCTCTGCCCGAAGCGATCGTACCCAGCGCAACGAGCAGATCCTCCTCGGTCCGCGGTGGCGTGGGCTCTGCCTGCATCCGGCGGCGGATCATCGCTTCGAGCGACTGTGTTCGGCGCGGTTTCGGAACGCCTTCGGGCGCGAGGTCCACATCCGGCTGATCCGCCAGCGCGGCCCCGAACTGGGGCAGCGAAACGAGCCGCGGCCCGAGGCCGTCGCGGCGGCGCACGGAAATCGGCTCGTGTTGGGCGGGCGGCGCGGCCGGCCTGCCGGGTGGCGCGACGGTGGGCTCGTCGGCCGGCTGCAAAATGGCGTCGTACCGCGACGGACGGTCGACGCGATCCGAGAGTTGGGCGCGGGCCAGCGGGTCCTTTGTTGCGACGAGGAGCAGGCGGAGCTGACCAGCCGCCGCCTCGGAGCGGGCGGTCAGCTCGCCGAGTGCTCTGCGGCTGTCGCCGGACGCGTCGCGGGCCTCGTCGAGCGTGGTCCGCGCCAGCTCGATCTGGCGCGTCAGCGTGACGATTGCGCCGCCAAGACCTGAATCAAGCGACTTGAGCGCCTGGACCCGGCGAGAAAGCATCCAGCAATAGATACCCGCGAAGAGCGTCCCTGAGATCAGCAACCCGTCCGTGATAAGGCCCACGATACTTTCCCTAGTCAGTTCAGGATGAATTCGGTAACAAGCAGATCGCGCACGCGGCCCTCGCCGGTCACGACCTGGACCCGCCGCAGCATCTGCGCCCGAAGCCGCTGGATCGCGGCTGGACTTTCGAGATCGCGCACCTCCACCGCCCGCAGATAGGTGTTGAGCGTGTCGAGGATGCGCGGCATCAACATGCTCACCTCGGACGAATACGCGGGCTCGACCTCGAGTTGCCCGGTGAACCGCAGGTGCCGGGCCGCGGAACCGGGTGGAAGCGAAATCATGATCGGCTCCATCGCGACGAAGGCGAACTCGCTCAGGTACGCGGACCCTGCGGCCGCGTCCTCGCCAAGCCCGCCGCTCTCGCCCTGGCTGCCGGCGCCGCCGCCAAGCAGGGCCGACGGATCGATCATCCCGCTCCAGACCGAATAGAAGCCCGCGGCGCCGAGTGTGAGGCCCGCGACCAGCCCGAAGATCAATCCCTTCCTGCCGCCTTTTCGCGGTTTGGC
>Ga0105046_10009792_pt1 | contig 14954 bp, 13 predicted proteins | sample MAT03_FD_78385 | JGI IMG/M metagenome (GOLD analysis project Ga0105046, IMG submission 78385) | Freshwater microbial communities from Lake Fryxell liftoff mats and glacier meltwater in Antarctica - MAT-03 (megahit assembly) | ecosystem: Environmental > Aquatic > Freshwater > Ice > Liftoff... | reverse complement strand
CACCGCCTTTCTCGCGGTAACACATATTTCAGAAACTCGGTGCTTCGATCTTATAGCCTGCTTTCAGCCAGGAGAGAAACCAATCCGCCGTCTTTAAGACGGTGGTTGTCGCATCTCGAAACGCAGGCTGAACTCTACGACTTTGAATCTCCGGTGATCCAGTAGTTTGGTTTTCGCGAACTATGTGCAATCGCTAAGACCCATAGAGTATCATTTCGTAATACGTAGGGAATATAGTAGGGGAAAATGCGGAGATTAATGCGACGATAGCCCCCGGAACGCATCCTGTATAATTTATGATGTTCGGACAGCCACAGGACATAACGGGTGACTTCATCTTTGAAGCGGTAACCCAGTCCGGTATGAGCATCTTCGTAATAGGAAATCGCGTCGAGAAACTCATCCCTTGCCAGCGGGACAAAGTTGATATCCATCAATTAAGACGCTTGTCGGCTTCGCTCATGACATCGTTGTAGGGAATTCCCGTCACAGAGCCGTTATCGATAGCCTTGATTCGAGCTTCGATCTCGTGCTCCCAGGCCTCATCGACTCCCAGATCACCGCTCGACTGATCGATTTCCAGCAGAAAACCAGCAAGTGCGACTCTCTGGCGAGGGGGAAGCTGGAGAGCTTCACGGGTGAGTTCTTCAATGCTCGTTTTCATGCCTGTAGTATGACATCATAACGATTTACCGTCAACGCGGCTTTTTTGCCTATTTGGATTGTCGTAAAGTCTGGGTAGTCTTGGACAAGCCCCGTCGATCCCGGACGCAATTTGCTGCGGTAAATTCTAAAACTGTGTATTGAGCAGAACTTAGAACATAGAACCCCGCACGTAGCACTTCGCACGCTGCTTGGGTCAGCTCCATTCACTCAGGAAGGCGTCCATGATGAGAGGGAGGTCGCGGCTGTAACCGCCTTCCAGTATAGCCGCGGTAGGGCAGGCGGCGTTTTTGGCCCACATCCCGAGCTTGGCAAAGTCTTCCATTTCGAGGGTCATCTCGGTGATCGGGTCGCCCGAGTAGGCGTCGAAACCGGCAGAGATCAGGATCAGGCCGGGGTTAAAATCCAGTACCTTTTCCCAAGCGAGCCGGAGCTGGTGGAGGTGTCCTTTCCTCGGAGTCATCGGATGCACAGGCCAATTGGAGCAATTTGCGCGGGAGGTGGTTCCTGTGCCGGGGAATCCGGGATACTGGTGGACGGAGCAGAACCGGATATTGGGGTGGTTGAGGACGATGTCCTCGGTGCCATTGCCGTGGTGAGCGTCGAAGTCATAGATCGCCACGCGTCCTACGCCCATCTCGACGGCTTCGAGTGCGGCGATAGCGATGGAGTTCAAATAACAAAAACCCATAGCCTGGGTCCGGGTGGCGTGGTGGCCGGGAGGGCGCATGAGTGAAAATGTTTTCTGGCCTTTAAGGGCGCGATGTGTCGCGTCGAGGGCGGCCCCGACGGCATTACGTGCGATGCCGGTGATTTCTGGGTAAGCGGGTGTGTCGCCGTCGAAGTCATCTAGCGGGTGGTCGATATCCATGAGGAATTGCGGGCTGTGTGCGCGCAAAATGCTCCGGTCCCCGGCAGCCTGTGGTTTTACCCAGTCCCAGTCGGGATGTGTTTTCAGGAGATGGGCGGCGGATTCACGGACCCGGAAAGGGGCCTCGGGATGCCCTATTTTCTGATAGGAAGCACAGGCGGGATCATGGATGAGGGTGATCATTTGGGGCTTACTCGGAGAAACGGAAAAGGATTTTCCCTTTGCGTCCGGAGGTTTGGGCCTGTGAGAGGGCTTTTTTATATTCTTCCGGTGGGTAAATGGATTCGATAAATGTATAGAGGACACCTGATTTGAAGAGGCCTGCGATTTTTTCTTCTACAGCGGTTTGCTGGTCGCGCGGGGTGAGTTTCTTCCATTGGGTCAGCCAGAAACCGCGGAGTTCAAGATTTTTAAAAATCAGGAAACCATTAGGCACTTTCAGGGATTGTTTCGACATGGCCCCGTATGTGACCATCGCTGCGGAATTCCCGAGGGCACTGCAGACACGCAGGGCGCTGTCACCCCCGACGGCATTCAGACCGAGTTTAATCGTGGCTTTGCCGGTGAGTGCGGTAATTTGCTCGTCGGAGCCATCCTGATCCTCGACGACGACATCTGCCCCGAGGGCTTTGAGTGAATCGGCCACTTCGAGATTACGAACGAGGTTGACCGTGTGTAAGCCGAGGTGTTTGGCGATTTGAATGACATATTTGCCGACGGCGGAAGTGGCGGCATTTTGGATGACCCATTGGCCGGGGTCGAGCTTACGGAAAAAAGTCAAAAGACACCATGCCGTCAGGGGATTCACTGAAAAGACTGCGGCTTGCTCGGGCGAGAGTCCCCCGGGGAAAATCTCGATCTGGTCGGGGCGCACGGTTAAAAAACGGCGCCAGCCACCGACCCCGGCATGGAGGCGGACAAATTGTCCGGGTTGATAATGTTTCCGGGCATTCTCTCCGGCCACACAGATGCGCCCGACTCCTTCGAGCCCCGCGATCGCTGGGAGGACAGGTTTGAGCCCGTATTTCCCTTCGATATAATTAATATCACTGGGATTAATCGGACAAAGGATCATTTCAATCGTGATCTCATCCGGGCCAGCGACGGGCACGGGGATATCTCTGAGGGTAATGACTGCTGAGGGATCGCCGAATTGGTCGAATCCTAGTGCATTGGTGCTGGATGGGTGTGACATAAATATATATTTTCCTAACGATCTCCTTGGCCGTAGTAAGCACTGGGGCCGTGTTTACGTTTAAAATGTTTACTCAGGAGGTCCGGGGGGATATTCTTAATGTCAGGGGAGAGCTGGAGGGCTTTTATGGCCATCTCGGCGCAGATTTCCAGGGCGAAGGCATTTTCTACAGCTTTTTTACCGTGGGGTCCCCAGACAAATGGGGCATGGTGCCGGACGAGGACAGCGGACATGTCCCCGTGGTCGATATCTTTGAAACGTTCGACAATGACATTGCCGGTTTCGAGCTCATACCCGCGGGCGATCTCGTCGGCGGTCAGTGCCCGGGTGACGGGGATCTCACCATAAAAATAATCCGCGTGGGTGGTGCCAAAACAGGGGATGGGTTTCCCTGCTTGGGCAAAGGCGGTGGCGTTGCGCGAATGGGTATGGACGACCGCACCGATTCCCTTAAAAGCCTGGTAAAGGCGCAGGTGTGTAGGAGTATCGGAGGACGGGCGCAATTTGCCTTCGACAGTTTTACCTTCAAAATCCAGGACGACCATGTCTGTCGGCATCATCTGACGGTAATCAACACCGCTGGGTTTAATGGCGAAAACCCCTTTGTCCGTATCAGCGACACTGACATTACCGAAAGTCAGGTCGATGAGTTTAAATTCCGGTAAGAGCAAATTGCTCTCGAAACAGGCTTCTTTGAGTGAATCGTATGCGCTCATGGTATTTTTCTTTCTTTTTGAGGGGCCCGTTAATGGGGCACGGGCCTTATTTTAATGATCAGGCTTTGAACCCCGATGACAAGGTGTAATAGACCTCGTTATTACGGAGTTGCGCCTCGAATTCACGCAGGCGAGTGTCCTCGTCGATGACGACGAGTTCGATCCCGGCGATCTTGGCAAAGTCTTCCATGTGCTCGGTGGTGACCGAGTAGCTAAATCCGGTATGGTGGGCACCCCCGGCATAGATCCAGGCGGCACATGCGATCTTAAAGTCAGGTAGGCAATGCCACACGGCACGGGCGACAGGGAGTTTAGGTAGTTTTTTCGGGGGTTTAATGACTTTGACTTCATTGACGATTAAACGGAAACGGTTGCCGAGATCGATGAGTGATGCGTTGATTGCGCGTCCTGCGGGCACGTCGAAAACGAGGCGGACGGGATCTTCCTTGCCACCGATGCCCAGGGGATGGATTTCGAGGCTAGGTTTTCCGGAGGCGATGGATTCACAAATCTCGAGCATGTGTGCGCCTAGGACGAGGTGACCTTTCGGATCGAGATGGTAAGTGTAATCCTCCATAAATGACGTCCCGCCCTTGAGGTCGGCAGCCATGACTTTCATCGTGCGCAGGAGGGCGCAGGTTTTCCAGTCGCCTTCCGCGCCGAAGCCGTAACCGTCGGCCATGAGGCGTTGGACAGCTAGACCGGGTAATTGTTTGAGCCCGTGCAAATCCTCGAAAGTCGTGGTGAATCCTTTAAAGCCGCCTTCTTCCAGAAAAGCGCGTAGTCCGAGCTCGATGCGGGCCCCGTCACGGAGGGAAGAGTGGCGCGCTTGGCCTTTTTTTAAGGGTTTGGCGACATTGTATGTGGCCTCGTATTCCTTGCAAAGCGTGGTAATTTGCGTGTCGGAGACGGCATTGACATATTTAACGAGGTCGCCGATGCCGTACCCGTTGACGGAGTAACCGAACTTTGCTTCAGCGGCGACTTTGTCACCTTCTGTCACGGCGACTTGGCGCATGTTATCACCGAACCGGGCGATCTTCATCCCTTGTGAATCGGTCCAGGCCCGGGTCACACGCATCCAGGCCGCGATCCGGTCTTGGGTTTCGGTGTCGCTCCAATGTCCGACGACGACCTTGCGGTTCAAGCGCAGGCGTGTGTGGATGAATCCGGCTTCACGGTCACCGTGGGCGGATTGGTTAAGATTCATGAAGTCCATATTGATCGTGCCCCAAGGCAGGTCGCGGTTGAACTGGGTATGGAGGTGCAGGAAAGGTTTACGCAGGGTGGAGAGCCCCGAGATCCACATTTTCGAGGGGGAGAATGTGTGCATCCATAGGATGAGCCCCGCGCAATTTGCATTATGGTTAGCATCCTGGCAGAGGGAACGGATTTCCTCGGGGGTTTTCAGGACGGGTTTAAAAACAATTTGCTCCGGAATGCGGTTAGACTGGTTCAGGGCGGCGACGATTTTTTGGGAGTTCAGCGCGACTTGCTTGAGGGTTTCAGGCCCGTAGAGGTGTTGGCTTCCTGTGACGAACCAGATTTCGATGGGTTGAGTAGTGGTTTTTGACATAACGATGATATTTTTTTGAGTGAGGGGTTTAAAGAGTCGGGGGTTTAATCTTTAGATTGGCGTTGTTTGATATTGATGAGTTGTTTCATAAAAAGGGAGAGGTCATCCCCTTTGGTGACTCCGCCGAAATTGTCATGGAGTCTCATGTAGAGGAAGTACAGTTCATTATAGATATCCACGTTTTCTGCGATGGGTTTATAAGTAACATCCTTGAGTCCGGTCATTTTTGCCATGGCCGCGGGGAAGTCCGCGTAACCCCCTTTGGCAGAACCCGCGGCGACGGCAGCGGCCACGGCGCTGCCGAGGGCGCAGGTCTGGGGCGAACGCGATACTTTCATTTCGTAACCGGTGGCATCCGCATAAATCTGCATGAGCACCGCGTTTTTCTCGGCGATCCCGCCGCAACAAACCACGTCGGTGACCGGAACCCCGTACTCCTTAAAGCGCTCAAGGATCGCGCGGGCGCCGAAGGCCGTGGCCTCGACGAGGGCGCGGTAGATTTCGGCTTGGGAACTGTGCAGGGTTTGTCCGATTAAAAGTCCGGTGAGACGTTGGTCGACCAAGACAGTGCGGTTTCCGTTATTCCAATCAAGGGCGAGCAGGCCGGATTGTCCGGGTTTAAGCGCGGCCATTTCTTTTGTGAGCTCGCCGTGGAGGGAGTCTTGGCCCTTACAGACGACCTCGACAAACCATTTGAAAATATCGCCGACGGCGGATTGGCCGGCCTCAAGTCCGTAGAATCCGGGGAGGATGGAGCCATTCACGATCCCGCAGATACCGGGGATATCGGCGACTTTTTTGGTATTACTGACGACACCACAGTCGCAGGTGGATGTCCCCATGGCTTTGACGACGACACCTTCCTTGATGCCCACACCGATACAACCCAGATGGACATCAAAAGCGCCGATGGCGATGACGATGCCTTCGGGTAACCCGAGTTTGACAGCCCATTCTTTCGTGAGAAGTCCCGCTGATTCATTCAGGTCATAGGCCTTGTCGTAGAGGCGGTCGCGCAATCTGCCCAGCTCGGGGCTGAGCATATTCAGGAATTCCTTGTCAGGCAGCCCATTCCATTCATCACAATACAGGGCTTTGTGTCCGGCGGCGCAGATCCCGCGTTTGATATTGGCGGGATTTTTCACCCCGGACAATACCGCCGGGATATAGTCGGAGAGCTCCACCCAGCTATAGGCCGCATGGAAAACTTTTGGGTCGACATTGAGGCAGTGCCAGATTTTTGCCCAGAACCATTCGGACGAATAGGTATTGCCGCATTTGGCGACATATTGGGGGCGCTGCTCGAGGGCTAGATCGGTGATTTTACCGGCCTCCTCCACGCTGGTGTGGTCTTTCCAGAGCCAGCACATGGCGTTGGGATTATTCTTGTGGTGAGGGTGGATGGCCAAGGGCACGCAATTTGCATCGACGGGAATCGGGCTCGATCCTGTGGTGTCCACGCCGATACCGATTACATTTTCCGGGGCAAATTGCGCATCATTTTGTGCGGCGAGCTTTAGGGCCTCACGCACGCTCGTCTCGAGACCAGCAAGGTAATCCGCAGGATGTTGCCGGGCGAGATTGTGGTCTTTGGGGTCGATGATGACACCTTGGTGGCCGTGGGGGTAATTAAAAACGTAAGTTCCGACTTCTTTGCCGTTATTAGTATCCACGACGAGTGCGCGGACTGAGTTTGTTCCGTAATCAACGCCGATCGTATATGCCATATTTACCTTTTTTGATGTGCTTTATTTTAGCGGTAAAAAGCGCCCACTCACTTGAATGCTTTTATGATGTAAAGGGAAATTAAAGGTTTTACTGGAGACAAGGGCAAGTCAAACCCACCTGATTCTTTCAGAATAAAGGCGAATCGTGTATAGACAATATGCTCTCTCCGTCAGAAATCAGTCACAAGCTCCTGAATCTCGTTTTTAAAGTCATGTCTATGCCTGCTGGAAGGGGGGTAATGTCTTTTTAAGTAAAGACATTATTGGGATAGGAGGTGGACATCGGTCGTGGCTTAGGTGTAAGTAAGGGAATTAAGAGTCTGGATGGTCTTTTCCTAACTACCTAAGCATCCATTGATAAAACGATAATTGCTCCCATGGATTCATGAGGGCAAGGGGTATCAATGCGATGAAAAATTATATATATACAGTCAGTTTGTTTTTAATGCTCATGGGTTATACGGAGGTGTCAGCCCGTGACTGGTATTTTGTCGAATCCGGCGGGGTGGATATATTTTCCGGTCCCGAGGCGTCAGTGGGCACGATCAGCAATCCCCTGACAGCCAGCCAAGCTAACCTTGACCAGTTTTTTGCTTTCAACTACGGCGGGAGCCGGAATCCTGATCCCGGTGACCAAGTTTATTTCCGTGCGGGCACCTATACAAATAGTATTTTTTTGGCACTTGCGAACTCTGGGGCTGCGGGGAACCCAGTGACCATCTCCTCTTACACGGGTGAGAATGCTGTTTTCGATCTCGGATACACGGGGACAACCGTAAATAATGCTGCTTCAGGCATCGGAATATTTGCCAATAACTACACGGTTCAAAACCTCGAAATAAAAAATTCGCAGGGTTCAGGTATCACTATCTCCAGTCAGGGCGGGGGCGGGAATAATATCAATATTTTGGATAACAAGATTAACAATATTACTGGCACGGGGATAGCGATCTATGGTGGGCCGGGCAATGCGCCATTTGCTACGGTGCCCACTAATATACTGATTCAGGGAAATGAAGTGCATGACACTGTGAGGATGAATAGTAACCATGACACATCAGGCTGGAATAATGCAATCGGTTCGGGTGGGAATAATGTCACGATCCGGCAGAACTCGGTATATAATAACTGGGGAGAAGGAATTATCGCCGGTGGGTCAAATAACGTGGTCGAGGAGAATATTGTGCGTGATAATTTCAGTGCAAATATCTATCTTGACGGGGCGGTCAATAGCACGGTGCAGAGGAATCTTACCATTAATTCTGGAAATACGAATTTCTACTGGACGGCATCGACCCCGACCCCCGGGGTGCTCGGACCGGCGACGGGAATCGCGCTGGCCGATGAGAATGGGGGAAGCTCTTTGCAACTCAATAATAACCTGATCACCGACAATTTTGTCATCGGTGGAAAAAGCGGGTTTTATTATGGGGATTTCCTCCAAGGGGGGGGCTTTGATAACTCCCGTCTGATCAATAATACTTTCTACTCGACGGATACGGATATGAATACCGTATCTGGCTTGATCCATTTTGATTTAGCAGGAGGGCACACCCACGATAATTCATTAGGAACAAATAATATTTTTTTCTTGGATGGCCCGGGGGGCACACTGGTCAGTGTCGCCGGGGGTACTAATGGGCTGTCCTTTAGCCAAAATTACTGGAGCCCGTCAAATACCGGACTCCTATCCGGAAGCGGGGATATGGCTTTAACTATATCAAATGCGACTACAATCCGCGGTTATGTGAATGCCCTGACAAATTCCTCCTCTTTTTCCACCTTGTTAAATGGCGGGCTGGGGGCTAGCACTGATCCTTCGATCTTTGGGGGAGCCCGTTTTAATTTTCTCAGTGGTATCCAGTCTATTCCCGAACCATCCGAGATTTTACTCATCCTCGTAGGAGGGTTAATGGTTTATTTGAAATTAACTAAATGGAATACCTTACTGCCGAGTCGTCGCCGGAGATCCATATTATTGAGAGTTTATCCTATTGTTATACGGAAAAATGCATTTCTAAATGTAATATTGATTACTCTCATAACAGGCGTCATGGTCGATGCACAGGTCATTAGCGATACACTTCCCTATACAAACATCGCATCAACATCTTCGAATTCTGTGACATGGTCCAATATTAAAATCGGCGGGGGCGGGTATGTGACAGGCGTACAGGTGCATCCTGATGATTCAAATATTGTTTATATGAAAACCGACGTTGGTGGTTTGTATCGGTGGAATGCCGCCGACACATCATGGACACCGATCACTGACAGGTTTACATACAAAGATAAGGACTTGTATGGGATAGAGGGTATGGCGATTGACCCGAACAATAAAGACTTTCTTTATTTTACGGCCGGAGTCAGTCATTACAGCACAAATAATGCATTATTTTTCTCACCGGATCGCGGAAATACACTGGAAAGAATCAATTTCCCAACGGCCCCCAATCTCACTTTTGTTTATACAAACGGACAGACTTATGGGGGTGTCGGGGGAAATGATCAGTATCGATGGGCGGGTGAAAGACTCATGGTTGACCCAAACAATTCTAATTATCTTTTTTATGCGACTCACCGTGATGGATTACTCAGATATGACCGTTCGACTTTAACTTGGGCAGAGATGGGGGGCGGATTATTGACGAATGCCTACACATCTGTTTTTGCCGATCATGCGGGGATTACTGCATTTCATATTGATAAAAGCTCAGGGACGGCGGCAGGGTCCATGACGATGTATGCAGGACTTTATGGGGCAAACAGTAATCAGGGCGGGATTTTTCAATCAACGAATGGCGGATCCAGTTGGCAAGAAATCAGTACTGGGCTCCAGCCGTTTAAACCCCTGTCTTTTGCCCAGGCTGGTGATTCATTGATTGTCGGGACTGATAATGACGGTTTGTGGAAGTGGAATACCAATACGGGAGTGTGGCAACAATATGGGGTAGATATTGGGGCAGCAAATAATGTCCTGAAAATCACCAATGCGACCACAGGCCAATTCAGAATGGAAAACTTCACGACAGCAGGGGACATCTCAGGCATTTCCGTGGATCAATCAAATCCTAATACGATGGTGATTAGTAAATATGATCCAGATCGGAATTCTTCACGGATCTATCGTACGGTTGATGGTGGTACAAACTGGGAACGTCTTGACGAGTTTGGTCCCGTCGATGTGATTGGCCGTCCGGGTTGGGATACGGCGTCCAGACGATTTACAGCAGGGGCCTCTGACATCCTGATAGATCCCAATAATCCTAATACCGTCTGGTTTACCGAATATGCAGGTATTTATAGAAGTACAGATATCAACAAGGCCAATGATGGAAACACCATGACCAGGCCCGTGTTCGAAGCTTTGCGCGACAATCATGAGGAGATCGTCGTCAGTGATTTAATCAAAGCTCCAGGTAAAGCATTGATTTTAACCGCTGCTGACATGGATGGTGTCAGGATCGTGGACCCCACTCTTGCGCCCGCCACGCAGCTGGGAGGGGCATCCTTGATTCAAAACTCCTATCAGGTCGATTTTTTCAAAGGAAATAGTGATGTTTTGTATCGCGGAGCCCATGGATATATTGGCACAGGGAGTAATGAAAGAGGGGTGGTGCTTAAATCTACAAATGGAGGTCTTAATTGGTCAGATATTTCGTCATCTTGGACTAATCACGCAGGGCAATACGCGGTTGCACGAAAAATCGCAATATCTGCTACGGACTCAAATCGTGTTGTCGCAATAGACAGCACTGGAAAGTTTTCATTTACAGTAGATGGCGGTGCGTCATGGTCCTATTCCACTGTGACGAATACCTTTGGGACTCCCATAATAATCAGTAATAGAAAGTTTGATACAAGTAAACCGCTCGTGGCGGATGGGGTGGATGAGGATTTCTTCTATGCGATAAGGCCGCGAGAGGGTATTGCGCCTGCACAAATATACCGGTCCACAAATGGTGGGGTGAGCTTCTCCTATATTCAAGACCATCCACGGTACATTAGTAGTGCCGACAGTTTCGGCTTAGTGACACAACTGGGTATGCAAGGCGAGTTTTGGGCCTACAGTTCGGGGGATCCTCTCTATCGATATTATGACTTTGGGGTGAATCGAGATACCATCAGCACGGTCACAAGTTCGATTTTATTCAGTTTTGGTGCAGCTAAACCAGGAAATAGTAATTATTCCATGTATCTATTTGGAAAAATAACAGGGTTTTCTGATATGGATCGCATGTGGCGATCGGATGATATGGGACTGACATGGTTATCGATGACCGACACTGTCTTTCCTCTAGGGTTTTCTCCCAATGTGCTTTATGGCGACTGGGATGAATACGGCAAAATTTATGTGGGCTCTTCCGGACGCGGTGCTTGGCTGGGGACTTTGGAGTCTGTGCCCGAGCCGTCAGTATGGGCGCAAATTGCGTGGGGGCTCAGCACATTGATTACCGTATTATACATCCAATCAAAGGCCGGGCTTAAGAAAAAGACTTTGGTTTGATCAGTAGTTTTTTCGGAATGTCCTCGCCGAGCCTTTTTTTCTCGAGGAGGGGAATGCATGTGGTGAAAATATTCCGGAGATCAAACCCGATTTTGATTACGGGATAAGATGTTTTATAGTTGGACGGGTAATTAAAATGGCTGATAATCAATGGAGCCTCGTGGCCACGCTCTTTCATGGATTGTAATTCATCACAGACCGGCTTCAGGAGATTGTCATCGAGGATAATCACAGCGTCCGGACGCACACTCTCGTGCATTTGGGTGATGATTCGAATAACGTTCTTTGTGTTTTGTTCATCCCCGCAAGGAAGAGAAAAAGAGTGGCTGGGTGAGTGGGGGATATTTTTTTGTTTGAGGACGTCCATGATTGATGACGACGAATTGTTTTCTGGGACGCACAGGAAGAAGGGGCGGCGGATATTCTTGATGATCATCTTTTCCGCGATTAATTCATAGAGTGCCTTAAAGTCAAACCAGACCAGGATGTCGAAAAAACCGTCCAAATCACATGAGGTGAAACACGCTTTTGGGTGAATTTTATTTTTCACAAATACGGAATTATGGAACAAATGGGGATGGTCACAAAATATATATCCAGCAAATTTCATTTTTTGAGTAACTTCATCCAAAAGTAAAAGATTATTATCTGACATCCCGATCTTACTTAGGTGAAAGGGAGTTAATCGACTCTGGAGATCGTCTTCGATCTCACTCGCGGCAAGGATGAGTGATCGGGTGAAAGATGATTGTTCCCATGAGTCCCTCATAGAGACAAGGGCGTAGTTTTTTTCAAAGGGTAAAGAATCAGGAACAAGACTCCCCCCTTTTTTTGAGGTTTTGATCCAACCGTCGGAAACGAGTTCCTTTATTGCTTTATTCAGGGTGTCTCGACTGACCTTATAAAGGGTGGCCAACTCATTTTGAGTCGGTATCTTATCACCGGATTTTAATTCGCCGGTATAAATGCGTTTTTTTAATTCATAGGTAATTAGTTCTATTTTACCTATTTTCAGCACAAATATAGATTTCAAGGTAATTCAGATTATTGTCAATGATTATATAATTTAGCGACATCAAACTTGATAAATAACTGTAATTAATATAATAACCATATCCAATAGAATAATAATGTCTTATTTTGATTAGACATTATACAGATTTTCTGTCGATTGAAGATGGAATTTCACTCAGTATGCTTCAAGTTAGTATTTATCTGGATGGTCTTTTTAAAAGAACAGCATCCATTGATATAGAATAAATAAGTCCCACGCACTTGATCGAATATAAACGGGAATTATGAAGAAATATATTAATGGTATGCACTTTAGATACAATTTAATGAGTATTTTGATGGGGGTTATTTCCCTCCAGTGGGGGCAGGTTTTTGCTGCGGCCATCCAAGCGATTCCCTAACACTCCACCAAGGCCCTCCTCATGCTCTCTATTCTTAGAGAAAAAATCTGTCAACATATTCACCTCACCATGAATTATCACCCCCTCCACCTTGATCGCCTCAGCAGGAGGCACCCCCTTTATCTCATATTGGTGACAATGACTTTTTTGGTTCATTCCCGCTCCGCTGACTACGTGTACACGGGCACTACCAATATCATCGCTAATCCGGACCGGCAGATTTTGACAATACGACCCGGTTTATGATCAGTAATACCATTTGGCTGGATACCGCTCCAGCTATCGGACGCACAGTGGTTGAGAATATCTACAAACTTAATGAGTTCACGAATTCCGCCATCAGTTCGAGCTATTTGGACAGCCTTCAGACGGATTTTGACCTGATGCGTTCGCGTGGACAGAAGCTGGCCCCGACCTCCACCTATGACTGGATTTCACCTGTCACAAACGATGTGCCCGCAGCAACGGTGATCGGGCATCTTGAACAGTTAGCTACTATTTTAAATAGCAATAAGGATGTCATGAGTTTTTTGAATCTTGGCTTCATAGGCCGTTACGGAGAAATGCACACGTCCTCAAGCGGACACACTACCCCCGGGGATGTTACCTTCACGGCATCTGGCTTGCAAATTGTCGATAAAGTCATGGAAATCATGGCTGTGGATCGTATGTGGGCGGTTCGTTATCCAGATCAGTTATCCCAACTCTATACCACACCACTGGATTCATCCTTGGCCTATACGACCAATATTCAGGCACGTTTGGGTTTCAGTAACGATGGACTTATGCATGATGAGACCCATTTGGGAACCTTTACTAGTCCTTCAGGTGAGCCCATTCGCTAAGATGCTCAGACAAATTATGTGGGTCAATCAACTCAGTACACCGTGAGCGCCGTTGAGATGGCACCCAGTTCTCCTTACTCCGATAATGGAGCTTTGGCCCTCAGTGAAATTAATGCCTACCATGTTTCCATGCTTCAGGAAAACGAGAGTGACGGAGGGGTGGCGTGTACTTGCGGCCTGGGACTCCCAAGGTTTGTTGGATGATGTGGAGAATGCCCTCGGCTACCGCTTCCGTCTCATTTCCTCCAGCATTCCCTCTTTTGGCGAGCAGGGTGAAGCGGTGTCCTTGAATCTGATGATGGCCAATGATGGATCAGCTCGTCCTTTCAATCCGCGCGATATGGAGATTATTTTACGGAACCAGTCCACATTACAGGATTATTCTTTTGATGTCGCCCTCGGAGACACACGTCTTTTCCTCCCGGGAGCTGGTGAGACTAAAACGCTCAATCTTTCATTCGTATTGACCACAGGAATGGCACTGGGAGATTACGATCTCTTTCTCAATCTTCCTGACCCTGAGGTAACCCTGGCGGGGATTGCCGACTACAGCATCAATCTGGCTAATGAAAACCTATGGGAAAGCACGGCCGGGTATAACAGCCTGCAAGCCACCATTACAGTCCAAGCCGTCCCCGAGCCCTCTCGGTGGGCGCTCTTCCTTATCGGCGTATTAGGGTTGTTGTTTTTTTGCAGAATATCTTGGTTAAGGGAATCATCTTTGTCAGGATGTGTGACCAATGAGTAACGTATGGCAGCTGCTTCAAGCTTGCCGTCGACTGAAATTCTTTCCAGTCGTGTGCGTATTTTTGTTTGCATGCATACAGACGATTCATGCGCAGATGACCTATTCTGAGGCGACTAACTACGCTCAGACCTACCTGACCCAGTACGGCTACACTTGGGACGCTGTATCGAATTCGGTCCGGCATTATGACGGCACCTACCGTCCGCGGGAAAACGCCTATTATGCCAAAGTACTGTTGGAAACGGGTCGCGGCGAAGCAGACATTTTGGGTAGGGCAGAACTGGCGCTTGGCAGCGTTTTTAATAATCAGTTTACAAACGCAGCCGATCCCACTACCTACGGTCTCTTCAAAACCACGTCAACTGACACGAGTCTTTCACAGGTAAACCTCGTCTTGCATGACTTTACCGAACGAACCCTTCTGGAGATCCGCCAGACGTCGCAGTTCACAAACCTCAATACTTCCCTTCAAACCCGTTTTGATAGCAACACCCTCAATGGAGCCAACTGGACGGATACCTACCGGAACCCCGGGTGGAAAATTAGCAATCAGGATCTCAATGAGGTTTACATCAAGATCATCGCGGGGCAGACCTATAGCAATTCCGCTCTCTTGAATGCCGGCCTGACCCAATGGCAGACAACGTATGCCAGCAACAGTGCCAATGGTGGAATGGTGGAATGGTGGAAT
>Ga0105046_10009791_pt1 | contig 14955 bp, 11 predicted proteins | sample MAT03_FD_78385 | JGI IMG/M metagenome (GOLD analysis project Ga0105046, IMG submission 78385) | Freshwater microbial communities from Lake Fryxell liftoff mats and glacier meltwater in Antarctica - MAT-03 (megahit assembly) | ecosystem: Environmental > Aquatic > Freshwater > Ice > Liftoff... | reverse complement strand
GCCAGCTTGAAGCAGGTCTCCACGGCCGCCAGCGTCGTCTCAAATTGGGTGATCACGGCTTGCGAGTGCTGAATCAGCGCCGTTGCACGCTGTACGTTCCCGGCGTTCACGGTCAAGTTCGCACCACCGGCCACCACAATCGTGTTCTGGGCCGATGCGTCCACGTTGATCAGCGCGACGCCACTGGGCGTGCCCGTCAATACTTCAACGTGTTGCGTGTCCACCCCCACGGCCTGTAAATTGGCCCGCATGGCCGAGCCAAAATCATCATCGCCCACGCTGCCAATCAACGCTGCGGGGCCGCCCATTCTGGCCACGGCGTAGGCCTGGTTGGCGCCTTTGCCACCGCAGGCTGTGCGAAAGTCATCGCCATGCAGAGTCTCGCCGGGTTGCACCAAGTGCGGCACCCGGATGATGAGATCCATGTTCAAGCTGCCCAGAATTGTGATCATTTTTGTGGCTGGTGGCTGGTGGCTGGTGGCTGGTGTCGGAGGGTGTCGGAAGTGTCCACAGCGGACTGACACCCTGACACTCCTGATACTTTCCGACACCAGCCACCAGTGGTCGCCTAGTGACCGCCCCCAATCGCCTGTTCCTGCTTCAAATCGTCGTAAATGCGCTCCATGCCGGCCCGGACAATCTGGGTGATCATGGTGGCGTCAAAAGGCAGTTTGTTGCCTTTGCCGGGTTTGAGGGCGTATTGAGCCAGCACATCCGGCACCAGCGCGGCCACCTCGCTGCGGGGTTTGTTGCGCCGCACGAGTTCCTTGCCCTTGGCTTGCGAGGACTTGATGAAGTCCATCGTGTCGGTCAGGCTGGCGGCCATGCCGGCGGCGTCGGTGGTGGCGCCGCGACCCGGCACCAACAGGGTCACCTTCTTGTTCTTCTTCAGGGTGGCCAGTGCATCCGTCCAACGCGCGAAGTCGCCATAGGCCAGCGCGGCCGGTTGTCCAATCGTCACGTGTTCGCCAGTGAAGAGCACGCCGCTGGGTTGGGGAGGAGCACTGGAGATCGGTTCGCGGTTGCCATCCTTGCCGATATCCTTGATGGTTTCGCGAGCCGTTTCGCGCACGGACACATAGCATGCGCCAGGGGCATAACCGCCGATGTGCACGACATCGACGTGGATGGGCTGTTTGCTGCCCAGGGTCAAAGTACACGAGTCGGTAAAGGTCATCTCCGGCAGAATGTCCGGCTCATAGGCATCAAACGGGCTGAACGAGTCGTGCTGCATCGTCGACTCGACTGGGATGCGAAGATGGGCCATGGCGGCCTCGTGCACGACAATCGGCGCACGAATGGCGGCCACCGCCTCGCTGGTCATACGGTCGGGCGAGGTAAACACCACGGCCCGAATGCGCAGGTTGGTCAGTTCGGTCACGGCCGCGCGCAGAGCCTGTACCTCGGCCGCATGGGCGGGCAGGTCCACCAGCACCACGCCGTCCTCGCCCAGAATGCATCCCACGTTAATGCCCTGACTGGTGGTGTAAAGGTAAATATTCTTTTGAAGCTTTTTCATATCTTGTTCTAATTCCTGCAAAACAGCAGTCAGAGTTGGGCTGTGTCAAATAGGGCAAAGGCACATCCAGAGGCATTCACTGTGTCTGCTTAATGTTCCTGGCCGCTTCCGCAATCACATCAATTATCTGTTCAATTGTGGCACGCGGCCCGCCACCCTGTGCAAAATCGGCGCTACCACCGCCTTTGCCGCCCAACTGAGCCAGTGCCTGTTTCAGGTTGTCGCCCATGTGATAGGCGGTCATGCTGGCCGGCGCTTTCGATCGGGCGAAGCACAGCGCGCTTTTGTCAGCGGCATTGCCCAGCAGCGCAATCACATTCTCGCCTGCTGTGAGCGCTTTGGCCAGCACCCGTAACTGATTCATATCGCGATCGGCATAACCCTGGGCCACCACCCGCAGACCACTCGCGTTGGGCGCGGTTTCAGCCAGCAGCTGCTGTGCCTGGTGTTGCAGCAATTGCTCCTGGGCCGTCTCCAACGCTTTGCGGCTGGATTGGGCCTCAGCGCGCAATCGTGCCACCGCCTCAACCACATCGTAGCGCGCCACACTCAAAGATTCCGCCAACTGCGTTATATCCTGATTCACGCGCACATAGTCTCGCCAGGCCCGCCCGCCACACCGAAAAGTCAGCCTTGTTTCGCTGCCGCGCTTCTCGGCCTTGATGATCTTGATGAGCCCGATCTCGGCCGTGCCGCGCACATGCGTGCCGCCGCAGGCCGACCAGTCGTAGTCCTGCACCTCGACGATGCGCACTTTGCCATCGGCGCTCTTTTTGGGCGGCTTGCGCAAGGGCACAGTGTGCAAATCCTCGAAGCTCACCTCATAGCACGCGATGGGCCGGTTCTCGTAGAGAATGCGGCTGGCTTCCTGCTCGGCGGCGGCCACTTGATCCGGGCTCAACAGCCCCGGCACATCCAGCGTGTTGTCATCGGCGCCGATGTGCACGGCCACCGTCTCCAACCCCGTTGTGACGATGAGTGCTTGCGAGAGCACATGCTGGCCGCTATGCTGTTGCATATGGTCGAACCGGCGTGTCCAGTTCAACTCGCCCTGCACGGCCGCGCCAACAGTCAGCGCAGGCGCTTCCGTGGCCAATACGTGCGCAATCTGGCGGTCCGGCAGTTCCACCACATCCACGACCTCAACGCCGTTCAACACACCCATGTCGTGCGGCTGGCCGCCGGCGGTGGGGTAGAACGCGGTCTGGTCGAGGATGAGGGCGGGCTGGCCGGCGTGAGAGGCGATGCTCACGATCTGGGCCGTGAAGCGGGTGCAATACGCGTCGGCCCAATACTGGCGAAGTGTCATGCACTTCGATTATAGTTCTGCGACTCAATAATTGTTTATAGAATTAAAGGCCAGCCGCTCAGTCGCGGACGACAAGATCGCACTTACGCGTGATCTTGCCGCTCCGCGATTTTTGTTTTGAGCCGACAATGCGAAGTCTTTAGTGACTCAATTTATATTCGTTTTGGGATTTGTAAATGACCCCCGACCCTTACAGGGGAGTTGTTGAGAAAATCTGCGACTCCCCTGTAGGGGTCGGGGGTCTCCGAAGCGAAACGCACAACTCACCTATGTCCGACCTAGCTCCCACCACCCGCACCGCCTTGAATGGCACCCGCGCCGACCACGACTACGACGCCCTCTCCAACGAGATTCGCTGGCTGGGCGTGTTGCTTGGCGATGTGATCAAGGCGCTGGAAGGGGAGGACACGCTTGAGCTTGAGGAGCGCATCCGGCAGTGGGCCAAACAAAGCCGCGATGTGGATGCGTCGCCGGCCGAGACTGCCGATGCGCGTGCGCATTTGCACCAGATCATCGGCCAGCTCACCCCTCAGCAAGCCTATGCCATGGCCAACGCGTTCACCACCTACTTCGAGCTGGTGAACATGGCCGAGGAGCATTACCGCACCGAGGTGCTGCGCGCGCGGCGGGCCGATGGGCGGCTCAAGGAGACCATCGACGCGGCGCTGAGAGAGCTCAAGCAGCAGGGGGTGACGGCGGACGAGATTCAAGCCCTGCTCGACAAACTATCCATTGAGCTGGTCTTCACCGCCCATCCCACCGAGTCCAAGCGGCGCACGGTGCTCACCAAGCTGCGCCGCATTACCAACATGTTGCGCGATATGCCGTTGCTGGCCGAGCGCGGCTCCGGCAACGGTGATGCGAAGCAAAACCAGTCCATCGAAACGGCTTCGCCTTATTTGACCGAGGGCTGGGGCGATTCGATCCGCGACAATATCGTGCGCGAGATCACGACGTTGTGGCTGACGGATCGAAGCCGCACGGTGCAGCCGCAGGTGACCGACGAGGTCAAGACCGGCCTGTGGTACTTCGGCAACACCGTGTGGCAGGTATTACCCGTGTTGCAGGAAGACATGCGCAAGGCGCTGGCCCATCATTACCCCGACGTGCGTGTGCCCCAGCGTTGGATGACCTTTGGCAGCTGGATCGGCGGCGACCGCGACGGCAACCCGAATGTGACTGCCAACGTGACCGCCGAGACGCTGCATCTGCATCGCCGGCTGGCCCTGAGCAAGCTGCGCGAGTCTGCCCACGATCTGTCGCGGCTGCTGAGCGTCTCGTCCCGGCACGATGTGGTATCGCCGCTGATCAATGCCCTGATCGAGCGCGGTGTGATGACGTCGCCGCATGTGCAGGCGTTGAAGCAGCGCTATCCCACCGAGCCCTATCGGGTGGTGCTGGCCGGCCTGAGTGAGCGGCTGGGCGCGGCCTGGCAGGAGACCTCGACCTGGCCGCTGTATCCGTTTCAATCGCGCATCGCTTTATATAGTCCGTCGCTGACCATGCCGCTGCAAGGCCCATCCGACTTGAAACGGGCCGAGGTGGCCGATGTGCTGGATGCCACCACGGACAGTCTCCGGCAGGGCAAGGCGGCCTCGCTGGCCGACGGCGAACTGGGCGAGCTGCGGCTGCAACTGGACCTGTTTGGTCTGCATGTGGCCCGGCTCGATCTGCGCCAGCACTCGGACTGGCACGAGAAGGCGATGGCCGATGTGTTGAAGGCACTGGATGCGACCCATGACTATGCAGCGCTGAGTGAGGCCGACAAGGTGGCCGTGCTGACGGCGCAGTTTGGAAAGCCGGGTGTGTTGGATGGACTCAAGGGGCTGAGCGCCGAGACCTTGAATGTGCTTGAACCGATTCGGCTGGCTCGTGAGGCGATTCAGCGCTACGGCCGCGAGGTCATCGGCGTCTATGTCATCAGCATGACCGATGCCCTGAGCGATGTGCTGGAAGTGCTGCTGATGCTGCATTGGTGCCGGCTGGATGGCCCACAGGGTCTGGACGTGGTGCCGCTGTTCGAGACCCGCGAAGACTTGCAGAACGCGCCCTCGGTGCTGCGCCAAATGTTCTCGCACGACCTATATCGCCGGCATGTGGTCGAGCGCGACAACCGCCAGATGGTGATGCTGGGTTACAGCGACAGCAACAAGGATTGCGGCTACATCACCGCCAGTTGGGAGCTGTATAAGGCTCAGGCCTCGATTGTGGAGGTGTGCCACGCCGAGGGCGTGCAGGTGACGCTGTTCCACGGCCGCGGCGGCAGCATTGCTCGGGGTGGCGGGCCGACCGGCAAAGCGTTGCTGGCTCAGCCGGCCGGTGTGCGCGATGGCCGTTTGCGCATTACCGAGCAGGGCGAGGTCTTGAGCACGCGCTACCACGACCCGGATATTGCGCGCCGGCATCTGGAGCAGGTGACCCACGGCGCGCTGCTGGCCATGCACCAGGCTCAGACGCCGCGCCAGGTCGAGGCCAACTGGATCGCGCGCATGGATCGCATCTCCGACACTGGTTTTCAAGCCTACAAAGATCTGGTGCACGACGACCCGGAGTTTATGGCCTTCTGGAAAGAGGCCACGCCCATCGACGAGATCAGCACCTTGAAGCTGGGCTCGCGGCCGGCTTTTCGCCGCAAGACCCAGAGCGTGAGCGATTTACGCGCCATCCCGTGGGTGTTTAGCTGGATGCAGAGCCGGTTCGTGTTTCCGGGCTGGTATGGATTGGGCAGCGCGCTGGAGGCGGCCATGGCCGAGGGTGATGCTGCGATGGCCGAGCTGCGCCAGATGTATGCGCACTGGCCGTTCTTCCGCACCACCATCGACAACGCCCAGATGAGCCTGGCCAAGGCCGACATGGACATCGCCGCGATGTATTCGTCGCTGGTGCAAAACGAGGCGATTCGCGAGCGCGTGTTTGGCATCCTGAAAGCCGAGTATGAGCGCACCTGCCGCTGTATTTGCGAGATTGCCGGCCAGCAACACATCCTGGATAACGAAGCCGTGTTGCAACGCTCGATCCAACTGCGCAATCCGTATGTGGATCCACTCAATTACATTCAAGTGGAAATGATTCGGCGATTGCGCGCACTCGCTGCGAGCGGCCAGCCAGACCCGGCTGCGCAAGAGGCGCTGCACAGCGTCATCGAGCTCACCATCAACGGCGTGAGTGGCGGGATCAAGAACACGGGTTGATGAGTTGAGTTTTGTCTTTTGTATGGAATGGAGGCTTTAGACAACGATGGTAGCCCGGTGTTGCAGTTCCAGGCGGTCATGAAGATTACTATAGGTCTTCAGGTTTGCTTTTGGAATCGCGGCGGGAAGATCGTGCACGTGACACGTAAAACGTGCACATGCACGATCCCCGCACCTAAAATATTGTGCCTCAAGGCACTCTATAATCCGCACACTGCTCACCGACACCGCGGCCGTGTCTACGACAGCGCTGGTCGCAGCGGCGACCCAACCCTGCCATGAAGCGCACATCCCTCCTCAGCAAAGCCAACGCGCGCTGGCTGATTCCCGGTCTGTCCATCAAACGCTGGTTGCTCATGATGACCGTGGGCATGGCGTTGATCAGCCTTGGCATCGGCTATGTGCTGGTGGAGTTTTACCGCGAAGCCAGTGTGCCGCCCATCTTCTATTACCTGACGCTGCAATTTGTGCCGCGTGTGTTGCGGGCCTTGTTTTTTGGCGGCGCTGGCATCTCATTGTTGGTGATCGGGTTCTTCAAGTTCAATGCCTCGCTGATCCGCTCGATGCGCGCGGACAACCAACCCGTCGTGGATAAGCTGTGGCAACAGCGCATTGCATCGCGCGGCCCGCGCATCGTGGCCATTGGCGGCGGGCATGGTATGGCTGCGCTGCTCAAGGGCATCAAGCACAAAACAGCAAACATTACGGCCATCGTGACGGTGGCCGATGATGGCGGCAGCAGTGGCCGGCTGCGGCGCGACTTTGGCCTGTTGCCGCCCGGCGACTTTCGAATGTGCATCTCGGCGCTGGCCGATGATGAGTCGCTGGTATCTCAGCTTTTTCAATATCGCTTTGGCAAAACGGCCAGTGGCGAGAACGGCCTGACCGGCCACTCGTTTGGCAATCTGTTTATTGCCGCCATGAAAGAGCTGACTGGCAGCTTCGAGCGCGCCATTCTGGAGAGCAGCAAGGTGGTGGCCGGCACGGGCCGCATTGTGCCCAGCACGCTGAGTGATGTGACGTTGTGCGCCGAGTTTAGGCCGGTGGGTGATAGGGTTAATGCCGCGGGTCAACTCATCGTTGCGCCGCTGCCGGTGCATACCCGCGGCGAATCCTCCATTCGCGATATCGGTCTACCCATCGAGCGGGTGTGGCTGGAACCCAACCAGATCGCGGCCTTTCCCGAAGCGACGCGGGCGATTTTGAATGCGGATCTGGTGGTAATGGGGCCGGGCAGTCTGTTCACCAGCGTGATGCCCAACGTGCTGGTCGAGGGCATTGCCGATGCCTTGCGCGAGACGCCGGCCAAATGCGTGTATGTGTGTAACGTCGCCACTGAGCGTGGCGAGACCGATGGTTTCACAGTGGCCGAGCATGTGGCCGCGTTGGAGCGCCACATCGGCCCCAATATTGTCGATTACGTCATCGTGAACAACCGCGTGGATACGGGTTTTGAGCCGCCCAAGGGTGTCACCATTGTGCTGCCGGCGGAATTTGTGCCGGGCAGCACGGTGAAGGTGGTGATGGCGAATGTGGTGGATGACGAGACGCCGTGGCGGCACGATCCGGCCAAGTTGGCCAATGCCGTCATCAAGCTGCTCAGCTGAAAATGCTGCGCAAGTTATTTTGCCCCACGCGTTGTTAAACTGACTTAGGGTATAGTCAGTGTCATCTAAACACTAACCCAGTAGTTACTCGTTAAGGAGAGTTATGGCTAAGACAAAGATTGGAATCAACGGCTTCGGCCGCATCGGCCGACAGGTCCTCAAAGTGTTGATTGAGAAGCACGGAAACACGTTCGATATTGTCGGCATCAACGATCTGGTGCCTGCCGCCACCAACGCGCACCTGTTCAAATATGACAGCAACTACGGCCGCTTCAAAGGCACCGTTTCTGTCGAGGGCAGCGATCTGGTCATCAACGGCGACAAGATCAAGATCTTCGCCCAGCGCGACCCGGCTCAGATTCCGTGGGGCGATGTGGGTGCTGATATTGTGATCGAGTCCACCGGCCTGTTCACCGACGGTGAGAAGGCCAAGGCGCACATTACTGCGGGCGCGAAGAAAGTGATTATTAGCGCGCCGGCCAAGAAGGAAGACATCACAATTGTGATGGGCGTGAACGAGGACAAATATGACTCGTCCAAGCACACCATCATCAGCAACGCCAGCTGCACCACCAACGGCCTGGCCCCGGTGGCCAAGGTGTTGCACGAGCAGTTTGGCATCGAGAAGGGTTTCCTGACCACGGTGCACAGCTACACCAACAGCCAGAAACTGCTGGACCTGGCTGCGCCGGATCTGCGCGATGCGCGCGCCGCAGCGTTGAACATTGTGCCGAGCGCGACGGGTGCCGCCCGCGCCGTGGGTCTGGTGATTCCGGAGCTGGTGGGCAAGTTCACTGGCATGGCCTTTCGCGTGCCGACCAGCACCGTGTCTGTGGTGGACTTCACGGCCATTCTGGGCAAGAACACCACAGTTGAAGAGATCAACGGCTACATGAAACAATATGCCGAGGGCTCGATGAAGGGCATTCTCGACTACACCGAGGAAGAGTTGGTCAGCGTCGACTTGAAGGGCGACGAGCACAGCTCGATCTTCAGCGCCAAGGAGACCCTGGTCCTGGGCGGCAACTTCATCAAAGTGGTGAGCTGGTACGACAACGAGTGGGGTTACAGCAACCGCGTGGGCGACCTGGCCGCCTACATTGCCGCTCGCTTGTAACGCACGACTTTCGCTCAAGACATGAGAACGGTGTGGCCGCGAGGTCACTCCGTTTTTGTTTTGCTGTGTTTGCGACTTCTCCAACCCCAAAGATCTGTCGAAGGGTAACAACGTTTACATCAGCGGTGAAGCACAAGACGTTTGTTGAGGTGAACGAAGACTGGTTTGGCGCTGTTTAGTGGGCTGATTGTGACTCCGGCATCTGTTGAAATCCGGTCAGACTTTTCAAAATCACGGCCACACTCCGCGTACAGTAGCGACCTTTCATGCAACACAACAAGCCCGTCACAAACAGCGGTTACCTGATCAGCCTGCTGGCCGCGATCACCTGGTCGCTCACCGGCCCCGGCGTCAAAGTCGTCAACGATATCTTTCACTTGCATCCGCTCTCGCTTGCATTCTGGCGGGTGATCTTCATCGCCATCGCACTGGTCATCGGCGTCGCCCTGGTCAAGCGCACATTGCTCAGGGTGACGGCGCAACAGGTGCGCTGGCTGGCGCTGGCCGGCATCATCGGCATCGGCATCTATCAGGCCATTTTCGTGTATTCCATTGCACTGAATGGCGCGGCCGTGGGGATTGTGCTGGTGTATGTGTTCCCGGTCTTTGTCACCCTGGGCTCGTGGGTGTTTTTCAAAGAGCCAATGGGGTTGAGCCAGATCATTGCGCTGGTTATCTCGGTGATGGGGTGTGCGCTGCTGGTGCGGGCGTATACCCCGGCTGTGTTTCAGGTGAACGCGTGGGGCGCGGCCGTTGGCCTGCTCAGCGCGCTGGCCCATGCCACGTATACGCTCATCAGCCGGCACATGTCCTCCATCGGCAACACCCATCCCGCCACCACCCTGACCTATACGTTTGGCTTTGGCCTGCTCACATTGACGGTGCTGGTGTTGATCGCGGCTCGTGAGGCTACCTTTGCCATTGCCCCACAAGCGCTGCCGGCGGTGGCATTGCTGGCGCTGGGGCCAACGCTGGGTGGCTACATCCTGTTCAATCTGGCGCTGACCCGGTTGCCGAGCCCCATCGTCAGCCTCATTGTGGTGACTGAGGCACCGATTGCGGCCGTGATTGGCGTGCTGTTTTTAGGCGAGCATCTGGAGCTGTGGCAGGTGGTGGGCATCGGCCTTATCCTCGTGGCCATTGTGCTGCCCACCGCGCTCAATCGGCTGGGCGCGGCGCAGCCGTTGGCACCGCCGATTTGAGAACCAAAATCCCCGTCCTAAATGCGCATTCGCGCGATCATGGCGCTGACGAGCAGGGCCAGGCCAATGCCGGGAATGAGGGCGGCGAGGAGATTGACCCGGCCACCCAATAACCCCAACAAGGGCGGCAAAATGATGAAGTAGGCTGCCCCGACCACCACGGCAATGGCCGCAGTGAGCCAGAAATATTGCCCGCGGTTTTTGCCCAACGCCCGCCGAACCACCTCGGCAATGCCGGCCCCGATGGCGGGCGCGGCCACGAACATGATGATGAGTGAGATGAAGCCAATGCGGCCAATCAGCTGCAGTGCCAAGCCAGCCAGCAAGCCACCCATCAGCGCAATGGCCGCGACGATGGCGTAGTGCACGGGATGGGCGTTGTAGAACATGGCCACCCGGCCTTTGACGTAGTTGCGGCACACATAGCCCGTGGGCGTGTGCTGGGCATCCTTCACCAGCAAGGGCCGCTCGCAGCGGGCGCAGCGCAGGGTGGTGGGCGCGCCGGCCAGATAGCCGTATTCGCACGGGCCGCTCAAATTGGGCTTGAGTTCGGGATTCGTCGGCGTCGGTTGGAGTTCGGGGATTGTGGCCATGACTATTTGGGTCCAAGCTTATGGGATGGAACTGAGAGATGGCTGATGCGAATCATGCGCCGCGCTGAGTGTGGCTTGTAAGAGGGACAACATTTCGTCGTGAATTCGTCCATTGCTAGCGACGATACGACGTTTGGATAGCATGTCTGTAGCGCCATCAAAATCGGTCACCCGGCCACCCGCCTCCTGCACGATCAACAGGCCGGCGGCAATGTCCCAGCTGCGAATCTTGAGCTCCCAGTAACCATCCATGCGGCCGCACGCGACCGTGCAGCAATCCAGCGCGGCCGAGCCCACCCGACGCACCTCCTGCGAGGCACGCTGGAAAGCCAGAAACGGCTCAAAATTGTTCTCGGGGCTGGTGCGCCGGTCGTAGGGAAATCCGGTGTTGAGTAGCGCCCGTGAGAGCACGGCTGTCGCTGAGACCTGGATCGGCCGACCGTTCAATGCGGCACCGCCGCCGCGTGTGGCCGTGAAAGTCTCTTCGGTGACCGGGTTATAGACCACGCCCACAGACGGCACGCCCTCAATCAACAGACCCAGCGACACGGCAAAAACGGGGAAGCCGTGCGCAAAGTTCACAGTGCCGTCCAGCGGGTCCACGTGCCACTCGAATGCACTGTGGGAATTGGCCGCATATGCGCCGCCCTCTTCGCCGACGATGTGGTGGGCCGGGAAATGTTTTGTTAATTGCTCGACGATATAGGCCTCGCTGCGATGGTCGTATTCGGTGACCGGATCGGTTTCGGCGCTCTTGTAGGCAATGCGCGCCACGGCACTGGCTTCGGCCACATGCTGCAAGCCTTCGCGCAGAATGGCCCCGGCACCATGCGCAATGTGAATCGCTATCTGGAGAATCTCGCTGAGTTCGTTGCTCATGAATGCCGCTAGGTTAACACGCCGCGTGCCTGGCAAACAGACACGCACGGTGCTGTCAGATCGTGCACGTGTCACGTGCACGATCTTCCTCCGATACACTACTCAAATATGAAAGTGGTTTTACAACGCGTGTCGTACGCCAGCGTTACGGTGCAAGCGTCGGCCTATACCGTCGGCATCGGCCGCGGCGTGCTGTTGCTGGTCGGCATCACCCACACCGACACCCAGGCGCAGGCCGATTGGATGGCGCGCAAGATTGCGGGTCTGCGCATCTTCCCTGCACCCGAGGGCAAATCCGGCTTCGACCAATCGTTGGCCGAGGTGGGCGGTGCAGTGTTGTGCGTCTCGCAATTTACCTTGTATGGCGAGGTGAGCAAGGGCCGCCGGCCCGACTTTGTCCAGGCGGCCAAACCCGATGTGGCCGCGCCGCTGATTGACTATTTTGCGGCGCAATTGCGCGCACACGGGCTGCCGGTGGAGATGGGCGTGTTTGGTGCCGACATGCAGGTGGCGTTGGAGAATGATGGGCCGGTGACATTGATTCTGGAGGCACCGTAGCATTCAGATGTCTGACTTATACACGTCAGACCTCTAGTCGCGCACTACTTTTGGCCGCTCATGAAATGCTGGATGAATTCATAGACGGCCACTGCCACCCGCGCCGCGAAATCGGGTGAGAAAAGCAGGGTCAGGACGCACACCAATACCAGCAACGCGCAGCCCAGCAATAACCACGCCGGCACTCGCACTGTCACCCAATTGCGCCAGCCTTCGCCGGACGAGACTTTCATCAGCGTCTGCGTTTTAGCGGTGCGCGCCGGTGTAGGCCGTGACGCAGGCACACGTGTTGGTTTACGCTTGGGCGGACGGGTGGGTTTGGTTCGTGGTTTTTGGCTTCGGGTCATTCACGCTCCTGCAATGCTTGTAGAACAATTGTTCTAATGCATTGTAGAAGAACGGCTTGTAAATGTGAAGATGCAAACGCGAAAGCTGGGGTTTTCAATGTGCAAGCTAGGTGAGTCCTGTGTGGATAAAGGGGTTGCAAATGCTGGCTGTTGCGTCAGTTTGTAATCGTGAACGTGAACGTGAACGTCTACGTCTACGTTCACGATTACAAACTTACATCCCCTGTTTCCCGATTCCGCACCCGGGTCTACAATCTCTCTACGCTCATTGGCTCCCGACTGCAAGACAGATTGAGAGGCTTTCACCAGTGAGCCAAAACAATTGAATACCAGGCCGGAGACCAGCGGCCGCCGGTTCTGGAATCTCATCTTCTGGAGTTTATTTCTCGAGAAAAATTCCCGTGAAAGATTCCCGTGAAGGAGGCTTTCGATGAAAGAGTATCCAACCGCCAGATTACGCAACGTGGCCTTGCTGGGACACAATTCAAGCGGCAAGACCACCTTTGCAGAAGCTCTGTTATTTGCCAGCGGCGCCACCACCCGCATGGGCAAAGTCGAAGACGGCAGCACCACGTCGGACTTCGACGACGAAGAGAAACGCCGCAAACAATCCCTCGGACTCAGTCTCATTCCCATTGAGTGGAAAGACTACAAGATCAACCTCATCGACACCCCCGGCTATGCCGATTTTGCGGGCGAGGTGCGCAGTGCCGCTCGCGTGGCCGATTTGGGTCTCATTTTTGTGGATGCCGTCAGCGGCGTTGAGGTCGGCACCGAGCTAGCCATGCAAGCGGTGGGCGAGGCTGATATTCCCAGAGCCGTGCTCATCAGCCGCATGGATCGCGAGAACGCCAACTTTGCCGCGGTGATGGCCCAGTTGCACGACGCATTTCATCAAGACATCGTCCCGCTCATGCTGCCGGTCGGCGCAAATCATAAGTTCGAGGGCGTGATTGATCTGGTCAGCCGCAAGTTCCTCAAAGGCTCCAATGGCGATGTGACCGATATTCCCGCCGATATGCAGGCCGAGGTCGATGCCGCGCGCGATAAGCTGATGGAGGCCGCAGCCGAGGGTGAGGATGCGCTGATGGAGAAGTGGTTCGCCGAGGGCGCGCTCACCGACGAGGAATTTATTCGCGGCCTGCGCAGCGCCATTCGGTTGCGCACGTTTGTGCCTGTGTTTTGCGCCGCTACTGGCGCGGCCACCGGCGGCACTACACCCGGCGTAGGCGCGCACGCCATGTTGTTCTCGCTGGTGAACTATGCGCCCATGCCGTTTGATATGGGGGCTGATCCGGATGATGGCCAGCACGGCAATGTGCTGTTTGTGTTCAAGACCACGGCCGACGCGTTTGTGGGCAAGATCAGCTATTTTCGGGTGATTGAAGGGCCGGTGAAAGGCAACGAGACGCGCCTGATGAACCACCGCACTGGTGCCGAAGAGCGACTGGCCCAACTGTTTGTGCAGCGCGGCAAGGAGCAGATTGCTGTGCCGATGTTGCATGTGGGCGATATCGGCACGGTCACCCGGTTGCAAAACGTGCACACCAACGACACGCTATGCGACCGCGGCCACGACTGTGCGCTGGAGCCGGTCCAGTTCCCCAACCCGCTGTTTGCGGTGGCTGTGCATCCCAAAACCAAGGACGATGCCGCCAAGCTCAGCGCCAGCATTTTGCGGCTGTGTGAAGAGGACCCCAGCCTGCGCTATGTCAACGACCCGAACACCAGGGAGCAGTTGTTACTTGGTCTGGGTCAGGCGCACATCGATGTGGCGGTGCACCATTTGCACAGCAAGTTCAAGCTGGATGTGGACACAACGCTACCGCGCATCAGCTACCGCGAGACTATTACCAAACATGGCCAGGCGCGGCATCGCCACAAAAAGCAGACCGGCGGCGCAGGTCAGTTTGCCGAGCTGGAAGTGGGCCTGGAGCCGAACGAGCCGGGCAAGGGCTATGAGCTTGAGTGGAAAGTCTATGGCGGCGCGGTGAGCCGATCCTACGAAACCAGCATCGACAAGGGCATTCGGCAGGCGTTGGAGACCGGCGTGATCGCGGGCTATCCCATTAGCGACATCAAATGCATCGTGATGGATGGCAAGGAGCACGCGGTGGATAGCAAGCCGATTGCGTTCGAGATTTGCGCGCGCACGGCCTTTCGCGAGGCGTTTGAACAGGCCAACCCGATGTTGCTGGAGCCGGTTTATTTATTCACGATCACGGTGCCAGAGAACTGCGCCGGCGATGTGATGGGCCAGCTCAAAACCAAACGCGCTCAGATTCTGGGCATGGACAACCTGGCCAACAAAACCGTGCTGACGGTGCATGCGCCGCTGGCCGAGATGCAACGCTTCGGCACCGACCTGCGCAGCGTCACCGGCGGCCGTGGCTTCTACGACATGGAGTTCGACCACTACGCCACCGTGCCGGCGAGCCTGATGCAGACGATTGTGGCCAAACACAAGGCCGAGCTGGCCGGGAAGGTGGAGAGCGAGGAGTGAGGACGAAGGGATGAAGATGTGACGGTGTGAAGATGTGACGGTGTGAAGATGTGACGGTGTGAAGATGGGAAGATGTGAATGGGTGAATGGGTGAATGGGTGAATGGGTGAATGGGTGAATGGGTGAATGG
>Ga0105046_10009790_pt1 | contig 14957 bp, 9 predicted proteins | sample MAT03_FD_78385 | JGI IMG/M metagenome (GOLD analysis project Ga0105046, IMG submission 78385) | Freshwater microbial communities from Lake Fryxell liftoff mats and glacier meltwater in Antarctica - MAT-03 (megahit assembly) | ecosystem: Environmental > Aquatic > Freshwater > Ice > Liftoff... | reverse complement strand
GCCTCTGCTACCCGCAGCCCGCTGCTGGCCAGCGTTGTCAGTAGTGCTGCGTCCCGTAACCCCATCAGCGTGGTGCGATCAGGCCGGTCACAGAGCCGCCGCATATCGGCAGGGCTGATGCGAACGCGGGCGTGGGCTTTCACCCGGTCTTTCAGCGCCCTCGGCTTCACCCCCGCCACCTGGTCGAACGCGGAAGCGACATCGCTCGTCACATAACCCTGCGCCGCCGCCTCGCGGATGAGCCGCTTGACCGACGCGAGTCTGCGGTTGATCGTGCGAGGCGACAACTTTGTCTCGTTCGCCAGGTGCGTGCGCCAGCGGGCCAGGGTCGTCGGCAGCAGCGCCGCCTCACGGCTGCCAGCGAACACTAGGTAGCCGGCGAGGTCACGCCGGTAGCCGACGATCGAGGAGGAGGCGAGCTGCCCAGCCAGGATCTCGGTGGAAAAGCCGAGCGTCACTGGGGCGGGGGGGTGGGGGACAAGCGCGTCGCTCATAGGCGTTTCTCGAATAGCGAAAGAAAATAAGCATTTCCTTGCGCTATTTTGGCACGTAGATGAGCGTGTGTCAAGTCGTTTTGTGCGAACTCCAACCGCTGCCTTCTCGGTAGCGATACAGCTGTGGTCACCCAAGCTTAGCGAAGCACGGTAGAAGTTCCTGGGCGCATATAGTAAAACCATCCGGGTCGTGAAGTCGCTCCGAGTGTCTCGTGAAGCCAAGGCTTCAGGAAGCGATAGAGCCAGGCATTGGCTTCACGACCCCCATGGTTTTGCTATAGCATCTAAGAACGACGGTTTACCTGGTCGAGTTCAAGCGCCCAAAAGTATGGGTCAAGAACTCTGCGGGGTGAAAGATTTGTTGGTAGCCTGTCACCTTCTACAACTGCTTCGCCTGTGGACGAGATAAGAGAGAAGCGGAGGTCAATATTACGATGCTCGGCAAGACGCAGGAAGTTTTTGCCAATGGCGTCCTGTTCCATCCATGCGCGGATCCGAGTGCTAATATATTCCATGGTAGAAACGTAGCTTTCCATGGCTTTCGCATCGAGTGTCATAGTCCCTCCCCGTGCGTTTACCGCAGCCCAAAGGGGATCATTGATAAGGTACGCACGGAGATCAACGGGGAGATCTCGAATCTGGTCTGCCTTGGTGAACACAACTACAATTTTTCGCCGCTCTCGATTAAACTTAACCCCCTTGCTAATAAGGGTGTTGATATAATTATTGAGCAGTTGATCGTACGACTTGCCCCCCTCGTTTGACACATCGTCATGTGGGCCAATCATCATAAAAGTGGTTGGGGCATTAATAAGATACGGCGCCTGTTGGATTGGGATATCCATTGTCTCGAAGATCTCGCCGGCGCAATCCCGACTCACAAGTGTTCGCCCTCCCCAACGCTCCATGTTGCGCAGAGTCATCATATAAACTTCCTGCTTCCCAATCTGCGTTGCGGGTGGCATGACCCCCTTCGAAAGGAATTCTGTGATCTGGCTTACTTTCTGCTGAGAAGGATCGTTCACAGCAGCATAAGAGTATCGCGGCCAAACGTTAGCCATTTTGATGAGCATTAAGGTGAGCGCTTGGAGATAGACCGTTTTCCCAACTCGTGACCAGCCGAAGACCTGGACAAAGAAGGGAGGCTGTTGCACAAAGCCCTCGGTGTACTGGATGGGAAGTGGATTTGTACAAGTTTGGCACGGCCCCGGCCGCTTCCCGACCGGTGTCTCGGAAAGGCAGTATGGGCAGGTCACGTGTCGCTGGAGAAATGAGAACATAGAATTTTCTTCTTTAGAACGGCCAGATGCGTCGCGGTAACTGGTCTCGGCGGTCTTTAAGGGCGCTGCGAAATGACAGAGGAATATCCTCGCGCTTACGAACCAGCTTGAGTAAAGCGCTGAACGCTTCGGATTCTAGTGTGTGTATACGTGGCGTAAGCTGATTTAGGAGAGTTAGATCGCCAGCTTCCAGGGTCGCCCCGATAACATCTACGAACCGCTCGTCAGTAAGGGTCTCGGGCAGGTTGTTAATCACCTCGGCTATATGTGCTGAGCAGACAAAAAGCGCTGGCTCGACGACACTTCCAAGTTGATCAAGCATGTGTCGAAAAACGTGAGGGGGGATCGATTCGAGCAAGGACACGCGTGCCACATGATCAATCTTCTTCTGGCTCACAATAGCTAGAAAGCGTAAAGCGGTTTTCTGCGAAATAGCACCAAAATCGGCAATTGTCTTCCAATCGCTGTCCTTCAGGTTGGGGCCGGTAAGCGTAATCCATTCGAGCACTACATCACTGAGGTGAGCAGGCGGATATTGTTGGGCAGCCGCTCCAGCCACAATTTCCGCAGGGTCAATTTGATCGCCCTGAGCTCGGAGGTACTGTGTAAGGGCTGTTGCCAGACCTCGCCCAAGGTTTACCGCAAGTGCCGTCTCCACGTCGGCCCAGACCCGCTTTCCATGAAAGGATAAGAAGGCGGCACAGGCCGCAGGGTCAAGTTCTTCGACGCGCGGTCGATGACGCTGTGTAAATGCAGTCGCCAGGCGCTGAATGGTCGGCCCATAAGTGCGTACTTGGTCTGTCATATCGGAGCGCGCGCTTACATGGCGGAGCCAACTCAGGTATAAATCACTACCTGTTACTACCGTAGTCGAGGCTTGGACGCGCCGCATACCTGCATCCACCAAGATAAGACCACTGGTTGTCTGGCGCTGAGCCATCCCCACCGCCCAGTAGGTTCCAGATGTTGTTAGGCAGCGATCAACACAGGTATCAAAGCTACAAGCGACCCGTCGACTTGGCTCAAGTCGAACTACGGCGGTACGTATAGCCTCCTGAATATCCGCAGCACTTCCGGTGAACAACAACCCACGCCGCGTCTTGACGAGCTCATCAGCCTGTAGGGCCAACGTGAGGAGATTGAAGGCTTCTTCCTCCGGCCATCCTGTGTCAAAGGAGAGCTCGGTACGCACCTCAATGCGCGCTGGCTCCTCCACGCTCGGGGCCCGCAGATATTCATCTACCATATCGCGCGGGTCTTCGAGAAACCCGAAGGCTTCAAAGAGCGCAAAGGCGTTATTACCAATGCTCGCAAACTCCGCAGAGTTCAGAATGAGGCAGTGTGCGAGGAAGGCCCCCGAGCGCCGCGTTTTATCGGTAATATCTGGATCGGAGACAATGGGCACGGTGCGGGCAACGACAGCCTTACCACTTGGCAGCGAGAAGTATTGGAGACGATCGTCGGTCGACCGTGGTGGCTGAAAGCACTGGACGCGCCGCTCGACAAAGCTAACCTCTTCCGCCGTGAGCGAGGGGCTGCGATACGCTGTTTGATAACCTGATCTTCGCTGTGGCGAGTAGTCGATTTCTACGCGCGAGTAAATGAGCTGGGCAGCGCGTATGGTGATCATTCAGGCCTCCAGAGCAGGCGGAACCCGTAGTAGGGTATGCGATCGGTCTCCGGATCCTTCGGTAGCCGTGGTTGGCCAGACTCTGGTGAGAAAAGAGCACTGTGAAAGTCTGGATAGGTTTCACCAATACCGCCCCAGCGGCTCGCCTGGTTGCGGCACTCCACCCACTCCAGGACGCCCAGACGGAGGAGCATCTGCTCAGCACGCGTTCGTGGGTAGCCGAGCTGCTTCAGCGCGGCTTGGGGGGCAGTGTCGAGCCGCTGGACAAGCGTGCGCGCACGCTCATTAAGCTTTGCTAAACCCAAAATCGCAGCAACATCCTCAGGCTGTTGCTGCTTCAGCGCACGGTAAGCTATTGTCCACTCCTCAATGGTGGGCAGTGAAAAGTCTTGGCCACACCAGCGGGCAAAGCGCTGGGCCTCGCTCGGCAGCACCCCGGTGATAAAGGCTCGCCAGTAATTAGTGCCGCGAATTGCGGTAGGCGAGACCCGTGGGTTCAGACTCAGGATCTCATCGTACCAACTCTCATCGAACTGGCTGTCATTGACCTCGCACAGAAAATATTCGAACTGCACCTTCGTCACAGGAAACCAGTGCATGTAAGCATCAAGCTCCTCGACCCACACCATCGGGAAATTCGTGCGGCTCTCCAGCCGGAAGGGTGGCTGTGCCATAGCGAGTTGCTCCTTACTATGGATGTAGGCGCATCAGCGCGTCGATGAGCACGGACGTACTGGCTCCCTTCTGGAGCACAAGCGTCTGAGCCCATTCTTGATCAGGCTCCCAGTCAAAGCCGACGATGAGAAGCCGCTTCCGCCAGGAAGGAGTGTCATAGTCCGTTAGATCAAGAATACGCCCTGTGGTCAGAACAAGGGCGGTTGTATCCGGGGGCAGGCGCTCCAGGATTGGGCCGATGAGACGTGGACGTGCAGTCGCAGGTGAGGTCAGTAATGGAGTCTGACCGGGGCTGCTCGCTGGTCGCTGCCTCCCCATAGTGTAGGCGCTCACTGCGCCCTTCGTGCTCAGCTGTGCCCAAAGGTCACCTAATACTGTCTCATGGTAAATCACCCGCGCTCTTTTAGTGGTGTCGAGAATTAGCGTAATCGGGCGCGTGACCGATGGACGTTCGAGGCGCATCGCCCACAGGAAGGGATCAAGAATGCGGTAGCGGCGTGCATCCTCCCGCAGACGATTGGAATCGTCCGGTTTCTCGCCGAGCGCTGAGGTAACGGAGAAGACCAGATTCATCCGCTGTCCCTCAACCATATTGATGAAAGGATCGCCTCCGAGAACACGCTCTCTCGTGTATGTGCGAAGACGATCAGACATTGCCTGCATCTCCGCATAGTAGTCGTCCATAGTAAACGTGCTAAAATCGGGGCGCTCAGCGTCCGGGACCGTGACAGCCTGAAATCGGTCATTCATCAGGTATTGACGAATGTCCTGAGGAAAGGGTATTTCGTCGGCCTTCGTATAGACCACAATAAGATTCCGGTTGGTTAGGTCTGCATGGAGATTTTCGAGTCCAGATAAGTAGACGGTAAAGAGATCGCTGAGCGTACGATCTTGGTCTCGCATGTCCTTTAGACTAACAAAGAACCAAGTTGTAGAGACTTGTTTTATCGAGGCGACGTACTCTTCGACTTCGTGGAGTCGGTCGTAAATTTCGCCCGCGACGTCGTACATCACAAGGCATCGTGAGCCGCTTGATGGTATCTTGTACATGCTGAGCAGCAGTGGTCGCGGGATGCTCCTCGGGGTCGATTCGTTTTGCACTCCAAGGCGGGCCGCACGCATCCAGTCGCGTGCGGCATCCATGGTGTATTGGTCGAGGGCTCGGTAATAACTACCAGGCCAGACACTACTCATGTGCTGGAGTGTGAGTGTCAGAGCGGCTAGATAGGTGGTTTTGCCATGCTTTGGGAAGCCAACTGTGACGAGCCAGAGCGGTGAGGTATTGTCGTACTCTCGAATGTAGGGGGCCGGAATCGTCTCCTTGTAAATGGGGCAGATAAATGTGGCAGATGCCCCGGTGTCATGTGGTTGGAGACAGAAGGGGCATGTAATGCGCGGCATACCCTTGTCCTTCGTTAACTGCGCGGGTAACGCAGCGTCAGATACTCGACGATTGCATCCCCGCCCTCCCGCATAGTTTGCTGAGAGGGGATAGCACTAAACGGCTGAGTGACGCGGCTAGCTTCGCTATAGACGTGGATACGGGCGGCCCAGGGCGTCTCGTGCCAGTCCTCTTCATCGGACACGCGGGTAGAGCTTAACAGCACGACAAACTGCACCTGGTCGAGCGGCATGCGCTCGAGGAGTGGACCAAGCAGACGCGGTGGCATGCCGCCATCACGCGGTGCAATCACATCGGGGGTCGGCTGCTCCGTTGGACCGGCAAGTGGGGCAATCTGCCCAAGCCGGAAGACGAGTACCTGGAGAGCGCTCCCATACCGCTTTCGCAGCTGGCGAAGAGCAGTGCTCGCAACCTGCGCCAAGCTACGCCGTATCGATCGGCGGGAGATCGAGGTGTCTACGACGAGAATCCCATACGCCTGTCCGGTGGCGAGTGCGGGCAAAGCGCGCCCGGACCCGAGGGCGACACGCAGCGCCATCTGCTCGCGCATCTGCGCAATGCGCGCGGGGGTGCTCTCGGGGTCGTCACCAGCGAGCGGGATAGCCCAAGTCTCAAGTAGGTTTGCAAGAAGATGCTGGTCGGTGGCATTTAGATCGCCCACAAGCTGTAGCAACTCCGCATGCGACCCGTCTGGTGGCGAGAGCATCCGTTCCACCCACGTCTGTGTTCGAGACCAGCGCCGAACGGCAAACAGTATAGCCTGAGTACTTGCCCAGCCTTGGGATGTGAGCGGCCCGATAAGCCGGAGGAGCTCGCCGAAACGCTCAACCGGCGGTGCAGGATCTGCACTTCCCACAAGATAGAAGAGCGCCCGAGAAGCCGCACCCCCTGCCAGCTGCTGTCGCTCATCCGGGTCACCAAGCCAGCGCACGAGCCGCTCCACGCAGGCGGGAAGATCAGCGGCCGCCAGCCAACTCACCGTAGCCATGATGGCGCGGAGAGGATCAGCATCCGCCCGCTCCGAAGGTCTGTCCAGTTCTGCGATCCACAGATCTAGTTGTGCATCAATAGCGAGCAGATCCGGCGTCTCCTGGTGCAGTAACAAGCCGACACGTGTCCACCAATCAGCGGCGTCACGCTTGGCGAGACGCCACACCATTTGAAGCAGCGCGGCACCAATTAGCTGATTGGCCTTCCAGCGCAGATTGGCCCGTGTCGTTACATCTACCCGAAGTACACCATCTGGTATATCTGACACCGATCCCAACGCGCCAATAAGCAATCGATCTGTCCATTGGCTGGAGCACACGTCTTCCAGATCGAGCACAGGACCCCATGTAATGACAAATGCGAGCGGCGTCTCTGGGCCAGCTAGCGCCTCAAGAACTGGGGCCATGAGCCGAGGAGCGAGCGTAGGGGCCAACGACACCCCAGATCGAGCGGGACTATCATCATCATGAGGGTGCAACAATATTAATCCGAGGCTTCCAGTGATAACAGGGGCGACAGCAGCAATCTCCCTTGCAACTAGGCGAGTTAAATGTGCTCCAATGCCGCCTTGCCGACGAGCTGGCAACGTGCTGTCACAAAGAATGAGGGAAGGGTCACCATGATAGACATCGACTGGCAAACCATTCAAGAGACGAGCCCGTGTAATGAGGCTTTGGGCTATCGCGCTGACGACCGGGGTATTGTCATCCCACTCCTCTGCGATGCTGACGGCCAGGAGGCTCCGTTCCGCAAATGAGGCGCGTGCAATTGTCTGGAGCAAGGCACGATGAACACGCGTGTCCCAGCCGTCCTGATGGATCCACTGGCGCAAGGTCAGGAATATACTACGAACCGCCTCCTCGTCGGCACCAAGCATTGGACCAACAAGTGCAAGCAATGGCTCATGGCGCTCCACGATAAGACGCATGGGGCGCGCTCCGGAATGTTCGACTGTATCGCCGATAAGCCGCTGAACCGCGAGCTCGCCAACAACATGTAGGTTGCTCGAAGATGGCTCCTGAAGCCACAAGGTCACGAGGTTAACAACATCAGCGATGTATTGTCGCGACATCTGAAAGAGTGCATAGATGATGCTGTCAACCTGGCTTGCTATCCATTCCTGCGTTTGTGCCGCGAGCAATTCCTGCTGACGTTGGCGGCGCTTCATCACCACCTGTGCTCGTGCTAGAGCGTCTGTCTCTGGCATATCCGGCACTTCCTCGCGCGCTGCCGCCTCTGCGCGCGCACGCGCTGCAACATGCACAGCCTCGTGGAACCGATCAGGATGCGTGGCTAGCTCAGTAAGTATGTCCCGCAATTGGATCAGCGTCTCACGAGCAAGGCGTCCGTGGGCGACGGCGTGATCGCCACGAATGATCTCAGACACACCATCGTAAACGCGCCAGAGCGCTGCGCTGGCAGCCCACATTCGGTCCGGGTCCTGTGAGCGAGCCCAGCCTGCGATCCACTCACCAACCCAGATGCAAAGTGCAGGATTTGCACGAACAAGACCGTCAAGTATGTAGCCTGCTGTTGAGGCCACCCCACCCGAATCATGGGCGGCAAGCTCATCCAGGAGCGGCTCAAGTTTTACCTCGTGATACATCCCTAGTCGGCCAATTGCTGTGCCCAGACTTTGGCGAAAGGGCGCGAAGATCATTGCCCGATACTCGCCAATAAGCGGCCCGAAGACATGCTCGCAGAGGGACCAGAGAATATGGTGATAATTCGCGACTTGTCGGCGTACCTCTTCTACAAGGGCTGGATTATTAAACTGAACCGTGTTAGACTCAGTCGCATGGGCCCGGATGCGATCACGAATATCGTCGAGGCCTACCTCTCGCGGGTCTCGAAGACCACCAACACCATCCTGACGGAGGTAGAGCACGGACAGGGTGTAGAGGTTGTCCAAAAGATAGCGCTCGACCCCATCAAAGAGGTACGTCAAAAGCGCGTACAGCCGCTCATTTTCAGGGAGTGCCCTAAACCATGTGCGAGTCGCTTCCCGATCAATCCGACCGACCTGATCGGCGAAAGTATTCACCACGTCACGATCAGCATCAACTGGCAGCCCTCGAAGACGCGCGCAGAACATGTCAATTGTAAATGGCTGGCGCAGCGCATGCTGCAATATGTGGTCCTGTACCTGCTCAACTTGGACACAGAGACTCTCCGATAGCCCATCGACAGCAGCATAGTAATCAAGGTGTGCGCGCAACACAGCGTGCAGAAATAGGTTCTGATCCTTATCAGATCCTCCAAATCGGGTTGAGATACGGGGAACTCCAACCTGCCCGAGTGCCTGCTCAGTAAGCTCAGTCGTTAGAATCAAATAGCTTTCGTTGCTGCTGAGCCCTGCCTGCAACAGGGGACTAAGCTCCCCTTGACTTACACCGCTCTCAAACGCACGCTCCATAATATAGACTGTCTGCCGCTCCAGGTTTTGATCCTGAAGCAAGTCTTGCAACGTCAGCCCACCGCGCCCATCGCGGCGGAGCACTTTGACACTGGGCAATGCTTGGAGGAGCGTTGTATCATCTGGTGCATTCCCCTGCACGTCAGTCCAGCGGCAGAGATCGTGGAAACTCATGCTAAAAAGATCGAGGGAGCGCCCATTCAATTGAGCCAGCACCTCGTAGCGATCTGAGCGGCGGTTTTCATTGTCCGTATAGGAAAGGTTATCTCGAAGCCGTGCCTCAAGGGTAGCAAGCTCAACGATTACCTCCTCCTCAAGCATGCTCTCGCTTGCATTCCGTCGTTGCTCGAGGCGCTGCCGAATCATTCGGATACCACGCGCGTAATCTTCGGGGTGATCCGATCCATTAGAGCTTGAAGTAGTCTGGTATAAGCCTCGATTCATGGGACGGCCCTGTCGCAGTAAGGTCAGGCCGAGATGAAGTGCACAGGTGAATTTTCCGGACTGGGGGCGCCCAGTTACGACCCATATGTGTTGCTGAGAGTTGAAGCTATCAACCTGCTGGAGGTAGTTTATTGGAGGAACGAATACCGCACGCGCTTTGCGAACTCCCTCGACCGGAACGTCCAGCGCTTTAGGAACTGTATCTCGGTCGATCTTCTTAGCGCGCTGACCACTGGCAACGCGCCGAAGTCCCTGAGACTCTTCTGGCGTCGGCTCGGGGGCAATCGGTGCCGCTACGGCACCATTCCCGTCTGCACTTTCATCCATCGTTAGCGCTGGCTCCGGCGCATTGGATACGCCAGTCTCGCTTGCTGTAGTATCTACTGGCGGAGGGGCAGGCTCGTCAGGGGGGTCCTTATCTAGATCACTACTCGATTTGTCTTCTGGGTTAATCATCGGGTGGTGCTCCTACGACAAGTACGTCAGCGATGTACTACTCCTACGCACACGCAATAAATCGTGTCCTCTGGAATATAAGTTTATGGGATGCGTTCTAAATAGACACCATTCGTCCAACCGCTCAGGTCATCGACTTCAACAAACCACCAGGTAACACCATCAACCTCGCGCGACTCGATCAGAGCCACCTCGGTTCCTTCACTGAGACGTCCCTGCACTGACCCTTCCTTGCTGGGAAGAGAACGGATAAGCAGGTTATCTGGTTGGACGCCGATAACTCGCGCACGGGGACGCAAGTCGGCGGTATAATTCTCGGCAGGATAAACGAATCGCTGATTCACCCACCCCTCGCGGCCCTGCGCACGCACCCTGACCCACATGCTGTTATCTACTCGCTCCCCTTCACCGAGTACCTCAATAGCTGTCCCTCGAGGTAGGATCGTGATCTTTGGGGAATCAACTCCTGGGCGCTCTCGGAGATTTACGTCCTGTGTACGCACGCGGCTTGGTCCAGAGGCTACTGTGACTAGTTCAGGGAGAGATGGAGCTACTGGTGTTACAGTCGGCAAGGCAGCGACAGTAGCTAATCCAGGTGAGGGGACTGACGCATCGCCCCGCTCAGGCTCCACACCGCCCTGTACAGCTGAGCGTGCCGTCGTGATAAAGAAGACTACCACTATTATTGTCAGCACGCTCAATATCATAAGCGCTATCAGTCCGATAGCTGACCAGCGTATACGTCGGTACAGCAAATCGGCCGGCATAGGGAGGCCGCCAACCACGTAGATAATCTTCCGTGGCTGCAGCTGTCGGGCGACCAGCTTTTGTCTAGCCGCCCACGGTGGGATGGCTTCAGGAGGTATGGGTTCAGCAGTTTCGGGAGCGTGGGTCATAGCTCGACGCGCCTCTAGCTTGCCTGACCTGCTTCATCACTCTGTAGTTCTATAGCCCAGAAGTATGGGTCGAGGACGCGCCGAGGAACAAATCCCTCTGTTAGTTGCCCCTCACTGGAAACCGCCGAACCTGTCGAAGAAATCAGGGTAAAACGAAGATCGATCTGTCGCTGGGCTGCGATACGAATAAATGTCTTCCAGTGTGCGCTGCGATCATAAGCCCAGTTTTTGATGCAGTCACTTACGTACTTCATCGTGTTGAGATAAGCGTCCATTGCGGTATCGTCGAGAGATGTGTGGCTGCCAGAACTGGTGAGTGCGGCTGCAACAGGATCTTTAATAAGATATGATCGCAGCTCAGATGGAAGATCAGAAACCGAATCCGCTTTTGTTAAAACGACTATAAGAGCACGCGGTGAGCGGCTGAAATCAACGCCATGGTGGAGCAGCGTATTGACGTAGTTGTTAAGCAATTGCTCCACCGTGCGGTTGCCCTGGTAAGAAACGTCACCATCAGGTCCGAGCATCATCAATGTGGTGGGAGCATAAGGTAGGTATGGCACATCATTCGTTGAGATAGTCATGGTATCAAATAGCTCGCCAGCAAAATCCCGTGTGACAAGCGCTCGGCTACCCCACCGTGCCATGTTATAGAGCTGCATGATGTAGACGGATTTATCGCCAACAGGGGTAGGCCGGGGCATCACACCACGTTCAAGATATGTGCGGATATCGCGTACAACCTGTTGTGAAAAATCTGTTGCAGGTGAAGCGGAGTAGCGTGGCCAGAAGTTTGACATGCGAGCCAGGATCAGGGTAAGTGCCTGGAGGTAGACGGTCTTTCCAACCTGAGACCAACCAAAGATCTGGGTAAAAAGGGGCTTTATTGTTGCATAGTCATGCAAGTAAAGTGCTGGAAGTGCTTGGCCACACTCAGGATCAGGACACATGGATATACGACCAAGGCTGCGGATCTCAATGAGGCAGAATGGACAGATAAAACGCTGTAGCAGTGACATAATTGGTGTCCTACCTCCACCCTTAAATCCTAGATCAATTCAAGGGAATTGGTGGTGAGATTAGTCTGCCTCTGGGATCCGTCTCACTATTCGGGTAGGCCCCCCTCGCAGAGATCGTTAAACGACATCCCGCACTGCTCAATGGAGATAGCGTTAAGTCCGTGCATAATCTCCGCGAACTCACTGCTCCGTTGTGGAGTACTGCCAAACAGACGTTCCTTTTTTCGGAGCTCTATAAGCTTCGCTTCCAGAGTATTTACGTTTGCGAGCTCCTCAGACCCAGTGTTTGTCAGGTAAGCTTTGAAGGTAACAAAACCTCGGGTAGTATTCATCGTTGCACCCTGCTGTGGAGAAACGGGTACGTGTGAACTACTTCCGCGTAAGCGTCCTGCCGAAAAGGGAGCCCAGAGTCGCCCGTGTGGCAGTCGAAGCCAGAGGATGGGTGCCCACCAATCCTGCCGATCACTCACCACGCTGCGACCCGCCGCGACTGCCCGGTCGATTACACCATCGCGCAGCGTCTCGCGTAGGAATGCTGGTAGGAACGCTGCGTTAGTGTCAAAGCTAAGGAGCCCATGCATCGCAAGGACCGCAGCGACACCGTGGTCGGCTAGCATCGGGCCGATCGCGGGGAGCGCTATACCGATAGCGTCCGCTCCACCGCTCTCACAGATCGAAAAGACAATAAGAGAAGGCCGTGCTGAGGGTGAGAGGGCGGTGAGACGCGCGGCGAGCTCACTGCTTGCGAGCGGGGCACTCTGGCCGCGCTCGTCCTCTAACCAGATATGGACTTCCCCGCTTACACTCCGTCCGTGGGCAACGAGGCAAAAAATATCCGGACCACTGCGCAGTGCCGTAAGAAGATGCTGCACAGTGCAAGGTCGACCTTGGGCCTGAGCAAGAGTGCTCAGCCGTAGCGGACGCAGTGCCGCGCAAGCACGGTTTAGCTCAGCTCCCACAGGAATAGAACTGAAGCCGTACTGGTTGAGGTCTGAGGGTGCTGCAATGGCGATAAGCGCTGATTGAGCGGGGCCAGAGCGCGGTTCGACAGACAACATATCGCTGCTTGCAAGCCGTCGTGATAAAAGAAGCCGTTCACTAATTCCCCACCCCACATGGCCAGGATCCGGGTCTTGAAAGGTCTCCCAGGCGAGGGCCTGGACTTCGGGCGCGCACGCGTTCAGGTCGAGCCCGACGTGAAGCGACAGCCCTGCCGCGTCCGCTTGGGTTCGTGCCACTGCCAGCGCAGTACGGGCAACCGGCTTATCAAACAATGCTGCGGACAGGTGGCGTCCATAGGCCACTGGATCATTTTTGGCGGACAGAAGCTCAGTCCAGGGAATAGTAACTGGCAGCCCCTCAGCCGGAAGCTGCTGCACGTCGATCTGACGCTCGATGAGATGGAGATGCAACTCCAATCCCATTACGTAGTGTTTGGGGGAGTTAGCATGAAGTTTGATGGTGAGGGCAGCAAACGGGTTCATATGAACGACTGTAGTTAGTTGGGTAGGCGTACGCTAAACGGTGGTCGGGCCTGAACTTGAAAATATGAGCGGATCGGGGCACACTTTCGGTGCTTTACGCCGAAGTAGAGGTGTGTCATCGATCCACAACTGACATTCTGCCCGAACATGGACTGCCCGGCAAGCGGGCAGGTGGAGGAGGGCAACATCGGCATCCATAGTCGCAAGCGCCAGCGCTACTGGTGCAAGGTCTGCAAGAAGCCCTTCAGCGCCCGGGCCGGGACCGTCTTCTATCGTCAGCGCACCGACGCGGAGACGATCACGCGTGTGGTCACACTGGTTAGTCATGGCTGTCCCGTTCCGGCAATTGAGGCCGCCTACGGCTTCCAAACCCAAACCATACGGGAATGCGTCGAGGCGAGTGGAGCGCATGCAGAAGCGGTCTATCACGAGCAGGTTGTTCAGCCCCGCGCGCTGCTCCAGGTGCAAGCTGATGAGATTCACGTCAAGACCCAATCCGGCGTGCTGTGGATGGCTATGGCGATGATGGTTAGCACCCGGCTGTGGTTGGGTGGGGCACTCAGCCCGCGCCGTGACCGCGCGTTGATCCGGCAGGTGGTCGAGTTGGTCGCGGCCTGTGCCCAATGGGGGCCGCTGCTGTTCGTGACTGATGGCTTGGTCGCCTACATCGATGCGGTGCGCAAGGCCTTTCGGACGCGCCAATCGGGAGCAGGGGGACGCCCTCGTCTCCTCTACTGGCCTGAACTGGCTATCGCGCAGGTGGTCAAGCAGTACGCCGGTCGTGCGGTGACCGGCACCATGCATCGCCTGATACAGGGAAGCACGCCCTTGTTCCTGACCCTGCTGTGGAGTACGCCGGGTTGTCAAGTCCTCAACACCGCCTACATCGAGCGGCTGAATAGCACCTTCCGCAGTCGGTTGGCCGTCCTGGGCCGACGCACGCGGCGCTCGGCTCGGCGCCTGACAACCGTGGCCAAGGGTACGTATCTGGTAGGGACGCTCTCCAACTTCTGTACACTGCACGATAGCCTCACAACTGAGGATGGACGCCGGCAGACCCCGGCGATGGCGGCCAACATCACCGACCATGTCTGGGCGGTCAGCGAACTGCTGCACTATCGGGTCGCGCCCCTACGTTGGGAGCTGCCCCGCCGTCAAGGCCATCGCTCCAAGGCATTGCAGGCCCTCATTTACCGGTGGTGCCCCGACCACCGTTTAGCATAGACCTACCGTTAGTTGGCCAGTCGGCGGAAAGCAAAATTTGTGAGGCAGGCGTGGGGTGGCTACGGCCCAGACCCGTGTACCGTCCTACAGACCGACTCCTGTGAACTTACGCTGTATGCGGGCGATGCTGCTTAGTATACCCTGTGAATTGAGGTTTGTCAGTAAAAAGTGTCAACAAAATCACAACCTTCTGATAGTCCAGCCCTCTCTGAACATCGCTAGGGGAGGGTCCGTAGATTTACGGACCGTGTTTGTTGGCTACTTTTGGCGAAGCTCAGCCGACTAGAAGCACCTGGCGGAATATCAGTAGGAAGCCTGCTCGGCCAAAACTCCTACGCTTCACCGCCTTTAGTCGTTGCTTCCCTCCACAAGGCCAGTGCTCTACCTCAACTCGACCGCGGCATGTATAGCATGGCGTCGTAGTAGGCCCTATACCAGGAAGCGCGACACCAGGGGCAACATTCCGTGAAATAAATCACAAATTTTACACTATTTCGGGTTCCCCTGAGCCTTAAGAGCTGGTCGCTTCTGTGGATTGACCCACTTT
>Ga0105046_10009789_pt1 | contig 14958 bp, 16 predicted proteins | sample MAT03_FD_78385 | JGI IMG/M metagenome (GOLD analysis project Ga0105046, IMG submission 78385) | Freshwater microbial communities from Lake Fryxell liftoff mats and glacier meltwater in Antarctica - MAT-03 (megahit assembly) | ecosystem: Environmental > Aquatic > Freshwater > Ice > Liftoff... | reverse complement strand
GGGCACGCTGACCGACTCGCAGGCGATCGCCGCAGGCGAGGCATGGTCGGCCCACGTCGACGGCCTCGCCGTCGCCGACCTCACGCTGCACATCGAGACGTAGGCCACGGTGGCGCCCCGCTGTGCTGAGTTCCGCTAGTCCGAGCCGACGGCGACCTTCCGAACAATGGTCCGTGCTCACTCCGTCGTGAGCGCGTGGATGTCGTTCAGGATCCCCGCAGCCGTCACCGCCGCGCCCGCACCCGGGCCGCTCACGACCAGCGGCTCGTCGCGGTAGCGGTCCGACACGAACGTGATGATGTTGCGCGTGCCCGACGCCGCGCCCATCGGGCTCGTGGCGGCCACCGGCACGAGCGTGGCAGTGATGCGCTTGGGCGTGGCGCTCACCACGTAGCGCAGCACGCGCCCGCGCCTGGCCTCGGCCGCGACGCGCACGCGCCAGCTCTCGTCGAGCTCCGGCATGCGCGCCAGGAACGCGTCGAGCGGCAGCGCCTTCATGGCCCCCGGCACCAGGTCCACCGGCAACGGCGGGCCACCGCGATAGCCGAGCAGCCGGCCCAGGATGAGGCCTTTACGGCCGGCATCCGCGCCCGACAGATCGTCGCGCGGATCGGGCTCGGCGTAGCCGCGCGTCATGGCCTCGCGCACGGCTTGCGAGAAGGGCCGCCCCGCCGACACTTCCGACAGCACGAACATCAGCGTGCCGCTCACGCAGCCGTCGATGCGGCGCACCTTGTCGCCGGTATCGGCCAGCTTGCGGAAGGTATCGATCACCGGCAGGCCCGCGCCCACCGTGGCCTCGTAGCGGATGCGGCGGCCGGCGCGCGCCGACGCCTCCAGCAGCGCTGTGTACTGTTCCCACGAGCCGGCCAGCGGCCGCTTGTTGGCGAGCACGATATCGAAGCCCTGCTCCGCCACCGTCTGCAGCAGGTCGGCGGTGTCTTCGCTGGTCACGTCCACCACGATCGGCCGCGACACGGCGTGGCCGGCCATCCAGATGAGCGCCTCGCGAGCCGTGGCCCGCGTGCCGCCCAGATCCGCCAGAAGAGTACCGGCGTCCTTCTCACGCGCGAGCCGCAACAACCGCGTTCGAGATATCCCCTTGGCGTCGAAGACGTAGCCCGATCGATCGAGCAGACCGACGATGCGCACGTGGCGCGCGCCGTTCAGCGACGCGATCTGGTCCGACAACGCCCGGCCGACGCGGCCGAAGCCCAGCAGCACCACATCGGTCGAGGGCGTGGTGCGCACGGTGCCGCCGCCGATCTTCGAGAGCTGGAAGGCGGCATGCACCTGGCGCGCCGCGTCGGCCGCGGCGGAGGTGGCCACCACGAACGAGATGTTCCGTTCCGATGAGCCCTGCGCGATCGCCACCACGTTGATGCCGCCGGCGGCGAGCGCCGTGAACACGCGTCCCGCGATGCCGGGCGCACCCGCCATGCCGTCGCCCACGACGGCCATCACGGCCATGTCGCCGCGCGCCTGCACGCCGTCGATGAGCCCGCTGGCAATCTCGAGCGCCAGCGCCTTGCGCACCGCGCGCACGGCGCGATCGGCTTCCTCGGTCGGCACGGTGAAGCCGATCGAGCTTTCCGACGAGCCCTGGAAGATGGTGGACACCGACAGACGCTCGGCGTCGACCGCCGCGAAGGTGCGCGCCGCAATGCCGTGCACGCCCACCATGCCCTTGCCGGCCACGGTCACGACCGCTTGCTTCGGCAGCAGAGCCAGCGCCTTCACCGGATAGCCCGGCAGCGACTGGCGCGCCGATACCACCGTGCCGGGCAGGTCGGTGTTGACGAACGAGCGCACGTGCAGCGGGATGCGCGTGCCGGCGAGCGGAATGAGCGCGCGCGGATGCAGCACCTTGGCGCCGTAGTGCGCTACCTCCGCGGCTTCCTGATGGTGCAGCGCGGGGATCACGCGGGCATCGGGCACCAGCCGGGGATCGGCCGTGAGGATGCCGGGGACGTCCTTCCACAGCACGACGCGGCCAGCGCTCATGGCTCGACCGAGCACCGTGGCGGTCAGATCCGAGCCGCCGCGGCCGAGCGTGGTGATGCTGCCGTCGGGCGCCCGGCCGATGAACCCGGGCACGACCGGCACGATGCCGCTGGCCACGAGCGGGCCGAGCACGCGGCGGGCGGCCTTGGTGGTGTCGGCCTGCAGCGGCGTGGCGCCGCCGTGGTGGTCGTCGGTGTGCACGACCTCGAGCGCGTCGACGGCCCGGGCTTTGGCACCGGCCCGCTGCACCGCCGCCGCCAGCACCAGCGCCGAGAGCTGCTCGCCGCGCGACACCAGGGCGTCGCGGGTGCGCGGCGCCAGGTGCCGCAGCACGCTCACCGCGCGGCACACGTCGCGATATTCGGTGACCGCCGCATCGATGGCCCGCTGCGTGACCCGGCTGGCCGCCGCACCGCCCAGGGCCGCCCGGGCCACCTGCCGGTGGCGCGTGGCAAGCACCGTGGCACAGCGTTCCGCCTCGACCATATGGCCGGCGACGGCATGCGCGGCCCCCTCGAGCAGCAGGTCGGTGACCCCACCGAGCGCCGAGGCCACGACCACCAGGGGTCCGGTGTGGGCGGCGATTCTCTGTGCAGCCCGGTCGATGGCCTTGGCATCGGCCAGCGCGGCGCCGCCGAACTTCCAGACTTCGAGGGGCGGCCGACTGGTGCGGGTCACGGGAATGCTCCTGTTCAGTTGGTGGGAAGAGCCACAAGCCTACCGCACGCCGAACCTCGACCGCGGGAAGGGGCGAATCCGACGTAAAATAGGGGGATGATTTTGAGCGCAAAAGACATCGGTACCCTGGTGGACCACACGGTTTGGCAGCGCGGCAAGGTCGTGGACGTGGCGGCGCCCTATGCATTCGTGCACTTCCCGTCGCTCGAAGACACCGAGCAGGGGCCGCTCCGCAAGGTGCAGTCGACCATCGAGCACCTGACGCGGTCGAGCGTGCAGTCGGATCCCGTGTTCGACGCCATTCCGAGCGCCCTCTCGCCGGCCAAGGCCAAGGCCGGCGCCAAGCGCAAGAGCGCCAAGGCCGCCAAGACGGCCAAGGCTGCCAAGGCCGCCGCCGAATAATCCCACCCCGTGTCAGGCCTGGACGTCAGGCCTGGCACTACAGCCCGTAGCGCTCCTTCAGAATCGCCGTGTGGTGCGCGAAGTGGCCGGCCATGAGCCACACCAGCGCCCGCGCGGTGACGCGATTATTGCTGGCGGTGCCGGCCCGATTGAGCGCGGCTTCGTCGAGCGTGCGCACCAGGGCCACCGACGCCTGCCGTACGGCGCGCAGTTCGCCCACCACGCTTGCCACCGAGCGGCCATCGAAGCCGGCGTGCACTTGATAGGCGTTCTCATCGAAGCCCGCCAGCGCGGTGGCGTCGCCGCGCGCAATGCGCAACAGGCGATAGCTGAACACGCGCTCGGTGTCACTCATGTGGCCAATCACCTGCGCCACCGTCCACTTCCCCTGGCCGTAGCGGTGCCCGGCCTTGTCCTCCGACCACGTCGCCATGTACGCCAGCACGTCGGCCTGCTGGTTCAAGAGGTCGGTCGCGCTCTCGACCGACGCGGCGGCGTCGAGGTACTTCTGGTAGTAGGGAGCGTAGTCGCCTGCGGCGGGCTTCTGAATGATCATCGGCGGGCTCCTGTGGCGGCGGCCGTGAGCGCGTCGGCAATCGGACCGAGGCTCGACAGACCGTAGACGTCGCGGGGGAACTGGGGCAAATAGAGGCGCGGGCGGTCGGCGAAGCGCGTCGCGATTTCGTCGAGGTAGATGCGTTCTTGCGCACGGCGCTCCGTGAGGAACGCGTCGGTGGTGTGTTCGGGCAGCACGCGGTTCACCACCAGACCGCCGATCTTCACACCCGTGTCGTCGAGCTGCGCCAACGCCCGCGCGGTCTCTTCGATGGGCAGCCGTTCGGGGATGAGCACCAGCACGAAGGCCGTGGTGCGGCCGCCAATGAGGCGGGCGCGCAGGGCCTGCAGGCGCTCGAAGCGATCGCGCAGCGACAGCAGAATCGGGTCGTCCTGGTCGTTGCCCTCCACGCCCAGCATGGCCCGGCGGGACTTGGTGAGTGCCTTGATCCACGCCTCCATCAGCTCGGGCATGCGAATCAGGCGCAGCGTGTGGCCGGTGGGCGCGGTGTCGAAGATGACCAGGTCGAAGCGCGTGTCCTCGCCGCGGATCAGGCCGCCCATGCGGTCGAAGAGCGCCACTTCCTCGGCGCCCGGCATGCTGGCGGCCAGATCGATCTGCTTGTGCGCTTCCTTCAGGATGTTGGGGCCGAACAGCTCCCGCACCCGCTCCTTCACCTCGATCACGTAGCGCGCCGATTCGGTGGCGGCGTCGATCTCGAGGGCCCACAGATTGGTCTGCAGTTCCACGGGCTCGGGCCCGATCGGGTGCTCGAAGATGTCGGAGGTGGAATGCGCCGGGTCGGTGGAGACGAGCAGCACCTTCCGCCCGAGGCGGCTGGCCGCTAGAGCCATAGCCGCGGCGCAGGTGGTCTTGCCCACGCCGCCCTTGCCGCCGAAGAAGAGCACCTCGCGGTCGAGCAGCCCCTGCATGGTCAGCAACACGGCAGGCTGCCGAGCGGCGAGCGGTCCATGCCCATGCGGCGGTGCCACAGGTGGAACTGGTCAAGTAGATGCGGGTAGAGCTCGAGCAGGTAGAAGGCCGCCGGATTGGGCAGCCCCACGACTTCCATGTAGCAGAGCAACAGGAAGTAGTCGTTCAGCTCCGCCGCCTCCAGCCTGAGCTCGCGCTCGTAGCGGCCGTAGGCGACGCCGTGCAGGATGTCCCGCAGGTTCTGGACGATCGACATGGAGGGTCATCGTACTCGGGGCTGGGGGCTGAGGCTAGGGGCGGGAGGGCGGTGAACGCTGCCACACCCCGGACACGCCGTCGGCAACGGCGCCTCGTCAAGACTGGGCCGCCCGACGGCGGCGCCTAGCGGGGGGCGGCCTTGTTCCAGTGCTGAAGCGCGGTAAGAGGCTGTTCGTTGGACACCACTTCAGGGATCAGCGCGAGAAAGCGCTTGCCGTCCGGCGAGACGTCGAAGTCCCCCCATCGTCGACTCCCGATCGCAAAGAGCGTCACAGGGCTCCCGACCTGCAACCCGGGTTCGGTTCGTACCGGAACCGCTACCAGGCGGGAATCCGCGGACACATAGAACAACTCCCGACCATCGCCGCTCCAGCGAGCGCCTGACGCGATGCCGCTCGAGACGAGGGTCTTAGGTCCTCCACCGAGGCGGGCGACGTAGACCTCAGAGCGGCCGGATTCGTTCGACACGAAGCTGAAATGCTGGCCGTCTGGCGCGAAGCGGAGGCCGCCTTCGTTGAACGCCGACTGGCGCAGCCGTGACGGCGTCGCAGCCCCCTGCAAGGGGAGCGTCCAGAGATTGCTGTGCCCGCCGTCGGCGCGCTCCTCGTACGCCAGCACGCGTCCGTCACGGGATAGATCGTTCACCTGTTGAAAACGACCGCCGGCCGGCAGGACCGCGTCGTCTCGACCCGTGCGCAGATCGCGCCGCATCAGTCGGGGCGGCCCTCCCCGAGCCACCGAGTAGAACATCGACGCGCCGTCTGGCGAGAACACGCCCTCGATCTCCGTCACGTCGTCATCGAGGGTCAGGCGCGTTTCGGTGCCGCGCTCGAAGTCGAGCGACCACACGTCGTAGGCGCCAGTCGACGGCAGCGTCCGGCTCATCAGGGCCGATCGTCCAGGCGGCGTGACGCGCACGGAGAGGTACTCGCCGCTCGACCCCACCGGGCCGAGCTCTCGGCCGGCCCGATCCACCCACGCCAGACGCTGGCGATTGCCGTGCGACTGATAGACCAGCGCTCCGCTGGGTGACGTCGAAAAATCAGCGAGTCCGGTCGAGATGAAGAACCGAACCGACTCCGCGATCGCGATGGGTTCGCCGCTGACGCGCCCGCTCTCGACGTCGAAGGGTTGACCGACCAGTGCCCCGCCGCGCGCGAACACCAGCGTGCCCGGCTCGACGTACTGGGCATTGGATTCAATGCCCGTCACGGTGCGTGGTGCCTTGCCCGCCTCACCGATCAGCAGCGCACCGCTGTTGTCGCGGTGCTTCGCCAGATAGAGGTACTGTCGCCCGTCCGGCAGAAAGAACGGAAAAGACACGCCGACCTCGTCCCGCGCCGGGTCGGGCTTCACTTCGACGATCGCGGATCCGCCGGCGGTCGAGACCCGAAAGATCGCGTCGCCCCCGACCGCGGCAAACAGGATCTGCCCCTCCCGGCTCCAGGTGCCTGTCACTCCGCCGCCGCTCGGCACCTTGCAGATGGCCACCGCCGCGCCTGAGTCGAGGTCGAGTCGTTTCAGCGTGTCGCCCACGAAGAACGCAATGGCTCGAGCGTCGGGTGACCAGAAGACCGACCTGGCGCCTTCGGTGCCGGCGATCGGCGTCGATTCGATCGACGACAGCCCACGCATCCACACCCGGCGGACCGGTCCAGGGCCGGTGGCGACAAAGGCCAACTGTCGGCCATCTGGCGACAGCGAGAATCGCACCGCCTCCACGTCGGAGGCAAAGGTGGTGTTGGACGGCGGCGCGATCTGCAGCTCGAGGCGCTCGGGCAACGGGGCGTTCCAGCGGCCGACCACGAACGTCCCGGCAGCGACCGCGATCGCCGCGGCCGCAACTGCCCATCCCAGACTCGTCGTTCGCCCACTCGATGACGCCTGCGCGCTCGACAGGTGAGGGGCCTCCGCCGCCAGGGCGCTGAGCTGAAGCGCGACGTCATGGGCCGACTGCCAGCGGCGATCGGGGTCCTTCTCGAGGCAGGTGCGCACCAGACGGTCGAATGCGGGCGACGCCGCTGGCATCACGGACGAGACGGCAGGCGGATCGCTGAGGAGAACCGCGGCAGCGATGGCGGTGGATGTCTGGCCGCCGAACGCTCGTTGTCCGGTGGCCATTTCGTGGAGCACCGCGCCCAGAGCAAAGATGTCGCTTCGCGCATCGACCGGCCGCCCGTCGAACTGCTCGGGAGACATGTAGGGCGCCGTGCCGAGCCAGGTTCCGGGCGCGGTCAGTTCCGCCGCCGTCGGCATCGCATTCGGGTCGGATGGCCCACCCGCAGGGTGAAGCACCTTGGCCAATCCGAAGTCGAGCAGCTTCGCACCGGCGTTCGTGAGCATCACGTTGCCCGGCTTGAGATCGCGATGGACGATGCCCAGCCTGTGCGCCGCGCCGAGCGCCTTGGCGATCTCGCCGCCCATGCGGAGCACGTCGGCCATGGGGACCGATCCCCTGGCCACCAGCGCGGCGAGCGTCTGCCCCTCCAGCAACTCCATGACGAGATAGGACACCTCGCCGGCACGTCCCACATCGAAGAGCGCGCAGATGTTCGGGTGTGACAGACGCGAGATGGCGCGGGCCTCTCGTTCCAGGCGTTCGCGCGCGTCGGCCGAGCCCGCCAGGGCCTGTGACAGCACCTTGACCGCGACCAGCCGATCGAGCCGGGTATCGCGCGCCTTGTAGACCTCGCCCATCCCGCCGGCGCCCAGGGCAGACAGGATCTCGTAAGGGCCGAGCCGCGTGCCGGTGGCCAAGGTCATGGGCGTCAACTGCGTGGATTCTAACCGTTAATGCGACCGCAGCTAGCGTGCGCGCTTCATCGAGCGGGCCGCGCAGCAGCTTGACGGTCATCGTAGAAGCATCGTAGCATCACCTCATGCGCACCACGATGACCCTCGACAAAGACGTCGCGGCGCGACTCCAGCGCCTGGCGCGAACGCGCCGGCTGCCGATGAAGACGCTGGTCAATGACGCCTTGCGGGCGGGGCTGGCACAGATCGAACAGCCGGCCGGAGCGCGCACGCCGTTCCGAACGACCGGCCTCGACCTCGGCGTCAGCCTGGTCGGCAGTCTCGATGACGTCGCGGGCGTGCTTGCCCGCGTCGAAGGCGAAGCCCACCGGTGACGCTCGTAGACGCCAACATCCTGCTCTACGCGGTCAACCGACTCGCCCCGGAGCACGCGCGCGCGCGCGATTGGCTCGACGCGCAGCTGTCCGGTACGGCACGGGTCGGACTGCCGTGGCCGTCCCTGCTGGCGTTTCTGCGACTGGCGACGAACCCGTTGGTGATCTCTCAGCCCGCCTCGGTGGCCGCGGCATGGGCGCAGGTCGAGGAATGGCTGTCTGCAGACGTCGCGTGGGTGCCGACGCCCGGAGAGCGCCACGCGCACACCATGGCGCAGTACTGTCGCGCGCCATGGATGACGTCGAGGCTCGTCCCCGACGCACACCTGGCAGCGCTCGCAGTCGAGCACGGACTGCGCCTGTGTTCGTCGGACGGTGACTTCGCCAGGTTTCCTCGACTGGACTGGTTCAACCCGCTGGCGGCGTAGGCGCGCGAGGGGACACCGCACCTAGCGGCCGTGCAGCACGCGCTCGATGCGCGTGTCGGGCACGAGCCAGATGACGGCCACGACCGCGTAGAGCAGGCCGGCGAGCCACGGCGCCGACGGCGCCACGGCGATGCCCACCAGGTAGATCAGCGGCGACACGTTGCCCTTCCAGTCGCCGCGCACCGCCTGCTTGAGCAGCGAACCCGCGCCTTGCGAGTGAATGATCACGCGCTGCAGCATCCAGTAGGCGATGGCCGCCATGAGCAGCACGCGGCCGTAAACCGCGGTGGGCGCCGCGGCAAAGTGGTTCTCGCCCATCCAGCCCGTCACAAACGGCACGACCGAGAGCCAGAACAACAGGTGCAGGTTGGCCCACAGGATGCCGCCGGTGACCTTCTGCACCGTGTGCAGCAGGTGGTGGTGGTTGTTCCAGTAGATGCCGATGTAGACGAAGCTCAGCACGTAGCTCAGGAACACGCCCCAGAGTGGCCCGAGCGCCGCCAGCGAGGCGTCGTGCGGCACCTTGAGCTCGAGCACCATGATCGTGATGATGATCGCGAGCACGCGTCGCTGAAGGCCTCGAGTCTGGTCTTCCCCATTGCTGCTGGACTACTGCGAGCGCAGGAACGCGATCACGTCACTCGCGTCGGCCACCGACATGCGGAAGCGCGGCATCGGCGCGCGGGCGCGGGTGCCGTTGCGCTTGATGGCGCCCTCGGTCAGCACACGCAGGGCTTCCAGGTCGGAGTAGCCCGGCAGGCCGGCGATGCGCGGCACCTGCAGCGGCCAGTCGGCCGGCCACGGCACGCTCGCAGGCATGGCCCCGCCCTGGAGCCGCGTGTCGGGAACGATGTCGCCGGCGTCGTTGCGGGCGGAGTGGCACTCGCCGCACATCGCCACGCGTTCCACCAGATAGCGCCCGCGCGCGACGTCGCCGCTGAGGGCCGGTGCGGCGATGGCGCCCTCACGCACCTGGGCGATGACGCCCGGCTGACCGAACCACCCGCTGCCAGAGACCGCAATCAGCCCCACGACTACCGCTCCACGTGCCCACTCGCGTACCGTCCCCATGAGTCCTCCAACCCGGCAACGCCGTCGTCGCCGCGTCCTACAGTACGCGCAGGAAGCGATCTGTCAACCGAGAATTGTCGAGCGGAGCTTCGCCAAGGGCTGATACCGCTCCTGGTAGGTCGCGGCGCGGACGGTCATGCCGACGGTGCGCTGCTCATGGACTCGACGCGCCACGAGTACCCGCACGGTGTCGCCCACGCGCTACTGGTCCATGCGCGTGACGAGTGCGTCGGCCCGGACCCGCACCTCGTCGATCGCGAGGATCCTGGCGTCGAGCATGAAGGCGATGGACGCGCCCTTCGAGTAGTAGTCGATGCTCGTGTTCAGGCTGTTCTCGTCGGGGCGGTAGTGCTTGATCCAGGTGTCGAACGAGGCCATGTCCACCGGCTGCACGAGCCGCCCAGGCCGCATCTGCACCTGTTCGATGGTGTTCGACAGCTCGTCGAGGTATTCGACGGGCGTGCTCAGGCCGGCGCGCGCCACGAGCAGCGCGCCGTAGTAGTCGGTGAAGCTCTCGGCTACCCACAAGGCTTTATCGCGAAGCCGGCCTCCACCCAGTTGTTGCGCACGGTCATCTCGCGGCCGTAGACGCGGTAGGTCAAGGTGAGGGATGCGGCGCGGGAAAGCGCAGCGTGTAGCGAATGGGCTCGGGGGCCTGAGCGGATGCGGAATCAATCATGGCGAGGCTGAGCGCCAGGGTCGCGAAGAACAGGTGCACGAGGCGTTGCATGGGCGGTATTGCAGGCGGGTCTCGGGTCTCGGGTCTCGGATCTCGGGGCCTGGGTCCCGGCACGAACCGCCGGAAAGAGCAGGTTCAGCGGGACACGGTAACATGGTGAACGGTGCCGGAGTGACGCCCCCGAGCCCCGAGACCCGAGCCCCGCCGGATGCGCATCACCGACCACAAGCGACTCGCGCTCGTCTACGGAGTCACCGCTGGCGCATTCCTGCTCGTGGGCTTCCTGCTCATGCTGCTGCTGCGCTGGCAGTTGGCGTGGCCGGGGCAGCCGATTCCGATCGCCACGGCGATCTTCGGAGAGCGCAACGCGCCCGCGGGCATCCTGCTGCCCGAGTTCTACTACCAGCTCGTGGCGATGCACGGCTCGGTGATGATCTTCCTGGCCGTGGTGCCGCTGGCCACGGGCGGGTTCGGCGGCTATCTGGTGCCGCTGCAGATCGGCGCGCGCGGCCTGGCGTTTCCGCGGCTGAGCGTCGCGGGCTATCTGGTCTACCTCACCGCCGGGTTGTTGATGATTGGCAGCTTCGCGCTGCCGGGCGGCGCGGCCAACTCGGGCTGGACGTCGTATCCGCCGCTCTCGATCATCGCCTCGTCCGGACAAACCGTGTGGCTCGTGGGCGTCTTCCTGCTCGGCATCTCGTCGATGCTCGGCGCCGTCACGCTCGTGGCCACGGTCGTGGCGCACCGCGCCCGCGGCATGACGCTCATGCGTCTGCCCTTCTTCGTGTGGTCACAGGTCGTCACTGCGCTGCTGCTGCTGCTGGCGTTTCCCGCGCTGCAGGCCGCCGCCGTCTTCCAGCTCATGGACCGTGTGGTGGGCACGAGCTTCTTCCTGCCGACCGGGCTGGCCGTGAGCAACACGCCGCTGGCCGTGTCGGGCGGCGGCAATCCGCTGCTCTGGCAGCACCTGTTCTGGTTCCTCGCGCATCCCGAGGTCTACGTGCTCGTGCTGCCGGCCATGGGCATCGTGGCGGAAGTGATCACGGCGCATGCCCGCCGGTCGCTGTGGCGCTACGGGCTGATGGTGGGTGCGGTGGTGGGTCTGGGCGCGTGGTCGATGGTGGTGTGGGCGCATCACATGCTGCTCACCGGCATGGGCACCACGCTCAGCAGCTTCTTCCAGGTAACGACGATGGCCGTGTCGGTGCCGTCGGTGATTCTGATCACGGCGCTGGTCGTCACGCTGTGGGGCGGCGCCATCCGCTACACCACGGCCATGTGCTTCGCCCTCGCCTTCCTGCCGATGTTCGGGCTGGGCGGCGTGACCGGACTGCCGCTCGGCCTTGCGCCCACCAATCTGATCCTGCACGACACCTACTACGTCGTCGGCCACTTCCACTACCTGGTGGCGCCGGGCTCGCTCTTCGCGCTCTTTGCCGGGGTGTATCACTGGTTCCCGAAACTCACCGGCCGGCGCATGAACGAAACGCTCGGCCTCGTGCACTTCGTCGGGTCGTTCGTGCTCATGAATGCGATCTTCCTGCCCATGTTCCTGATGGGCCTGATGGGCGTGAACCGCCGGATGTACGACGGCGGCCTGCAGTACGAGCTGGCGCAATCGGCGCTGCGCTGGAATCCGTATATGACGTGGAGCGCCGTGGCGCTCGGCGCGTTCCAGCTCGTGTTCCTCTGGAATCTCCACTGGAGCGCGCGACGAGGTGAGCCGGCCGAGAATCCGTGGCGCGCGACCACGCTCGAGTGGACCACGTCGTCGCCCCCGCCGCCGGGCAACTTCGCCGAGCCGCCGCTGGTGACGGGCTCGCCGTATCGCTACGAGGAGACGGAAGCGTGACCGCGCACACGGGCGCCACCGCCGTGTCCGACCGCGACCTGCGCGCGGCCGACGTGGGCACGTGGTTGTTCCTTGCGTCGCTCGTGATGTTCTATGGCGCGCTGTTCTCGGGTTACGTGCTGCTGCGCGCCGGCAGCACCACCTGGGACACGCCGTGGCTGACCGTGACGGCGTCGTGGCGGATCTTCCCCTTTGCGCTGTCACAAACCATCTGGCTGGCCGGCGTGGGGGCCGGCGTGGGAGCTAGCGTGTGGCGGTGGCGGGTCGGCTATCCACGTGGCTCAGGACCACAGCGGGCGATCTTCTGGTGGCTGCCGGTGCTCGCCGCCGTCACGTTCACGGCCGATTGGGTCAACCTGGCGTGGACACTGGCGGCCGCGGGACGGGGACCCGCGTCCGGCGTCGGCGCGGCGAGCTGGTTCGTGCTCACCGGCGCGGTGGCGGTGGGCGTGATGGCGGGCGGACTGGTCGCGGCCGGCACCGCGTGGCGATATCGTGGCGCCACCCCGCCGCCGCATCGCTTGCGCCTGCTGCAGCGCTACTGGATGGTGCTGCTCGCCTTCTGGCTCACGATTGTGGTGGGGTTCTACCTGGTATGACTGGCATGACCGCCGTGATTGCCTGCGTGGTGTGCGCGCGCCCGTTCGACTCGCTGCTCACGAGCGGCCTGCAGGCCGGCGTGCTGGTGCTGGCGCTCGTGGCCGTGGCGGTGCTGGGCGCCATCGCCCGCGGGGCCGTGCGCCTACTGCGCGAGGATGCTGACGACACTCGCGCCACCGCCGCCGACTCTGGGGGCCAGGCATGATCGGCGGCTGGCTCAATCGCTTCCTGCCCGCGGCCGGGTCGGCGCACGCGGCGCAATTCGACGGCGTGCTCGCAGCCGTCCACACCGACGGCGCGCTCATCTTCCTGAGCTGGCTCGTGGTGTTCGCGATCATCCTGGTGCGATTCCGCGCGCGGGCGGGCGTGGCGCCAGGCCGGCCCGCGGGCGCGCACTGGCCGCTCGCCGCCATCGCGCTCGTGGTCGCCGGTGACGTGTGGCTGCTGGCGGGTTCCGCGCTGCCGGCGTGGTACGCCCGGGCCGTGCTCGCTCCCGAGGGCGCCGTCGAAGTGCGCGTCATCGGCGAACAGTATGCGTGGAACGTCCACTACCCGGGACCGGACGGGGCGTTCGGGCGAACCGACCGGGCGCTCATCACCGCTGCAGATCCCATAGGCATCGACCGCACCGACGTGGCCGCGAAGGACGACTTCGTGCTCATCGGTCTCTTCGTCGTGCCGGTCAACCGCGATGTCGTCGTGCATCTGTCGAGCAAGGACGTGATCCACAGCTTCACGCTGGCCACGATGCGCGTGAAGCAAGACGTCACGCCGGGGCTGCCCATCACCACCTGGTTTCGGCCGATTGCCACCGGGTCGTGGGAGGTGGGTTGCTCGCAATTGTGCGGACTGGGACACTACCGCATGCGCGCGCTCTTCGACGTGCGCAGCGAGGCGGACTGGCGCGCGTTCGTGGCCGACGAAGTGTCGCGGGTGCAAGACGCGCCGTAGCCCCGGTCGCGGTCAGCGCACGACGACCGTGGCTTCGCTCGTGCGGCCGCGCGCGTCGCGCGCTTCGATGCGGTACGTGCCCGGCGCCAGCGGCCACTCGAGCCCGTTATCGGCTGCCGCGGCGCCCACGAGCCGGCCAGACACCCGCCACTCGATCAGGCCGCCGCTGGCCGACACCGCGCGCAGGGGCAGCGTCTGGTACTCGCGCCGCAAGGTCGGGTCGATGAGATAGGTGGCGCCGTCGGGCGGACTCACGATCGCGAGCGGCGTGGCGGGCGGGCGCGAGGCCGCACCCGCGCGTGTGGCCGTGAACGAGGCCCGTGCCACCGCCGCGCCCCGGGACGCGCGACTCGCGTCATCGAGTCCGCGTTCACGTGCCCACCCGCGATACTCGGCCGGCCAGTAGGTGAGCAGGCCCTCGTCGCTCTGATGATGCCAACTGCACGGCGCCTCGGCTGATTCAGCCGCCACCGAGTCGTGCCGGCGGATCGGGCACCAGGCGTTTGCCGTCTGACCCGAAAGCGCGCAGATCTCGCGCTCCTCGGTCGTCGCGGGGGCCGCGGCAATCGGCGCCCACGAGAACTCCGCCGTGGCGCCGCCCAGCCGGCGTTCGGCCGCCAGCATCACGGCGTGGAAGATCGGCCCGGCCCCGGTCACGCCGCTCGAGTTGCGCAGTGGCGTGCGGTCGAAGTTCCCCACCCACACGCCGACGGTGACGCGCCGGGAATAGCCGATCGTCCAGTTGTCGTGGAACGACTGCGAGGTGCCGGTCTTCACCGCCACCGGGAAGGGCAGCTCCAGGCTGCCGCCGCGGCCGAACACGAACTCGCGCGCCGCGGGGTCCGAGAGGATGTCGGTGACCCAGAAGGCGCTGCGCGGCGACACCAGCCGGCGCGTGTCTGGCAGGGTGCCCGGCTCGCGCGGCAGGAACGTGGGCGCGATCCACTCGCCCTCGCGCGCGAAGGCAGCATACGCCGCCACCAGCTCGTCGAGGCGCACCTCGGCGCTGCCGAGCGTGACGCCCAGGCCGTAGTGCGCCGCCGTCTTGTCGAGCGTGCTGAGGCCGGCGCGTCTGAGAAAGCGCAGCAGCTTCGGCACACCCAGCTCGGACGCCAGCACCACCGCCGGCACGTTCTCCGATCCAGCCAGGGCCATGCGCGCCAGCATCGGCCCACGGTACTGCCCGTCGTAGTTGCGCGGGCTGTAGACCACACCGGGTTCCGCCGTCGGGAAGCTGGCCGGCACGTCGGCCAGCACGCTCGTGGGGTCGTAGCCCTCATCGAACGCCAGCGCATACGTGAACGGCTTGAGCGCCGACCCGGGCTGACGCGCGCGCGCAGGCCCGTTGATCGTGCCGCCGTGCCCAGCGTCGAAGTAGTCGCCCGAGCCTTCCCACGCCAGCCATTCGCCGCGGGCGT
>Ga0105046_10009787_pt1 | contig 14960 bp, 11 predicted proteins | sample MAT03_FD_78385 | JGI IMG/M metagenome (GOLD analysis project Ga0105046, IMG submission 78385) | Freshwater microbial communities from Lake Fryxell liftoff mats and glacier meltwater in Antarctica - MAT-03 (megahit assembly) | ecosystem: Environmental > Aquatic > Freshwater > Ice > Liftoff... | reverse complement strand
TAGGGGCCTTCCGGTTTTTTCGCGATCTGCACGGCGACTTCATTGTCCATGCCAAAATACTGGTGGGCGAGGATAAACCTCCCGTCTGGCATGGGGCTGAGACTCAGTTCATTGGAAGCGAAACGCGTCACCGGTTTGGTTTTGCGATAATCTGTGGTCCACTCCGTACCATTGGCAAATTCCCATCGATCGAATTGCTCAAAATCTTTGGGTTTTACCCGAGCCATTACGAGTCCGACATTGTCGCCTCCAACGCCCATGATATACAGGTAACCGTCCGGATTGGCCGCGCCGGCCCAGGCGGTATTGACCATAATTCCACTGCCCATGGTGACTTTATTTCCGTGTTCCAGGGGGAAAAAGAAGGGCGTTTCTATTTGACGTTGATTGGTAAATGGAGGCTTGCTGCCTTTGGGGATGGCGATCAGATTGACACCCGTTTGATCAAATTCAAAGAAAGAACCGGGGATGATGGTGTCCTTCACCGGGTACGCAAAAATGTACAGGGTGCTGTCGAGCTCCACGTTGACAAATCCATCACCCAGCCAATAATACTCGCCTGGCTTTGTATGCGGTGTGTTGGGCGTAAAGAGCGAAGTCGGGTTCCCTTTTTTGTCCTTATTGATAAAAAACTTGAATTTGGCTGGGTCTGGCTCGGCGCCATCGAGGTACGCAATACAATTGTGCACCATGGTAAAATCCTTGCGCAGGATGGTTTCGCCGATCGAATCTGCCACGACGGAGTCGCTGAAAAGAAAAAGGGTCTTGGTTTTGGCCGTCGCCGGTTTGAATTCTGCCCCGTCCATCGGGATGGCAAAAATGCCGTCGCCGCCGAACCAGCCGGTGTTGCGCATGAACAATTTGTCCCAATCTTCCGCACCCGAAACCAAACCAATTTGCCCGGAGTCTGCCGAAGTGTGCGTGGCTATAATTGCCTGATTTTTGGGGCTACAAGCGCCAATGGTCAAGAGCGCCAAAACGCACAATACTTTCGTATTCAAAGACTTAGATAGAATTAAATTCATGTGAAAATTCCTTTTGCCGTAAATGTAGGACTATGCCCAACAAAACCAGTATGTTTGCACATACTTAATTTTTTTGGCGTTTTTTCAACGGATAGCTTATGTTTTTAATGTCGAAAAAAACCTTGCAACCTGTCCTTTTCGCGTTCCTTTTTTTGGCTTTTTGCTCGAGCGCCCGCGCTCAAATTTCCTTACCCAAATTATTTGCAGATCATGCGGTCTTGCAAAGGGATGTGGAAGTGCCCGTTTGGGGATGGGCATCGCCGGGCGAAAAAATCACCCTCCAGATAGCGGGACAGACCCTGATTGCAAAGGCCGACAAAGGTGGACACTGGGCATTGCGCCTCGCCCCGCACCCGGCTGGAGGGCCTTTTGATATGACCATCACCGGTAAAAACGCCCTCGTCCTGAAAGATCTTCTTTTTGGAGAGGTTTGGCTTTGTACCGGACAATCCAATATGCAATGGACGATGCGGGATTTTGGTATCCAGCCCGATTCCATCCGGGATACCAGCAGTGAAATCCGAGTGTTCAGGGTTGATTTTGACCTGGATTATTTACCCAAAAAAGATGTCAAAGGCGGCTGGTGGCAGAAGGCATCCGTAGAAACCGTGAGCGGTTTTACGGCCACGGGTTATCTTTTTGGCAGGGATTTGCACGAACATCTAAAAGTGCCTATCGGTCTGATCAGCAGTAACTTAGGCGCCACTTCCATCGAAACCTGGATGCGGGCGGGCGCCTTAAAGCCCTTCCCTCAGTTTCAGGAAGTCCTGAATAAAATGGAGACGCCGGGGAAAAACTTTGAGCAGCTCGATGCAGACCTGAAAACATTCAGGATGCAGTGGGATTCTGCCTACTATTTCAAAAACGACCCGGGTATCCTGCAAAACTGGCAAGACCCCTCCACCGATATTTCCGATTGGAATGAGATGGACATTCCCAATCTCTGGGAAGACACGGGGCTGGCGAATTACGACGGCTCCGTTTGGTTTCGCAGGGCGTTTGATTTGCCGGAGGGTTTCCATGGGGAGACCTTTAATATTGCCCTCAACCAAATAGATGATTATGACATTGCCTGGGTGAACGGAGTAAAAATCGGGGAAAGTTTTGGCAATCGAAATTGGCGGAATTACTTTTTCCCTGCCAATATTTTAAAACCCAGGGGCAACGTGCTGGTCGTGCGCATATTCGATGTAGGGAATAAGGGCGGCATGTACACCAATGCGTTTTGGGGCAATCCTATCCTCGTCGGCAAATGGAAATATAAGCCCGGTGTGCAGATTGATGCCTCCAAATTTATACAGCCGAACGTGCCAAACGGCAGCTTTTTTACCCATCCGACGCTCTTGTACAACGCCAACATTGCCCCCTTGCAACCGTATGCCATTAAAGGAGCCCTATGGTATCAGGGCGAGTCGAATGTTGCGCGTTCGGCAGAGTATGCCGAGCTCTTGCCTGCCATGATTAAAGACTGGCGGCAACAGTGGGGACAAGGAGATTTCCCTTTTCTGGTGGTGCAATTAGCCAATTACTACCCCGAACAGGCACAACCCGCAGAAAGTGAATGGGCAGAACTACGCGCCGGCCAAATGAAAGCCCTGGCCCTGCCCAATACGGCCATTGCAACGGCCATTGATCTTGGAGAAGCCGATAATATACACCCAAGAGATAAGCAGGACCTCGGTATTCGGCTCGGGCTGGCTGCCCGCAAAATTGCTTACGGAGAACAGGTGGTGAGCGAAAATCCTATGTATCAATCTATGGAGATGGAAGGGAATAAAATACGGATCCATTTCGGCGCTGTTGGAGGCGGACTCCTGTCCAAAAACAAGTACGGTTATCTACGTGGTTTTGCCATTGCCGGAGCGGATAAACAATACCATTGGGCCATTGCCTACCTGGAAGGGGATGCAGTGCTTGTTTTTTCGCCCAGCGTATTACAGCCCGTGGCCGTTCGATACGCCTGGGCGGATAATCCCGGGCCTTTGGACTTATACAACAAAGAGGGCTTGCCGGCATTGCCGTTTCGGACGGATGATTGGACCCTGTTTACCGCTGGAAAGGTGTATTTGTATGATGAAAATGGGTTTTGAGGTGGGTTACAGCACGAAATATGCGCATTTGGCGGCGAGCGGTATAAAAAACAACCTGAAATAGCACCATTATGATGATGTGGCAAGTGGACCTTCTCAAAAAAGTAGACATAAAGATAAGTTTGAGAAGGTCTATATTGTCTGCTATCGAGCGGAAGTTCACAAATGATGTGCAAATTCCGCATTCCGCATTCATTCCACCAACACAAACCCCGCCCAAAAATACGGATTCCGGTACTTTTCCCGCATCTCCTCCTGGGCAGCCAAACCATCATGGGGAACAGCAGCACCCTATGCCCTTGCGGCTAGCCGGTTGTTGGGCAGCCAGCGGGGAGTCGCACAACATAAAAAGTAAACCCAAAAGACGGCAAGCCGTTTTCAAATCAGTGCTGGTAATAAATCTAATACCCTTTCAAAAAATCTTTCAAAATCTTCGGATCCGATAGCGTCTGCAAATCCCGCTCAATGTTCTTGATGTCTTTTTTTAATGCTTTGATGCTCCGTTCCAACTGCCTTTCCAGGGTGAGCAGGTCGACGGCCATATACGGTGGCAAGTCGAAAAGCGCAGTTAAGGTCATTTGAACGTCGTACAACATCATCTCCAGTTCGCGTACCTGATCCAGTAAAATCTTATTGTAATATTTCAAGCGGTCATCGGCCAGGGTTTCCAAGTGATCCTGATCGATCCGTTCGAATTCAATCTGAAGTTGCAGCAGGGTGAGCAGGTCGTTTTTTTCATACGCCTCTGTAACCCGCTGGATGATCGCCGTCTTGCGCATTTTTTCAGCTTCATCCAACTCCAGGTCTGGATGGAAGGCCTTCACCAAATCCATATAAACCGTGCGTACCGACTTGGTCGTGTGCTCGGCTTCCCGGGCTTTTTTTTCTTCCTTCGCCTGTTGTTTGGCCGTTTTCGGTCGTTTTGCGCGACGTTCTTCGGCCTGACGGGTTTTTTCGGCCTGAATGTCCTCTTCTTCAACCATCCTGCGTTTCAGGTATTCCTCCATTTTTTCGGGCGTACTCAGGTCGGCGTCTTTTTCGATCTCCAGACCGAAAAAGCTACCCATCATATCCTTTAAAATATCCATGTCAAGATCAGTCGACTCATCTTGCTCCGCATAGTCCGCGCCAGTATACTTTTCATAAATGGGTTTTAAGTCCTCGTGGCCGAACTCGAAAATAAGGCCGCTCACCATGGACAGGATGATGTCTTCCAGTTTTTTCTTTTCCCGGGCTTTAAAAAATCCGCTGTCCCAGGCCTTGTCCATCAGGCGCACCATGTCGGCGCGGTGTTGCGCGTACGTTTTATAAAGCGGCTCCAAATGAGTGGCCATACGTTGCTGCAGGCGCAGGTTCCCGGCTTCGAATTGCTGAATTGTTTCGCGCAATTGGGGGATTTTCCGGGTCAGGCGGTTGAATTCTTTTTGGGCTTTAGAGAGTGAAGCCTTGTCTTTTCCTTCTCCGACGGTTATGATTTGTTTGTTCACGACTGTGCATATTTTTTAAGGCGGAAAAGTCCGAATTTTTGTGGGAAGTCAGGTAATTTAAACCGTGTTTCGTTGGCTTTTTATGATTCAACATGATTTTCATGCACACGCTTGTCTACTTTTGCAAGCGATTTTAGTTTAAGAACGACACAATGCAAAAACACGACCGCATCTTCCTCCTCATCCTCGACGGCTGGGGCCTGGGCCCGAAAACCTCGGCCGATGCCATTTTCCAGGCTGATACGCCGTTTATGGACGGCCTCAAGGAACGTTATCCCTGGAGCACCCTCGTCACGTTCGGAGAAGATGTGGGCTTGCCGGAAGGCCAGATGGGCAATTCCGAGGTGGGGCACCTCAATATCGGCGCCGGGCGCATCGTGTGGCAGGAACTGGCGCGGATCAACAAAGCCGTACGCGAAGGCGAGCTGCACCAAAACGCCACGCTGCTGGCGGCGCTCGATCATGCCAAACGCGCAGGAAAAGCGGTACATCTGATGGGCCTAGTTTCCGACGGCGGGGTACACTCCCATATCGAACATTTAAAGGCGCTATGCGACATCGCGACCAACAGGGGCTGCGCGGAGACGTATATTCACGCGTTTACCGACGGCCGAGACTGCGATCCGAAAAGCGGCGCGGGTTTTATGGAAGAACTGCTGGAACATATTCACAACCAGCCGGTTAAAATCGCCTCCGTCATCGGGCGCTACTATGCCATGGATCGCGACAAACGCTGGGAACGCGTCAAACTGGCTTATGACCTGATGGTGAACGGCGTGGGCCAAGAGGTTTCGGCCACCGATTTGCCTGGAGCCATTCGCGCCTCCTACGAAGCAGGCGTTACCGACGAGTTTTTGCAACCCATGGCTGTCATGCATATGGGGCCGGATCAAAACCTGCACAAAGCGACCATCCGCGCTAGCGACGTGGTCATCTGTTTTAACTTCCGCACCGACCGCTGCCGCGAAATTACCCAGTTATTGACCCAGGAAGACCTGCATGAGTACAACATGCACACCTTGCCACTGTACTACGTGACCATGACCCGCTACGACGACAGATATCAGGACGTTCACGTGTTATACGACAAAGACGACGTGCGCATGACCTTGGGAGAATTGATTTCTTTAGCGGGTAAAACCCAGTTGCGCATCGCCGAAACGGAGAAATACCCACATGTCTCCTTCTTTTTCTCCGGCGGCCGCGAAGAACCGTTTACCGGCGAGCGCCGCATTCTGATTCCCTCGTCCAAGGTAGCTACCTACGATCTTCAGCCGGAAATGAGCGCCTTTGGTATCCGCGACGCGGTGATGGCAGATATTCGGGCCAATCAACCCGATTTCATTTGCCTAAATTTCGCCAATACCGATATGGTGGGCCACACGGGCGTTTTTGCCGCCGCTATGAAAGCAGCCGAAACAGTGGACCAATGCGTGAGCCAAATCATCCCCCTTGCACTGGAACACGGCTATGCATGCCTGATCATCGCCGACCACGGCAATTCGGACTACATGATCAACGAAGACGGAACGCCCAACACCGCACATACCAAAAACCAGGTGCCCTGTATTCTGGTGAGTACACACTTAGACGGTACGGAAACCATGCGCAACGGCCGCCTGGCTGACGTGGCGCCGACCCTGCTGGCCTTGCTGGGAATGGAAAAAGGGAAAGAGATGACGGGGGATGTGTTGTTTGGGCGGGGAGGACAATAAAAACAGTAAAGAAATCTAGGACATTCAGGAACTTGGGATGATCGCAAAGGCGGATGGCAAACTTTCGCAATGTCTTCAAAAAGATCAAAGACACTTGAAATCCTTCATGTTCGCCCCTGAAACAGAGCCTTCATGTTTAAAAAAATACGATTGTATCCGCCTACGCTACATCTTCGGCTGGTAAACCTGCTACTACTGCTACTGCCACTCTTCAATGCCTGCACGATCATGCACCACTTTACGATTCCGTTCGAAACAAACCCCAATCAAACCCTCACGTACCACGAGGCTATCGCCTGTTATGAAAAAATGGCGGCCGCTTATCCGGGAATGTTTCGCCTTACCGCCGTGGGCAGCACCGACAGCGGGGAGCCGCTGCATGTGGCCGTATTATCCAAAGACGGCCTGTTTGATCCGCAGCAAATCCGGCAAGCCGGCAAACGTATTCTATTGATCAACAACGGTATTCATCCGGGAGAACCCGAGGGCATCGACGCCACCGTGCTACTCCTGCGCGATTACCTCAGCAAACCCGAACTGCAAACCGCGCTGGAAAACGTAGTCATCGTAGTGATCCCGGTGTACAACATCGACGGCTGCCTCAACCGCAATTCTTACAGCCGGGCCAATCAGGAAGGGCCAGAATCCTACGGCTTCCGCGGCAATGCCCGCAATTACGACCTGAACCGCGATTTTGTCAAATGCGACTCGCGCAATGCCCGCAGTTTCAACCAGATTTTCCGGACCTGGAACCCTGACGTATTCGTGGACAATCATACCAGCAATGGCGCAGACTACCAGTATGTAATGACCCTGATTGCCACGCAACACAACAAACTGGAGGCACCCCTCGGGCAATTTTTACAAGAAACCATGCTGCCAGCGCTGTATGGGGATATGAAACAACGCAATTGGGAAATGATACCGTATGTAGACTCGCCCGCAGAAATTCCCGACAGCGGAATCGTGGGCTTTTGCGATTACGGACGGTATTCCACCGGTTACGCCGCCTTGTGGAATACCATCGGCTTTATGCCGGAAACCCACATGCTCAAACCGTTCAAAGATCGTTTGTGGAGCACCTACGCCTTCATGGACGTGGTTATCCATTTTGTAAACACCTACCATGCCGAACTGGGCAAGGCGCGCGCCTCAGCTTTCGAACATACCCGCAACAAATCGGAATTCGTACTCGATTATGCGATGGACCAAAACAAACGCGACACCTTGCAGTTCAAAGGTTACGCGGCAAAATACAAACCCTCTGAGGTCAGCGGCCTGCCGCGCTTGTGGTACGACCGTTCGGAGCCGTTTACCAAAGCAATTCCCTATTATAATTATTTCAAACCGCTCGTCACGGTGAAAAAACCGCTGGCCTATATCATTCCGCAGGCCTGGGAACCCGTAATCGAGCGGCTCGCCTTAAACGGGGTCGTTATGGAACGGCTCGACCGGGATATGACGCTCGAAACGGAGTCCTACTACCTGCGCGATTTCAAAACCCGCAACAGCTGGGAGGGGCATTATTTTCATTACGAGATACAGATGGAAAAGAAAACCATGCAAAGGGGTTTTCACAAAGGCGACTATCTCGTTTATACCAACCAAGATGCAAACCGTTACCTGATGGAAACTCTTGAGCCGCAGGCTCCGGATTCCTGGGTAGCCTGGAATTTCTTCGAACCGGTGCTGATGCAAAAGGAATATTTTTCGGCATACGTGTTCGAGGACCTCGCAGCAGATTACCTGAAGCAGAACCCTGCGGTACGGGCTGAATTGGAAACAAAAAAACTAGCCGAGCCGGCATTTGCCGCCGATGGAACTGCTCAACTCGACTGGGTGTACCGCCATTCACCCTGGTACGAAACGACCCACCGACTCTATCCGGTGGCACGCATTTTTCAAAAGCCGGGTAAATGAGGAATACTTCATCGTTTACTTTATGCGACATTTTATCCTTTGTGGTGATTTTAAATTGCGAAACCTGGCAAATGAAGAATGCTTCATCATTTAGGGCGCTGCATTCATCATGTACTTTTCACCATTAATAGAAATTATGGGGTTGATACCCCCAGGGAGCGTAATCTTGTGTCCGGAAAAATGGCTGGAAACAGAATCAACGATTTGATTGCCACTTATGAATCAACCAGTAAAAAATATCGCCTTCACTTTTGTCTTGCTTTTGAGCGCTTTAGGCGCCGGCGCACAGGACATCTGGTCGCTTGAACGCTGCGTGCAGTACGCACAGGACAACAACATCTCGGTAAAACAGGCCGAAGCCAATGTGAAACTTTCACTGTTGTCTGAACGGCAGGCCAAAGCGTCGCGTTACCCCAATCTGAGCGCATCCTTCAACGCCGGTGAACAATTCGGCCGTACGATCGACCCGACCAGCAACCAGTTCAGCACGCAGGCTACAGGCTACAACAGCTTGGGGTTCAATGCCGGGGCTTCTATTTTTCAGGGCGGCCTTATTCACCACTCCATCAAACAGGCTGGCTGGGATATCAAAGCCTCCGAAGCGGATGCGGAACAGTTGTACAACGACCTGGCGCTGCAAATAGCCGCAGCATACCTGAACATCCTGCTGACCGAAGAACAGGCTACAAATGCCCGCAACCGCTTGGAACTCAGTGGGCGGCAATTAGTCAACACCCTGAAACTCATTGACGCCGGCACTTTGCCGCAGGCAGATCGGTTTAATGTGGATGCGCAGATCGCCCGCGAAGAACAGGTGGTGGTAGTGGCACAGAACAGCGTCGATCTGGCTTATTTATCACTCAAACAATTGCTTCAGCTGGAACCTGATTTCGAACTAGTTATAGAACATCCGCAGGTGCTGATTCCTGCCGACGCCAATCCTGGGAGCAAAAGCCTTACTCCACTGTACGCCGTGGCTACAGGCAACCAGCCCAACGTACGCGCCGCCGGATTTCGCATCAAAAGTGCCGAGGAAGGTGTGCACATCGCCCGTTCAGCCTACTTGCCAAGCGTATCCGTATTTGCCAACCTGAGCAGCAATTACTCCACCCAATTCCAGGAATTTAAGTTTACGGGCAACACGGTTCAAGGGGCGACCCAAATTGTTTCCGTAAATGGAATGGACATCCCCATTGCTTTTTATGAGCCGGAATACACCGTCAAAAGAGTGCCTTATTTCGACCAGATCGACCGAAACTTTGGCCAGGGTCTGGGTTTGAACATCAGCATTCCTATTTATCAGAACGGCCGCACACGGCTGTCGGTGGAACGGGCCAAACTGGGTATCCTCAACGCGCAATTGCAGGATAACCAAACCCGCCAACGACTTAAAAACGACATTCAGACAGCAATTGCCAATGCCCGCTCGGCGCAAAAGCAACTCGATGCCGCCCAAAAAACCGTGGATGCAACCCGGATCGCATTTTCCAACATGGAAAAACGCCACGCTCTCGGGGCCATCAATACCCTCAATCTTTCAACGGCTAAAAATAACCTCGACATCGCTGAAACCGACTTGATCGTGGCGAAGTACGATTATTTGTTTAAGTTGAAGATACTCGACTTTTATGAGGGCAAGAAAATACAGCTGGATGGCGGGAACTAAAAAATCCTTTGGATACCCGTCCCCAAAAAAAAACACAGCCTTGGGGCTGTGTTTTTTTGGGGACGGGTATCCAGAGGATTTTTAAATTTACAAAAGGTATGGTCGCTTCGTTGCGCTGTTTCGTTTTATTTTATTGAGATACTACTATTAAGGCAAAGGGGGTTTTAATTATAATATATTGAAAACCAATATTTTAAAATCTATAATCTTTCTAAACGAACTATAGCGCTTTGAGTTTCCATAATTTTTATGCTCAATTTGAGAATGCGATGGCGGGGCGTGCTACGTGTTTATAACGGATTTGCACCACTTGAATCTCATCTTCGTCGTCTACATGCAGATTTTCGCCGCAGATAAAGCGATAGGTACCGCTTTTGGTAAAAACCGCTTGGTTTTCGTAAACGCCGTAGGTATAAGGATCAGCTTTCAGCGTGGCCGTGCTGATCCGCAAAATGCTTAGTTTGGCGAATGTTTCACTGTCGACTAAAGGTTGCAGTTTGCCAACGGCATCGGCTGCGGGAAATACCAAATAGAAAAATTTTCCGTCCGGATCAATTACGCCGAGATAAGGCGCATTGGGCGCCGTGAAATGCAGATCAAGCGTTTCTCCTTTATATACCGGATCAGGGGTTGCCCGTATGGTTTTCGCAACCGCAAGCAGAACCGGCTTGGGCGTGGGCGGAAGGGAATGAAAAGGAGCGTGGTTGCTTGCCTTGTCATAACTCAAAAAGCCTGAACAAAGCAGGCCAAGGGCGGGAATTGCAAGGATTAATTTCATATGTTTCGTATTGAAGTGAAAATATCTGATAAAAAATCGGTTTGGATAAAATACATATCCCGGATGCCCGGGATTGTTAACATCTATACGTAAAAAAGTCATGCCAAGTTTTTCACCAGGTATAATTTAAAGGCTAAAGTTTTGTTAAAAAGCCATTTTGGGCAAAAAAAGGCCCAATCATGATTGCTCATGCTCGGGCCGGCATTTCACCTGTACAATTGCTTGGTTCTTATGTATCGATTCGGCGAAAAAAGAAAAAAGCCACCCCACTTTAGGGGCGGCAACTAAACCAAACTTATTGATCCGCCTTCAAGTCTTTAGATATTTTGTCCATTGTTTTTTTGGCATCCGCCTGGAGTATAACCCAATCGCGTTTCAGTTCGCTGCCCGCTTCTTTCAGATACGCATCCAATTCGTCGCGTTCCATAGCAAGCCGTTTGCGGCGTTCTTGCCAGCGGGCCTTGTCTTTAGCCGATGCTTTTTCGATTTTAGCATCCAGTTTGGCTAATTCAGCGTCAATCTCCGCGCGCTGTTTTTTTAAATTGACTATCATTTCTTCGCGCTCCGCTACCACCGCATTTGCGGCATCGCTGGCTGCTTCCTGTAATTTCTGGTTGGCGTCCTTGATGTCTTCTTTAGCCGCCACAATGTCTTCACGAGCCTCTTTTTTGTTTTCAGTAGGAGAATCTTTACAAGATGATAGCATAAATACACTTGCACTTAAGGCAAGTAAACCGGTCATTAATATTGACTTAGTAGTCATGGTAAGCGTCATTTTAGTGAAAAAGTTGGTTTAATCGTTTCGTTGTGCAATACTTAATTAAAAAGGCGTGCCGATCAGGAATAAGCGTTCGCGCTGGGAAAATCGGGGAAAGCGTGCCACATTATGTGGCTAATCAGAGGAATTATATTAAGTGCGGCCGTTCCCTACATGTTTGCCTTCACTTTCCGTCGTTGCTTCCCAGTTGATACTGCCTTCGGCAATTACGGTGAGTTTGACGTCCGTATCCTTTTCCTCCTGCAAGGTTTGCGCCAATACTTCGGCAACGTCGTTTAAGCCCATTGTAATCGCCAGTTCCACCAGCCCGCCGTATGTGGCGATTTCATAATGCTCCACTTTTTGGGCGGCGATAATGAGGGCCACGTCGCGGGTCATGGTGTCCTTTTCGGTGTCTTCGATGATGCTCTCGCCTTCCTTCACCAGTCCTTCCATGGCGTCGCACTTTTTTGCCTGCGCCTTCTCGCCCAGCATGTCGAATACTTGTTCCAAACGGCGGATGTGTTCTTTTGTGGCGCTCAGATGTTCGGCAAAAGCGTCCTGTAGTTCCGTGGTGGTGGCCGCTTTTTGCATCTTCGGCAAAGCCTTGATCAGGTGCTGCTCCGCCCAGTAGATGTCTTTCAATTCATCTAAAAAAAACTCCTTTAACATCGAGCCCGGGGCGCCCTTTTTTAAGGATGAAAAGTCAATTTCCTTATTCCCGGCATAACCTGCATGTTGCTGAACTTTTGAACGCGTATCCATTTTTGAAAAAATTTATTGGTTAATGTTAGATGGTATTATGTTTATTGCTCGGCGAATGCCTGCGCAGGGTCGCCTGAAGTTTCAGCGGAACTGCCGGAGTCCTTGGCGCCCTCGTCGAACTCCGGGATAAGATCTTCTCTCGGTACTTCCGCGTAGCCTTTTTGGTCGTCTTCATGTTTCGGTAGTTCTATTTCCTCCCGCCGGGTATAGTTAGGGTCGAATTCTTTCTCCGGAATGCTTTTGGGCGCTACGCCCGGCGGCTGGGTACCTGGTTGCCGCTCTGGGGCAGGGAGCTGTTCCTGGCTTTCGGGGTGTTGGGGTTTGTTCTTCGAAGCAGCCTTGTGAGATTGCCGATCCGTCTTGGGGCGAACGGGGCTGGACATTTGAAGGATCGATTCCATATTGCTTGTAGCATTGTGATGAATGAAAGGATGTTTCAGGCTGGTTTACAACAACCTGACAATGAATTATCCCCCAAAATCTATGCCCTACAGAACTCCGCAGGTTTATTCATAATCTGGGAAAAAAAGCCCCAGCTTGTTGCTGAACGGCCTCCTTTGCTCAAACTGGCACGTTTATTTCAACTCCCATCGTGTACCAAGACGCTAAAATAACGCCTTATTGAAAAACCTGTCCGAGCCAGCAATCCCCATACCCGATATTCAATAATTATGACGAACAAACAAAGTATTTTTATTATAGTAATCGCAGTGGCTACCCTGGCAGCCTGTGCAAAAGTGGGCCCGCCCCGCCCGGATTGCATGGCGCAGGATCCTGTCATTTCGGTCGATACCTCTCACCTAAGTACGCCCCTGATTATCCCGGTTCAACTCATCGAAGATAAAATGAACCGGGCCATCAATCAGGAGCTCATCAAAGACGAAAGTTTCGACAACCCGAGCAAAAAAACAGGCAAAAAAGACCGCCTGAAAGTAAAAGTGAGCCGCCTTGGAAATATCGACGTAAAATGGAACAACCAGGTGGCCACGTACGGGGCGCCTTTGCAGGTATTGCTTGAAAAAGAAATCGTAGGCAAAAACGTATTGCCCAGTAACAAATCCCTCGCGTTAAAAACCGAATTTAGCCTGCGCCTGGTTTTCGAAACCACCATTGAAATAGGCCCCGACTGGCGCCTGCAACCCAAAACAAGGTTTAAAAATTTTGAATGGCTCAGCGAGGTTCGGGCATTCGGCGGATTGATCAATTTAAAAAAGATCATCGAAAAACGGCTGCTGAATCAGATGCCCGACATCGAAACCAATATGGACACCGAAATCCGGGAAAAAGTACGGCTCGATCGAACGGTTGGCCGCATTTGGCAAAAAATACAAAAACCCATTGCTATTAACCGGAAACATGGTGGACTTTTATGGTTGAAGATCAAGCCCCTGCAATTTGAAATAGGTCGGATATACACGGAGGGAACCAACCTGAACATTCAGTGCCGGATACTCGCTTTTACCGAAACGCTGGTGGGCGAAAATCCAGCCTATACCATAGATTCCATCCTGCCCCCATTGAAGAAACGGGCCGAGCTACCCAATGACGCGTACATATATATGCTGTCGGAAATTTCGTATCAGGAATTGAATGAAATTTTAAACCAAAAAATCGCCGGCCAAAAGATCAAGGTGGAAGGGCACAACATACGGATTCAGAACGTGGAAGTATGGGGCTGCGGCGAAGATATGGTCCTGCACTTAGACATTCGGGGCAGCGTGAGCGGCGATGTTTATTTACAAGGAAAGCCGGAGTACGCGCCGGATTCGCAGCAATTGCACATTCGGAATTTCGATTTTACGATGTCCACCCAGGAAGCGCTTTTAAGCAGCGCCGCCTGGTTGATGCACAGTACATTCAAAGAAAAAATAGAACAATCCCTTCATCTGCCCTTAAATGAAAAAATCGACTCTATCCCCGCTTCTATTCTCCGGGGTATCGAAAAAGGCCGATTGGGCGATAAAATAGACATGCAGATAGAACACTGGACTTTCCTGCCCCAACAGATATGGATGCGGACCAACGATATCGCGATACTGATCATCGTACGAGCACAGGTAAGGGTTGAGTTGCAGGAAATTTAAACAGGATTGGAACGGATTATACCTCGCACCGCCATGTTTTGTGCATGCAGCGAGGCCACGTTTACTAAACTTTCAAAGTTTAGTAAACGTATTATCCTGTGCTATGTGTGCCTCGGCTTCTTTTTCATATTTCGCATTATTGCTCATTCGTTGCCGGCGGGGGGCCAACTACTAATTTAAGACCTTCGGCGCCGTAAGCAGTGCCTTTGTACACTAATTTATCGTTGTCGGTTTCAAATTCAAGTTGCATGGCTTCTTTGGTACCGACACGTCGCATGTTCAGCAACAGGTTGCCGTTGTTGTGCGTCGTCCATTCACCGGTGTCCACCACGAATGGAGAAGTTCCGTTCACGTCCCTGGTAATCATTTGCACCGCACCGCTGGGTTCAAGGGTTAGTGATACTGTTTTTTGAAGGGAATTGGGCGAGGCAAGCGTTGCCTGATAGAAGGCCTTCGTACTGATAGAGAAAGATTTTCCCTGTAGTTCCGAATTAGCAGCAGGGTCGCTGACATTCGTTTGGCCAGTGCTGACGTTGGTCGGCGTTTGATTGCAAGCCGCCAGCAGAAAAAGCATACAAATGCTTGAGGACAATTCTTTTACATTTTTCATGATAAAGTCGATTTTAAGTTTAGTGATATAGCCGGTTTAGAGTGGTTTATAGTCGGTTTAGAG
>Ga0105046_10009785_pt1 | contig 14960 bp, 12 predicted proteins | sample MAT03_FD_78385 | JGI IMG/M metagenome (GOLD analysis project Ga0105046, IMG submission 78385) | Freshwater microbial communities from Lake Fryxell liftoff mats and glacier meltwater in Antarctica - MAT-03 (megahit assembly) | ecosystem: Environmental > Aquatic > Freshwater > Ice > Liftoff... | reverse complement strand
TATTTTGGTGTCAGCCAACTATCTTTTGAGGCGAATAGCCGCGCTATTTAACGAAAAAGATGGGACGGATGACGGCAAAAGAATGGCATCAAATTGGGAAGTTATTTTGACACCGTTCCTAAAGCATGATTCGTATCAAGATCTGCTGCATCAGTAGTTTAGAAGAAGCCCGCTTGGCCGTATCATTCGGCGCCTCGGCGCTGGGTTTGGTGGGGCAGATGCCCAGCGGTCCCGGCGTCATCCCGGATGAGCTGATCGCCCGCATTGCCCGGCACGCGCCGCCCGGGGTGGCTACTTTTTTGCTGACCAGCGAAACGGACGCGGCCGCTATCATCCGGCACCAGCAAAGTGTGGGCGCCAACACAGTACAAATCGTAGACGCCTTACAATCAGGCGTGTATGAGGATATACGCCAGGCTTTGAGCGGCGTAAAATTAGTGCAGGTCATCCACGTGACCGGGCCGGAATCCATCGACGAAGCCCAGCGTATCGCCCCGGAGGTGGATGCGATTCTGTTAGACAGTGGTAATCCGAATTTACAGATTAAAGAATTAGGCGGCACAGGCCGCACCCACAACTGGGAGATCAGCCGAAAAATCCGAGAAACGGCCGGTAAACCGGTGTTCTTAGCCGGTGGCTTACACGCCGGTAATGTACGGGCCGCGATCGAAGCGGTGGAACCTTTCGGACTCGACGTGTGCAGCGGCGTCCGCACGGAGGGTCGACTCGATCCCCGGAAACTTGAAGCATTTTTTAAAGCGGCGCATGGTTTTGGTTCGTAATTTTACGATGAAATAAAGCTGGCGATTCCCGGTTTTCAGGACATTCCAGTTTTTGAGGTGCCATCCGCGACGTAGGAGCGGGCGACATCTCAAAAACGAGCCAGGATGTTGTACCTTTTCCGTGCCCCAAAAGCCTCTATCCACAGCCCCTAAACGTTCCTCTATAAATTACCACCATGCGCAAACTGCCACTGCCGATTGCCTACTGCCTGCTGCTCCTGTTTTCGGCTTGCTACTCCTTCAAAGGCATTTCCATCGACCCGAACGTCAAGACTTTTTTCGTACAAAACTTTGAAAATTTGGCCTCCAATGCCCCCCCTACCCTGTCGGTTGATTTTACGGAAAAACTGAAAGACAAGGTACGCACCGAGACGCGTCTGACCTTGAACAGCAATACGCCTGATGTGGAATTTACGGGTAAAATCACCGACTTTCGTGTGGTACCGGTCGCGCCCAAGCCGGGAGAGGTAGTGGCTAAAAATCAGTTGAAGATCAATATCCGGGTGGGGTACGTCAACAATATCGAAGAAAAAAAAGGCTGGCCAAGCGAGCGCGATTTCAGTTTTTTCGCCGAGTTCGACAGCGACCAGGATTTGTTGAACATTCAAACCCAGTTGATCGACGATATCAACAAACAATTGCTGGAAGATATCTTCAACGCGGCGTTTAATGATTGGTGAGCGCTGTCTGCAAACATTGGTAGTCAATGTGTTAGAAATGTTCGATATTTGCAGCCAATCCCGGTCAACCCGTAAACAAACCCGGGGCCCGCAATTAAACCGCGGACCGAAAAAAAATTGACGCAGGAACGATTCATACAATTGATCGATAAGCCGGAATTGCTGGCGACCATCTCCTATGAGGAGTTGAAGACCCTTGCATTTGCCTATCCATACGCGCACAACCTCCGATACCTGCTGGCCTTGAAAGCCCGGCAGGAAGATCACCCCGAAGCAGCCCGAATTTTACAAAATGCCGCAGCGTACAGCCTCGATCGCCGCTGTTTGTTTATGTTGGTGGAGGCCAAACAACTTACGCCGCAACGCGTCGCGTTTATGGCAAAAGAAGAAGTGCTGGAATTAAAACCGATCGAAACCGTTCAACGGGAACTGGATGCCTTATTGCCCCTGCCAAGGGAGGAAAAACAAAAAATAGCGCAGCCCGAAGCGGAATTTATTAGCCCTTTACCGCCCGATGTGCCGGAGCAACCCGAAGAGCCGCCCCGTTTAGAATGGAACGAGCCTGCTGTTGATCCGCTTCCGGAAGCGCCGCAATTACCTGATATTTCCGGGCAAACGGACGTAGCGCCACCATTTACACCAGCCATTTCAGCGCCTGTTTCGGATTCTTTACCGCTCGCTCCCCAACAAACTCAAACCATACACCAGCCCTTTATTCAATGGATGAGCCAGTTTCATCCGCCGGCGCTGGAAGGAAAACCGAAGGCTACGCCCCTCGAGCGGGTGCGCGCGGCGGAAAAAGACCCGGTCAAGGGTGGCATTGCCCAGGTTTTGGCGGAAAAGAGCGTTTCCGAGAACAAAGACGTCATCTCTGAAACCCTGGCTCGTTTGTTGGCCCGGCAAGGGCATCGCGATAAAGCAATTGTAATGTATGAACGCCTTGGTTTGTCGTTTCCCGAAAAAAGTGCGTACTTTGCGGCCGAAATTGAAAAACTTAAAAAATAGACGACAATGTTATCCACTCTTGCGGTATTGATTGCCCTCGTGAGCGTTCTGTTGATGGCGGCGGTGTTGATCCAGAACCCAAAAGGCGGCGGTATCGACCCAACCTTCGGCGGCCAGGCTCAACAACTTTTTGGTGCGGCCCGTTCTACTGATTTTATCGAAAAAGCCACCTGGGTTTTAGCCGGCACGCTGATTGTACTTTGCATCGCAGCCGTTCTTACCCTTGGCTCAGGAACAGAAGCCACCACCATTCCGCTTCAATCGGAATAAACGGGTTTTCGCCCCCGTTCCTTAAGTAGGTTTAGAAAAGTTTAGACGGTTTAGACGGTTTAGAAAAATACTCATTTTGTTGACAATCAATAATTTGAGCATAAGGCCCTAAACCCTCTAAACCTGCTTATTGGACAGCCTCATTTATTTACCCGGCGCGTTCATCGTATGAATTTCTGGTCTCAACCCATCCGTACCCTACAATCGCTGTTAGCCGGCAAAGCCCCGCATTTGCGACAGATGCGCCATTGGCATTCCCGGGTACTTGGCCGCGACGTGGATGTAGACATATACCTGCCGCCGGAATATTACAGCGCCCGGAGCCGTAGTTACCCTTTGTTGTTGCTCAACGACGGACAGGACCTGCCGGCGATGCGCTTTTTCGATACCCTGGAACAATTGTACCGGCAGGAAGCAGTTCCACATACCGTCGTGGTTGGGGTGTATGCCGGTCGGGAACGGCACCGCGAATACGGCACTGCCCGGCAAGCCGATTACAAGGGCCGGGGCGACAAAGCCGCGTTATACCGCGACTTTGTGCTAACCGAATTAATGCCCTTGCTGCATCGCCGTTTCCGCTTGTCCGGCTTACCCGAAGAATCCGTTTTTGGCGGTTTTTCTTTAGGTGGGCTGTCTGCATTCGACATCGCCTGGGCGCATCCGGAGATTTTCGGTACAGCCGGTGTGTTTTCAGGCGCCCTTTGGTGGCGTTGGTCGCATGTAGACACGCATAACCCGGATGCCGACCGCATCATCCACGATATTGTGCATAAAACGCCGAATCGCCCCAATACACAGCGCTTCTGGTTGCAGTGCGGCACACTCGATGAAACCGACGACCGCAACAACAACGGCATCATCGACTCTATCGACGATACGCTGGACCTGATCAAGGCTTTGAAAAAACAAGGTTATGCGGAAGAACAAGCGATCCGTTATGTGGAAATCGTCGGTGGGGAACATAACCCGCACACCTGGGGCCGGGCGATGCCGGATTTTCTGGAATGGGCGCTGCGGTGAGGCGGCATTAAATGACATTACCTGGGTTTTCCCTTCGCTTCATTCCACAGGGCGTCCATTTCGGCCAGGCTCATGTCTTTGAGCGGCCGGGGCGCGTGGGCTTCGATGTATTCGAAACGGGTTTTAAACTTGCGATTCACCCGTTCAAGGGCTGTTTCGGGATCCACACCTATAAAGCGGGCATAGTTGACTAAGGAAAACAGTACATCGCCGAATTCCTCTTCCACTTCAGCTGCCGGGGCGCCGTTTTGCAAATTGTCCTGCAATTCGCCGATTTCTTCTTCCACCTTTGCCCATACCTGCGCGGTATTTTCCCATTCGAAACCCACTTGTTTGGTTTTTTCCTGCATCCGGTAGGCTTTGACCATAGCCGGCAAGCCCATGGGCACGCCTTCAAGCAGTGATTTTTTACCTTCCTTGAGTTTGAGTTGTTCCCAGTTCTGCTTCACCTCCGCTTCGTCTTTAACCTGTACATCGCCGTAGATATGCGGGTGCCGGGAGACGAGTTTGTCGCATACGGCGTGCAGGGCATCAGAGATGTCGAACGCTTGTTGTTCGGAGGCGATTTTGGCGTAAAAAACCAGGTGAAGCATAATGTCGCCGATTTCTTCTTTGATCCCTTTCAGGTCATTGGTGAGGATGGCGTCGGCGAGTTCGTAGGTTTCTTCGATGGTGAGGTTGCGGAGCGACTCGAGGGTCTGTTTGCGATCCCAGGGGCATTTTTCCCGTAGTTCATCCATGATGGTGAGCAGGCGGCCAAAAGCTTCGAGTTTTTGTTGTTGCGTAGACATGCCGCAAAAGTAGAAAAAGGAACAGGTATAAGCGAATGACGGCTAAACAGTAGTGAGTGTTGTTTTTTGTTTTGTAAATGACCCCCGGTATGGGATTGTTACAACACGTTGCCTTCAATTTACATCAATGTGACAGCGCTGCCTTCATTTGGTTGGGCCCAGGGACCTGTTCCGTGGTATACGGCAACCTTTGTTGCCTTTCAAAGTGTTTGTTTACAATAGGTTATGTTTTTTGCCCGGCAATGCCCTTTTTCAGGACGTAACTGATGGCTTCTCCTTTGGAATTGACATGCAGTTTCCGGTAAATGCCCTGTATATGGTTCTTCACGGTATCCGCGCTGATAAAATATCGGGCGGCGATCATTTTATACGACAATCCATCCACCAGACCTTCCAGAATTTCTTTTTCACGAGGGGTCAGGTTATAAAAAGCGTCTCCCGGTTTATCTGCGGCTTTAGGTGGTTCGGGATTGCTTATATTTGGTTGCAGATGAAAGAACTGCAACACTTTACGGGCAATAGCCGGGGTCATGGGCGAACCGCCTTTGCTAACCCAGCGTACCCCGTCCAGAATCTCCTCCGGCCCCGCTTTTTTCAGAATATAGCCGGTAGCACCGTTGCGCAAGGCTTGAAAAATGCGGTCTTCTTCTTCGCTGACCGTTAGCATGACCACCTGTGTTTCCGGCAGAATTTCCTTGACCAGCAGCGTCGCTTCGATCCCGTTCATGCCCGGCATATCAATATCCATCAGCACAACATCCGGCTTTAGGGTACTGATCGCTTTGGGTAGTTCCACACAATTCGGAAAGGCGCCTGCTACTTCTACATCGGGTGTGAATTGAAATAGCAGCAGTAAACTTTCCCGAAAATCGCTGTTGTCTTCAAAAATGACCAAGCGCAGCGGTTTGGAATCCTGGAGGTCGTTTGGGTTGGCTTGTTGAGACAAAGGTAGATTTTGCATAGGAGCGGATAGTATAGGAAGTTTGTACTATTTTGTAGTACCGGCATTTAGAACAATACGAATACCAAAATCAGGCCAAATACAAACAAAAACATAAACCCGATAATATACAACCAACAGTAGAGCAACCATTTGAGCGTTGTTTTCAGGTAGCCTTGTCCATAGTACCGCTTCATGGCGATCAACAGGGAGAAACCGATCCAGGCGAATACCAGTAGCCAGCCGTCTCCTAAGTTGTAGAACCGCTGAATGAGCAGGCTCAGGGTGAGCAATAAAAACGCTCCCGAATGTTGATTCAGGAGAAAGATAAAATGTTCCACGTAATAACGCCGTTGCCGCCAGTACAACAATCCCAGTACCACTGCCATCAGCGCTACCAGCGCCAGTATGGTCCAGGTCATGCTGCCAACATAGGTGTGCATCAGACCTTTCGGGTCTTTGATCGATTTTAGGCCCTGCCGGAGCAAAATCCGGTCGCGCCAATCGCTGATATTGTATTTGATCATAAGCGCCTCCGGTTCCATTCGAATGGCATCGGTGGTGGCGAGCCTGAAATTTGAGGTAATAAAATTAAGCGAAATCGAGTCCAGCTTTTTCAGTTGTTTTTTATCGGTAGAGTCGATATCCCTGTCAATCCCTTCGACGGCTGTTTCCCATTCGCCGTTTGCATATCCGATCAGCGAATCCATGGCCTCTCGGGTGTCGCGGGTACGCAGCCGTGCCGGAATGGAGTCGTATGCAGCCCGAATTTCCTGACCCAACACATATCGCTGCAGGGCTAAGTAAAAATTATCGTTGTTTACGTTGATTTTACCGCTTTGTGTGGTCTCGTTAATATGCAGGCCAGCTCCGCTCTTGGAGGTCAACCGGAAGCCCTGGTGTTCAAAAATTTTGCTAAACAGCAGTAGGAAAAAAAACATCACCACAAAAAAAAACTGGAACGGGTGGGGATACCGCTTGATTTTGCCCTGGAAATAATCCATCGTAACGCGGGCCGGCAGCAGCAGGCGCCAGCACATCCGCAGGAATTTATTGTCGAGATGGGTCAATCCGAAAATAAAGCGGCTCAGGAGATCGCGCATCCTAATTCGTCCGTCGAAGTTTTTTTGTCCGCAACTTGGACAAAAACCGCCTTTCCGGGTCATTTTTTTGCCGCAATTCGGGCACCTGGGTTTGGGCTCGGCGGTGGGTTCGGTATTAGGTTCGGTTGCGTCCATGAGTTTTGATTTGGTATGACATAAAGCACAAGGTCCTTATTTTATTCCCTGTAAAAGTCGATCTGTTTTTAAAAAAATATATGCTATTTATTTGACCATTCCGAATCGTATGGCGTATAAGTGGGATTCGTTTATATTTGCTGGCAAAAGTAAGTTCACCACAAAGGTCACAATTGATCAACACATGAAACGTTACCAAACTACCCGCCATATATTAATGGTGCGCCCCGCAAATTTTGCCTTCAACGAAGAAACTGCGGCCAATAATGCCTTTCAAACCCGGGACGAACGGCTGAACCCCGAACAAATCCGCATAAAAGCCATGGCCGAATTTGACGAATTCGTCCGGCGGCTTCGCAGCGCAGGCATTGATGTGGTGGTAGCTAAAGATTCCATCAAGCCCGCTAAACCCGATGCGATTTTTCCCAACAACTGGGTGAGTTTTCATCAGGAAGGTTTTTTGGTAACTTATCCGATGTTTGCGCCTACCCGCCGCCGCGAACGCCGCCGTCAGGTTATCGATACCGTGATGAAAGCCGGCTTTCAGTGTGAACGGCGCGTCAACCTGGAGTTCAATGAAAAACGAAACCGTTTCCTCGAGGGTACCGGCAGCATCATTTTCGACCACCCGAACGGTCTGGCGTATGCCTGCCTGAGCCCCCGAACAGACGCCAGCTTACTCGACGACCTCTGCCAGGAAATCGGCTACCAAAAAATGGTCTTTCATGCAGTAGACGCGGCCGGCCGGGATATTTACCATACCAATGTTATGATGGCCATCGGCGAAACCTTCGTGGTCATTTGCCTCGATTCGGTGCGCAACCCGGCCGAACGCGCGATGCTGGAGCAGAAATTTGCCGAAACCGGTAAAACCATCGTCGATATTACCGTCGATCAAATGAACAGGTTTGCCGGTAATATGCTCCAGTTGCGCAACGACCGCAACGAAACATTTCTCGTTATGTCAGATCAGGCTTACCATGCGCTCACAGCCGATCAGATCCGACTGCTTGAAAAACATACACAATTGCTGCACAGTCCGCTGGAAACCATAGAAACCTACGGCGGCGGCAGTGCCCGCTGTATGATGGCCGAAATTTTTTTGTCGGAAACAAAAAAATGATATTGATGGCTTTCAACTGTAATTCATTGACAGTCAATTAAATTTAAAATTTCATCATTTCCAATTTCATAATTTCCCACACTTCCTGTAACCTTCCATACCTGCCTTGCTGTCAGATGTGACAAAGCAAACGAACCCGCTTTAGTTCACTGAAAAAAATATTACCATGCACGAAGGAATTGTTGAACTACTCATCCCGATCACCATTAGCTTAGGCGTATTTATGATGATTTGGGGTTTACGTTACCTTGAAAACAAAGAAAACATGGCCATGATCGAAAAGGGCATGAACCCGGCTGAGCACAAACGCCGGCGTCTATTTTGCCCTGATCGCCATCTTCGGCGGCCTCGGTATGCTGGGGGCTTACCTGTCCGAGCGGAAAAATCCGCCGGGAGATATGGAGGTTTGATCTTGGTTGGACGCGTTTGTGGAGGGCGAAATTTATTCCGCCCTCCATTACCGCGGAAGCAGCTTTTTCAGTTCGCCCACAATGTCCGTATAAGCGGCATCGGGGTTGGAGAAATCGGCCACCGAGCGGTTGAGCGTTGGTAAACCCCGCAATTTTTCCAGGCCGGTACCTTCCGTATCCGCATTGCTGATGCGGATCGGGATCAGGCGGCGGCCCTTTTCCAGGGCATCGTATACGATTCCGAACCAATTGGAATTCAGCAGGTTGACGGTTATAAGCGGCACAATGTAGTCGGCATCGCCCAGTTCCTGTTCGGCCCGGAGTATGGGATCTTCATTGGCCAGCGCTTCGTTGACGTTGTAAATCCGGATTTTCTTTGTGATTTTGAGGACATTCAGGTGCCTGTTCAGGGCTTTGCTGTGGGCATCGTCGGCAATATCATACACTACAACAAATTTGGGCGCGCCGGCTGGCGGCGGAACAGAGGCTGTAGCAGGGGCCGTTGCAGTCGCTGGGGTGCTTGTCGTCGCAGGTGCTGCCTTCGCGCCCGCTGCTGTTTCGTTGCCGGTGCTTTGGAACGATTCGGCGCCACTTGAACCGCCGGCGTTTCCTGCTTTACCGGTTTTCAACAAACCGAAAATCTCCCGGAACAAAATGCCCCGGTTAGCGCCTTTGCGGTCTCCCTGAGCATTGATAACCATACCACCCTCGGATGCGGATTTGCCGGCGTGGTGAATCGCCACCACTTTCCAGTCCTTGTTAAAAACCGGGGAACCGCTGCTCCCAGGCTCGCTGTCGGCGGAGTAAAAAAGGTATTGGTTGAGTTGCCCGAGCACCTCGTTGCCTTTTACGGAGATGCCTTTGTCTTCGCCTTTCGGGTGTTGGATGAGTGTTACGATTTCACCTATGGTCGGCACCGACTCCGGATCGAAATCAACGTAACCCCAGTCCCGCAGCGGGGCGTCGTCGCGGTCAATAATTTTTACCCGGGCAAAATCGAGTTTGCCGGAGTCACTGGTTATAAAATCTGTTGCATCTAAATTATAGACGATTTTTGATTTGACGGCATCGTTTTCATCGAATTCATAATTGAATTCGAGGCGGGCGGTTCGCGCGATTTCTGCCGAAGCGATCACGTGGTTGTTAGTGAATACGTAGCCTTCTTTTGTCAGGAACCCGGTACCAAGGTTGCCGTCTGCGCAAACAACCCGGCAAACGGCTTTGGCCGCTTTCTGCGCTTTGGCCAACCAATTTATTTTCACGATACCGCTTTGCCCGCCCAGTATCTTTTCGAGGTTGACCTCGTCCGGCACCTTAAACTGGTAGGTATCCACGTTCTTGATGCGGGCATTCAACTCCAGGCGACGGGGTATGTCTTTCATCAACTCCAGCAAGGAATTGCGCGTTTTTGCCCGTACCTGCCGAAACTCTTTCGCGTCGATCAGGTCGTCGTTGAATTGCTTTTTGGCCGAATTGAAATTGCCGGACTGCTGGATGATGTCTTTTCGAAGGCCCGCCTGGGCTTGCGCTTCAAGCTTCAACAATTCTTCGAGGGCCGTTTCAATTTCATCGGCATACAATAACTCCTCGATTATTTGCAGATAGACGGATTGGGCATTTTGCATCGCAAGTGTTTTAGGTTGATTTCTCGCTGCAAAATAGGATGTTTTTTATTTAGAAAGGTTTAGAAAGTTTAGGGGGTTTAGGGGGTTTAGGGGCAGTAGGCCAATGCCGTTAACTTAAGGCCTCGGAGCTGGACGGAATAATACGCCCGGTTGGAGATTCTTTCGGCAGTAGGCCAATGCCGTTAACTTAAGGCCTCGGAGAGGCCAAACGTTAAATAATATGCAGGTTGCCAAACAAATGTTTGACGGCTCCGAGGTCTGGAAATAATGGCTACCAATGATTTCTACAAACGTTGGGCCTCTCCGAGGCACTAAAGTTAACCAGTAGGCAGGGGCATGCTGCCTACTGCCAACCGCTACTTTTTCACCATCCTGACCGGCGGCGAAACGGCATGACCCGAGGCGACCGTAACCGTATACAAGCCTGCGGCCAATCCGCCGAGGGGTAATACCGCGTTGTTGATGCCTTTTGTGGCCGCCCAGGATTGCTCCAGGGCGAGGCGACCCAAACAATCTACTACCCGAATTTGGACATCCTCTTCAGCCGGCGCGACAAATTGCACCGTCACCGCATCGCTTGCAGGCGAAGGAAAAATGTTGGCGATGCCGAAAGTTTCCGGGCGGACGAGCAGGATGTTTTTTGATACCGCAACCGATCCGTCGTAGTCCACCGAGCGCAGGCGATAATATGCTTTGGGCGTGGGCAGCTGGTCTTCAATCTGATATTTCTGTGGCGTATCGCTGTGGTCGAGGCCGGGTTTCCGCCCTACTTCTGTCCAGTGGACGCCGTCGGTGGAGCGTTCCACGATATGCCATTGCACAGCGCGTTCTGCCAGGGTGATCCATTCGAGCAGGTTGCCGGAGGCCAGTATTTTGCCTGAAAAGGATTGTAAAGTGATCGGCAAAGCGACGAGCCCGAGGTGTACGCCCACCTCGCCGGGTTCGGGTATGAGCAAATCGACGTAAAAGAGCCCCGAGGTTCCGATGCTCTGGGCGGTCAGGTTGGTGTTCAGCGTGACGGTTCCGGTGGCCAGATTATTATTTCCGTAATAACAGTCTGCATTCTCCCCTTCGTAAAAAGAGGCATTCAGGTCAAAGATGGTCGCGTTGGGATCATTGGCCTCCACTTTCAGGTCATTGAATTCGCTGTTATGGAAGAATAGCCGGACGGTGACCGGATTGATGTTCGGATGCGTCCACGTAAAGTAGTAATACATAGGCATATACTCCACGCCCCAGGGCGTCACCGGGATGGTGTCTTGGATCGCTACTTTTACGAAAACGCTATCGAGTTTCTGCAAGCCGGGTTTGACGGCGGCCACGATGTCGCCCAAATCGAGCACGTCGGGTTGGGTATAGATTGGATACCAGCGATTGCCGCCGGGCAGCGTTCCATCCACGCCTGCCACGGAGTAAGCGGTCGTGCATTCGTCCACTTCGATCCGGTTGATCCCTTCTGATACTTCGATGCAGAAATTACCGTCTACGGAACCGTAACCATCCACCTGAATGAGGTAGGTTTCTCCAGGTTCGAGCCCGGAATAAGACAAAATCGAGTTGAAACCCAGGCCTACCATGCCATTATCTTCATCGCTGGCCAGCAGGGTAAAGGTGCTGAAATCATTGAAGTTTGTTGCATCGTATAGTGCCAGTTGGGTATCGAAATTGAAGCCTTGCGGCACGGTCTCCGTTGAAATGATCACCGACCCGGAGATGGGCGCTGTAAAACGGAACCAAACCGTTTCGTCAGCGGCCGATAACCAGCGGCCATCTACGCTTGGATCGGGTTCACCCGGAAGAACATTGAACGTGGCTAAATTATTTGAAAACGTATTACCCACACAAGCGACTCCAAGTGCCAGGTTAATGGCCCCCGAAGGTTCATCATTGGTTGGTTTACAATCGTTTATCCGGAATCTTTGGGTATAAGCCGAGGTGCTTTGCGGGTCAGCCAGAATATAATATTCATGGCCCGCTATCAATGGCCCCAAACTCGCCGTATCTGTATTATTAAAACTACCGAAGCATTCCCAACCATCTGGACCACAAGCATTAACGGAGGTTTCTTTATAATAATAAATGACATTAACGCTTGTGTTGCTTACGCTGGTAACTTCGAATAGATAGGACCGCGTATTGGGAGCCGTAAAACGAAAAACGCTTTCCCGGCCAATCGTTGGAATAGGCGTGCAATCCGTCAATTCATAAATACCTTCTCCACCAAGCGAGGCTGCCTGGTAGGTGCCTGAACCGCAATTAATGTTTAGTGCGCCGTTACAATCCAGCGGCGTATAAAACTCGACGATCGTCCAGTGTGTCGAATCGCCTGAATTACAAATAGTTAGAATATAAAATTTGTAATTTGTGCCCGGAGTAAGATCGATCAATACCAGGCCGGTAGCGGTCGTATCGCCTTTGTAAACGCTGCCTCCGTCTTGCGTATTCAGTTTCCAGGTGTAAACGGCTGCATCGAACATAGGCTCCCATTTAATATTCACCTTGGTCGGCATGAGGTTGAATATGGTCAGGCCAGCCACGTCGAAGCAGCTGTCAGGCTTGCCGCAGTTGACCTTGGCAACCCATCCTACATTGAACCCAATGACCGTGTCTGAATCAAACGCAAAGGTCAGGCAACCGGTGGCTGTGGTCGCCGAATAAGACACAAGCGGTCCGGGGCCACCGGTTAAGGTATCGAGTATGGGCGAATTGGTATTTGGTCCGTTGTATATCACCAATTGATCGCCGAGGCCGATTTGATAGGCCAGGAAATCGACCGACACTATGTCCGTGGCTTCTTTCGGACAAATGGTGGTGACGGTGTGCTCGTTTATGTCGTATGGGAATATGTTGCCGCCACTATCGTAGAAAAAATCACCGCAGCCGGGCAGCGTCGTAAACCCGAGCAACGGCACCCACTCGCTGACCGCTCCGTTGCCACAATCCGTTCGGATGTAGGCATCGAGCCGGGTGTTGGAAGGCAAGTTGGGCAAGAACACACTGTTACCGGTGGTATCCAGGTTTACCAATGTACTGTCAAGTGAGCCCCCGGGCGCAAATCCGGACAGGCCGACCTGTAAATCGTAGTTCGCCGTTCCCCCGCCAAGAGGAGACGCCCATCCCAAAGTAGCGGAATAAGAGCCGATAGCGCTCACTTCAAAATCAGTGGGCGGCAGGCAGCTGAATCTCAGGACGATGCGTGGCCGGCTTAAACTGTCTCCGATATAGGTCTGGTCTACCGTGTTGCAAACGTCCGGATAATCATCGGCTGCGAAGGTGTGCGAGCCATTGAAATCCAGGGGTGTAAATTCCACGGAAGCGTTTAAACTGGCGAAATTACCGCTGCCGGGATCGGCGGGGCCCTGGCACACTTCCACCAGCAGGTTGGATATGCCGTCCCAATAAAACGGCTGGCTGAGTATGTGTACATTATTGCTCCCCAGCACAGGGTCATAACCCGACGTATCATAGCATAATACGCCCTGTCCTTCCCAAGTCTTACTGTTCAAAGAACCCACAGGCGTGTTGGAAAGATAAATTTGGAGGTTGTCTGTAAAATCGACGCCGTTGGTATCACTCACCAGAAATGCGACATAAGTAATATTACCCGCTTCAATATTTTGTTCCTGTAATTCGGAGGCTAGATACAGGTATTGGGCCCGCATGGATTCTTTGGAATCTCCATAAGGCGTTGGATACGTGGTGAACGTATTAGAACCTCCCATTTTACCAATGATAAAAGTGCCTTGAGAAAGAAGCGTTTGGGGAATAAAAAGTATACAGGCAAAAAGCGCGTATATCGAGGGAAGAAGTACAAAATTTTGTTTCATGCAATCGGTAGATTAAGCGTACGAGAAAAAGTGCAAGGGAGGAAACCAGTGCAAAAACGTTGCTACGCTGGAAACAACGGGCACTTAGCCGCATAAAAATAGTCTAAGAATACGGATTCTATGGGCATAGAATTGGCTTTATTTGCATTTCTGACAAAAAATATGTGCAAAACACGCCATTTTGGGGGTTTTCCCGGAGTGTTTTTTATTCAGGAATGCGAAATTAAGATGTTGTATTCCTTTCGCGCGGCGTAAACGCCTACCGTATGTACACAAGTGCGTCACCCATCTTCTTTTTGCCATTAAACGAATAAATAAAGCCGGGCACCCCGTCCGACGGCTTTTTTTTGCCGTCCGACGGGTAAGCGAAGCACAAATCATCCGTATCAGCTCAAGCTCTTTTCGTCATCCGACGGGGAAGTACATCACAAATTAACGCAAACAAAAGATAGCAACTAACGGTAGATTGAGTGCTACTTTACCCGTCGGACGGCAAAAAAAGCCGTCGGACGGGGTGCCCTGCGCTAATTGTCCGACCAATGGCAAAACAACCAAACAGAAGCGGAGACGCACTTGTGTACATACCGTAGGCGTAAACGCCACGCTACCATTACACGCTCTTTAAGGAAGAAAACGAAGATTTGCAATGTACCCATCCTATTGCTACCTTCTAATCGCCCCCACATCTGTATAATAATCGGATAGGCTTTATTTTAAAACAGGCGTTTATGCCAGCTTTTTTCAAAAGGCAGGAACCATTTTTCGGCCAGTTCGGCCTGGGTCTGAACGAGGGTGTTCAGTACCTGAGTGTCGGCCCGTACGCGCCCATCCTGCACCAGGGAAGCCATTTCTGCCCGTCCGGCCCAATGCAGGGCACCTGCTTCGTCCGCCCACCCAAAGCGCATCCGCTCGAAAAAATCGGCATCGACTTCACGACCGAGCGCTTCCAGAAAATGTACGGATTTATCAATAGAGCAGCCGCTGGCGCCTGCCTGCGTTTCGTCGACCATAAGGATCAGGGCCTGGTGGTCGTACACTTCTGCAGCGGCTTGCAAGGCCTGGTTGTGGGCCGTCCACTGGACCACGAAAGCATTTAGTTGATCCTGTACAAAGCCAGCCTCTGCATCGTTCAGGCGACGGTTGGCTACATACACCCACACACGGGAAGCAGGGGAGAAACCGGGATTTGAAGCGAGCAGTGGGAGCGACATTTGAATGAGGGATGAGGGATGATGAAAGTTTGGTTTAG
>Ga0105046_10009784_pt1 | contig 14961 bp, 11 predicted proteins | sample MAT03_FD_78385 | JGI IMG/M metagenome (GOLD analysis project Ga0105046, IMG submission 78385) | Freshwater microbial communities from Lake Fryxell liftoff mats and glacier meltwater in Antarctica - MAT-03 (megahit assembly) | ecosystem: Environmental > Aquatic > Freshwater > Ice > Liftoff... | reverse complement strand
TTATCAACAGGCTGAAGCCTTTGGCAATTCAAAAAAAGTATTCCTGTTTCTCTAAATTGATTATAACGAATTATTAAACTTCATTCCCCTCAACAGTAATGTGCCTTTCAGCTTTCACCCTATCCGAAATGCGTTCAGCCGGGCGGGCTTTCACCTTTTACCTTTCACCTTTCACTTTTCACTTTTCACTTTTCACTTTTCACCTTTCACTTTTCACCTTTCACCTTTAAACACCAACCCTAATTCGCATCCACATCTGCCACCACATGCACCGATTTAAAAGCCTTTTCAGTTTGCATTAAATTAATATGATTGCGAATTACTTTTTTATAAGTAAGGCTCATCCCCGGCTCTTTGGGCAACTTAAGCATGATCTCCATCAAGTATAAATTCCTGATGCGTCCAATGATCGGCGCAGCAGGGCCTACCACAAAATCTTTCAGATCCTGTCTCAGCAAAAAAGCCAGCTTTTCTGCCGCAGCCAATACAATATCTTTATTCTTATGTTTTAAAGTAAGCATCACAATCCTGCTATAGGGTGGATAAAAAAACTCCCTGCGGTTTATAATTTCAAATCCATAAAATTTATCATAATCATGTTGCTGCACAAGTTCCAACACAGGATGTTTAATATTCATAGCCTGTATCAACACTTTTCCCTGCGCATGTTTTCTTCCGGCCCTGCCACTCACCTGCTCCATTAATTGAAAAGCCCTTTCGTTGGCACGAAAATCTGCAAAACTTAACAATCCATCCGCATCTAATATTCCTACCAGGCTCACATGATCAAAGTCTAATCCTTTTACTACCATTTGTGTGCCCACTAAAATATCTATGCGTTTCTGTTCAAATAATTGAATGAGGTTATCATGAGCAGTTTTGCCTCTCACGCTGTCCACATCCATCCGGGCAATTTTATATTTTGAAAAATCTTCTTCCAGTTGTTCTTCAATTTTTTCTGTGCCAAAATTTTTCTCCAGCCAATCATTGCTGCCACATGCCGGGCAGGCAACTAATTTTGGATAAGTGCTGCCACAATAATGACAATGCAATTTGTTGCTGTACTTGTGCAGGGTAAGCGACACATCACAATGGGTGCATTGCGGTATATAACCACAACTGCTGCATATCAGGTAAGGATTGTAGCCACGCCTGTTTTGAAAAAGAATCACCTGTTTGTTGGCATCGAGTGCCTGCTGAATGGCTTCTTTCAACTGTGGGCTGATCATCACTTTTCCCCGTGCGGCCTTGTCATCGTAGCGGGCTTTTTGTACCACCTGCCGGGTATTCACAATTTCAATTGCCGGCAATTCAATGCCTCCAAATCTTTCATCCAGTTTTACAAGGCCATACTTATGTTGTTTTGCATTAAAATAACTTTCTACAGAAGGGGTGGCACTTCCCAGCAAAACTTTTGCGTTAAAAAGAGAAGCATAATAAACAGCCGCATCCCTTGCGTTGTACCGGGGCGCAGGATCCTGTTGTTTGTAAGAGCTATCATGCTCTTCATCTACTATAATCAATCCCAAATCCTTAAAAGGCAACAACAATGCACTGCGGGCCCCTAATACAATTTTCACTTCGCCTGTTCTTATTTTATTCCAGAGTTCTATCCTTTCATGATTGTTAAATTTAGAATGATAGATGGTGATATTACCTCCAAAATGCACCTGCAGTCTTCGTATAAGCTGCGCTGTTAGTGCTATCTCCGGCAACAAATACAAAACCTGTTTACCTTTTTTAAAGTTTTCTTCAATCAGTTTTATGTACAACTGCGTTTTGCCGCTGCTCGTAACGCCATGCAGCAGGCATACATTTTTATCAATAAAACTATTGCGCACCTGGGCAAGGCTTTCTTCCTGCTTTACACTCAGTTCGAAATTAATGTTTACATCTTTAGGTAATGTAGGTATACGATCTACACTTCTTTTTTCTACTATCAGCAATTGCTTGTCACACAAAGCTTTTAACTGTGCCGGGGTAGCACCCGATTTTTTTAGAAGAGCCGGCTGTGTTACATCTCCTGCTGTTTTTTGTAAATGTAAAAAAGACAGGAGCAGTTCCATTTGTTTGGGGGCACCCTTCCAATCATTTAAAACTTTACTTAAAGCATCTTCTGATTGATACTGTGGATGCAGCAAAACAAAATTTTCTTTTTTTATCTTATACCTTTCACTTAATTCTTCCCAGATAAAACATACATTTTTATCGATCAGTTTTTTTATAACCGGGTACACATGTGTGGCATCCAGTACCTGCTGCACTTCTGTAAGCTGTAATTGTTTTTTCAGCAACAAGGCTTCTGCCACTAAAAATTCATCATCGCTCAGATTAGAAAAATCTTCTCCAATATCTTCATTATAAATTAAAGTGGTTTCGCTGTTCAATTTAAAATTAGCCGGAAGGGCTGCTGCCATCACCTCTCCTTCTGTGCACATGTAGTAGGCACTCATCCACTCCCAAAGCTTCATTTGCTGCGGATACAGGAGCGGGGCATCGTCCAATACATTTAAAACTGGTTTGGTAGCATAGGCAGGTTTTAATGTGGAGATTGTTTTTACAAGACCTGCATATTTTTTATTTTTTCCAAAAACAACTTCTACCCTGCAGCCGGGCAATGCCTTATCAAGTAAATGTGCCGGAAGCGAATACGTATATACTACCGGCAGTGCCAGAGGTAAAACAACCTGTGCCCAATGCGTAGGTTCTTCGTCTTTAAATAATAATATTTCATTTTTATCAGACATTCACTTTACTTTATCCAGCTTGCTTTATATTTTATCAAACCTTGCTGCATCAAATCATATACTTTGTTTTTGAGTGCAGTGGTATCTCCTGGGCCAAAATGCTGCACATCTACTTCCTCCAGGTAAACAGCCCTCGATCTTCCGGGCGTAAAGGAAAAGATACTTTTATAATGTAACCGGTCGCAAGCATCTAAAAACAATACCGGTTTTATCGGAGTTTGAGTTTCAATGGCTATTTTAAAAGCACCATCATAAAAATCCTTTAAGGGCTGGCCGGTCATATTAAAAGTGCCCTCGGGTGCCAGCACGATGGAAATATTTTTTTTGAGTACCGATTTTAAAATTTGCACACTTTGAGCCCGGTGTGCTACATCAGTCCTGTCTACAGTAACCACCGCCTTTTTATAAATAAATCCAAAAACCGGTATTTTAGTCATTTCAATTTTACCCAGCACCCGGATATGCTGGTAACGGAAAGCACTCATCAATATAGGAATATCCATATACGAGCAATGGTTAAAAACCAAAATACTGGGTTTATCCGGGTTATGGGGAACTTCAAAATAATTTTTATGACGGATACCCCATAGCAATAAACAGGCATCGGCCCAAAACCTACATAATATATATATAACATTGCCTCCTTTTACTTTACCCAAAAAGGAAGCCAATACAATGAATGGAAAAAGAAAGAACATGAGCAGCAGAAAAACTGCAAAAGCATATAAAGTATAAATAATCTGTATGAATCGTAGGAATAACTGCATAAAATAACCACGAATATATAATAACTGGGGCACAGAAGGGGCAAAAAATAAGCGCTTTGGCTTTGATTAATTCCTTGTTTTAGCTGGTTTACAGTAATTTAGCCCTACTACATTAATGCTTCTTTAATGCCGGCGGCAAAATACCTGCTGAAAAAGTTTTTAAAAACGTACTGAAAATAATTATAAAACCTTACCTTTGCCGTCCTAAATTCGGGATGTTATGTTAGCAGTAGTAAAAATCGCAGGTCAGCAATTTAAAGTAAAAGCAGGAGACAGCTTATACGTTCCTCACATAGAGGGTAGCACAGGAGATTCAGTAGAATTCTCTGAAGTATTGTTTACTTCCAATGGTGATACCATTGTGAGTGGAGCAGATGTAAAAGTAGTTGTAACCGCTGAAATTATCAGCGACCTGGTAAAAGGTGATAAAGTAATCGCTTTTAAAATGAAAAGAAGAAAAGGTTTCCGTAAAAAACACGGTCATCGTACGCAGTATACACATTTAAAAGTAACTGCAATTGCATAGTTAAAGTAATTGGTTTTATGAGTGATTTTTTAAACTTAAAAAATCATTTCTAACACTGGTGAACTCACAAACTATTTAACAAATAAACTAAGTAAGAAATGGCACACAAAAAAGGTGAAGGTTCCGTAAAAAACGGTCGTGATTCACAAAGCAAAAGATTAGGTGTAAAAATATTTGGCGGCCAGGCTGCAGTATCAGGAAATATCATTCTTCGTCAGCGTGGAACTGTTTATCATCCTGGTAAAAATGTTGGTGTTGGAAGAGATTTTACCATCTTTGCATTAACGGATGGAGTAGTAGAATTCAGAAAAACTAAGGCTGATAAAACCTTCGTTTCTGTTGTAGCAGTGGAAGCGACTGCTTAATTTTTTAATATTTTTTTTTGGTTATATCAAAATAGTATTTATTTTTAAGTATTATTTACTAACCAATTAAATATTAAAAAATGGCAACCGCTAAAAAAGCAGCTAAAAAAGCTGCACCAAAAAAAGCCGCTCCTAAGAAAGCTGCTCCTGCAAAAAAAGCCGCTCCTAAGAAAGCTGCTCCTGCAAAAAAAGCTGCTCCTAAGAAAGCTGCTCCTGCAAAAAAAGCCGCTCCTAAAAAAGCTGCTCCTGCAAAAAAAGCCGCTCCTAAAAAAGCTGCTGCTAAGAAAGCCGCTCCTAAAAAGAAGTAAGCTTAATGAAGCAATAAAATTCAAAGTCCCGGTTTTTCCGGGACTTTTTTTATGCCCATAACCCCCATCAATACAGCATTTGAGCGCTGTTGCTGTTTTAATATCAATCTGTAACCAGTTTATAAAACTCTTTTTTTTACTGCTCTTCATAGAAGAGATATTTATTACTTTTGGCAAATGGATAATTATCAAATTGCAGATTCTTTTTCTATGCTTGCAAAGCTGCTGGACATACATGGAGAAAATAGTTTTAAATCAAAATCATATTCTTCTGCAGCATTTACAATCGAAAAATTAACGACTCCTTTAAGCGATATTCCTGCAGAAAAAATTCCAAATATTAAAGGAATTGGCAGCTCTTCTGCACAAAAAATTATTGAATTATTGCAGACCGGAAATCTAAAATCCCTCGACGAAATCATTTTAAATACACCTCCGGGGGTTGTTGAGATGTTAAATATTAAAGGAATTGGAGCAAAAAAAATAAACACTATCTGGAAAGAAATGGAGATAGAAAGCATCGGCGAACTGCTCTATGCGTGCAAAGAAAACCGGTTAAAACTTTTTAAAGGCTTCGGAGAAAAAACACAGCAAAATGTTATTGAGAGTATTGAGTTTTATTTAAGAAGCAAAGGAAGTTTTTTGTACTCACAAGTAGTACCCGTTGCCTTACTTACACAAAATTTTTTAGAAAAAATATTCGTTGGCAAAAGACTGGAAATAAGTGGTGATTTTAAGAGACAAATGGAGATTATAAACGAACTGGAATTTGTGATAGAAGCATCTGAAACTGACATTGAAAATGCACTGCAAAAAGTGGAAGGATTTGAACTGATACAAAAAGAAAATAACTGCTTTTTATTTAACATCAGTGCAGGCATAAAAGTAAAAATTCATGCTGCTTCAACAGATGAGTTTATGAACACTTTAATACGTACTTCATCCTCTTCGGAATTTATGATTGCGTTAAATAATGAATACCCACAACTGGCTGCGCAAAATGCCAGCACCGAAACCGATTATTTTTCTAGTGCAGGCATTCAAATGATCGTATCAGCACTGAGGGAAACATCCGCCATTTTAGATAAGGCAAAAAACAAAACAATCCCTGAGCTTATTCAGCCTGCAGATGTAAGGGGCATCATTCATTGCCATAGCAACTGGAGCGATGGCAGCAATACCGTGGAAGAAATGGCTAATGCAGCTATTTCAAGGGGGCTGGAATACCTGGTTATAAGCGATCACAGCAAATCTGCCTTTTATGCACAGGGCTTACACGAAGAAAAAATTCGTGAACAGCATTTATATATTGATGAACTGAATAAAAAATTGCACCCGTTTAAAATTTTTAAAAGTATTGAAAGTGATATTTTAAATGATGGCAGCCTGGATTATACCAATAATGTGCTGGCTACTTTCGACCTGGTGATTGCATCTGTGCACAGTAATTTAAAAATGAACCAGGAAAAAGCGATGATGCGTTTATTGAAAGCTATTGAGAATCCTTACACAACTATTCTCGGCCACATGACCGGCAGACTACTGCTTAGCCGCCCCGGATATCCTTTGGACCATGATGTGATAATAGATGCCTGTGCGGCAAACAATGTTGTAATTGAATTGAATGCTCATCCCAGCAGACTGGATATTGACTGGAGATTTATTCAAAAAGCAATTGAAAAAAATGTACTTATATCTATTGATCCCGATTCGCATCATACAGAAGGTCTGGATGATATTAACTTTGGCGTGATGGTGGCACAAAAAGGAATGCTAACCAAAGAAAATAACCTGAGTAGTTACAACCTTGAAGCATTTGAACAGTTTATAGCCCAAAGAAAAAAGCTGAAAAATATTTAAGGGTTACTTACCGGTAACTGCACAAAAAAACTGGTACCCTGGTTAGTGGAAGTTTCAAACCAGATACGGCCATTCATTTGTTCTACTATGCGCTTACACATGGCCAGCCCCAAACCGGTGCCCGATGTTTTAGTAGTAAAGTTGGGCGTAAATATATCTGATTGAATATGGTCATCTATTCCCTCCCCGTTATCTTTTATTTTTATTAATACATTCCCATCCTGCAGCAATTCTTCCACTTCTATTTGGGGCAGCTTATTTTCCGGTACCGATTGCAGGGCATTTTGCACAAGGTTGGTAAAAAGACGATTCATATGTGTTTTATCAGCAAGAACCATGATGGGTGTTTCCATTAACTTCCACTCAATAGATATCTGTTCATTACCCCTGTGAAGTTGTTGGATAGATAACAACGATTCATTGATATCCAGCATTTCTTTATTTGCATTTTCTATATTGGCAAACTGGCTGAATTCGCTGGCAATATTACTCAGGTGATCTATCTGCTCCACCATTGTATTGGCAAGGTTGGCAGTAAGTGCTTTTAAATCCGGCGAATTATTTTCTATGGACCTTTGCAGAAACTGCATACTCAGTTTCATAGGGGTTAATGGGTTTTTAATTTCGTGCGCCACTTGTTTAGCCATCTCCCGCCAGGCCCCTTCCCTTTCTGTTTTGGCAAGGGCTGCCGCACTTTCATCAAGCTTAGCCAGCATCTTATTATACTCTTTTACCAACCCTCCTATTTCATCGTTGCGATTCCAGTATAAGGCTTCATTTATTTTTCCAAGATTAATCTTTTTCATCTTTTCACTAATCACAGAAAAAGAATTGGTTATCCTGTTGGTAATAAATAAAGCCACTATACCTGCCATTAAAAAAATAAATGCATTAAGGTTGATGATGGTAACAAGGAAGTTGGCAATTTCCTGCTGCAGCCTGCTTTCTGAAGTAAAGTATGGAATATTTAGATAAGCCGTTGCATTGCCCTGCACATCAAACACCGGTACATAGCTGCTTACATAATTAAGGTTCCCAATTTGTTCTTTTTGAAAATACTGAATTTCGTTTTGGTTGCTTAAATGATAATAAGCTTTTGGATTCATTTTAGTACTCACAATACCTTTTACATATGGTAAAGCAAGCGAAGCCAGTTTTAAATTACCTTTTAAATCATAAATATTTACATCCACACCATGAATCTCTGCTATATTGATAATATTATTCTCCTCTGTTTTTGCAACTGATTTATCTGCCAGCAGCATAGAGTCGTTAAGCTGCCATCCCTGCAACAGCGAACCGGCAACCTGGTTTTTCATAATCTGTATAGCACGGCTCAACTTTTCCTGGTTGTTACTTTCATACCGGCTGATAAAGAATAAAATAGTAGCAATACCAATTACAACAAAAGAAAGCGCACTGATAAAAATGATGATGCCGTGAATTTGATTTCGGATGCTCAATTGCCAGTAACTACGGAGTTTCTCCGGGTTTAGCCTTGAGCGTACAAATACCGATAGCACCCAAAATAAAGAAGCCAGCAGCAGGAAGGCACAAAAGAAATAAGAAAACAACGTTATCGATTCTAAACTCACCCTGTTTTCTTTTACAATCACAATATATTTTTCGGATCCTGCATGGTACCACAACTCATCATAATTTTTTTTATTCACCAATAAATAATCTTCTCCTGCAAATTTCAGGAGCGGCAGGCTGGTAGAAAATGGATAATCATTCTGACTGCTGATGAGCTTATTCTTGTTATAGATGGCAAATGCATACGTTGATGAATTTTCTATAGCAGTGTTACTTCCCTTACTAAACAGCTCCGGGTAAATCTTGTCATTTTTTATCCGCTTGGGGCTCACCAGTATAAAAACAGTGCCTATAAACTTGCCGGAAAAATCATTGATTTCTTTTTTACTGATATAGTTAAAACGGTCATACGACTCATCATAATAATACAACCCTGCCACCGCTGTCTTTTTTGCCTGCGTATTTAAGATGCTGTTTAACTGGTTAAAACTGGCTTTATCATCATTAAATAATGAAAGTTCATTATCATCAAAAGTATATATACGGGTATCGTACCGGTTGGTGTAACCCGAAATATTATTACTGATAAGACTGTCCTTAATTAACTTATTGGCCGACTCATTTTTTAACCGGCTAAAATTCATTGATAAAAAATCAAGCCTGAAATCTGTGAGCATCGAATTGAGCATAGTTTCGCTTGCCTGGTCCGTTTTGGTAGCCATTACTTCTGCATAATGTTTCCGGTTGAGCAATTCCTTGCGGTTATTTTCTACCACAATCAGTATGGTCATAGAAACCGAAAAGAAAAATATCCAGAATACAAGTTTAGAACTTACAATACGGGCTACTACAAGGTTTAGATAAGTATTATTGAGAAGAAACAAAAACAATAAAAGCCAGGCCATACAAAATAAATCCAGGCCATCCTGCATTGCACCGATATTAAAACTAAGCAGCAGCAAACCAAATATAGTAGTGCAGAGGTAAAGCTCTATAAATACTTCCGGATAAAAAGGTTTTATAAAGTACAACACCAACTGGCTTAAAAAATAATACCCCACCGCTATGCAGCAAAGCACCACAAAACCTATAACACTATAAGCATTAAGAGAGAAAAAATTAATTACATCAAAAGAAATTTTAGAATCGGAAATAAGAGAACGGATAATATATACACCAGTAAAAGTTGCGCCCAGTATAATAACAGTTCCCAATATCAACAACCCCCATTTTGTATAAGGATCGGTTAATGCAAGCCGTATCTTTTTTCCCTGCATTTGCTGCCGGATAAACATAACAACCCACAAAAAAAGCAACGAGTTAATAAGCAGGTCACCCAGGGATCTTAAAATAAAACTGGACCCATAAATGGTTGGATCAAACAGTTCCAGTTGCCGCAGGTTTAAAGGAACCGGAAAAAAGTAACTCAGCGCCCGCAAAAAAACTATGCTGCCTGTAAGGAATAGCAATCCTTTCAAAAAACCTTTTTCACCAGAAATATATAATGCACTAAGATGAATGAAAAGCAGCACCAGTATAGCCGCAATAATCCGGAGCCATACAGAAATGATATTATCTTTTACAATTACAAGGGTGTTTTTTTCTAACAGGTAAAACAATGGAACATCATGGATAGACCGCACATTGCCTTTTTTAGCTTGCCCCGGAAAAATATCATACTGCAGGCCGGCAAGTGGATTATCAACAAAATTATTTTTTAAATAATCGTTGGTAACTATGTAATTCCATTTTACCGGTATCAATGCAATGGATAATAAACCGGCACTATCAAATTTATTCCACACATAAAATCCATTAGGCAGTTGTGCAAACCCTGCTTTTAAAGACGAACCAATAATACCTGAATCGGGTATTACATGTTGTGTGTTCCAGTAACTTAAATCATAAGAACCGCTGCTGTCTTTTTGATATAGAAACAGGTAATAGTTTTTGGCAAGCAACATTTCCTGTTGTGCTTCAGATACCTTCCGGCCATTTAGCAATTTTTTAAAACTGCTGTCTTTTAATACTTCCAAAAAATCTTTCTCTGCCTTTTGCACATACCCATTCATTTTGTGCTGCACCGATTGAAGGGTAGAAGAAGAAGACCAGTAATTATTAATTAAAAAAGACAGTGTTACCAGCCACGCTGCTATCACCAGCAGGTATACATTTTTAGCAAAAAAACGGGAAATAATAATTTTTTTAAACAACAATTTATTTGGTTTATATATGCTCTTCCTTCATTTTATTCCAAAGCACATCCAGCTCCTCCAGGGTCATATCATGTAATAATTTATTTTGTTTAATGGCTGCAGCTTCCATACCATTAAAGCGCTTCATAAATTTTTTATTGGTGCGCTCCAGTGCATTCTCGGCATCTACCTGCAAAAACCTTGCAAAATTTACAAGCGAAAAAAATACATCTCCCATTTCATCTTCAATACGGTCCGTAACACCAGTAGCTACGGCCTCTTCCAGTTCTTCCAATTCCTCCTTTACCTTATCCCACACCTGGGAAGTATCCTCCCATTCAAAACCCACTGTTTTAGATTTTTCCTGCAGGCGAATGGCTTTAACCATCGCCGGCAGAGATTTGGGCACACCACCTAAAATCGTTTTATTCCCTTCTTTTAGTTTAATTTTTTCCCAGTTTTGTTTCACCTCTTCTTCCCCATTCACCTTTACATCTCCATAAATATGCGGATGCCTTACGATGAGTTTTTCACAAATTCCATTAATAACCTCGTCCAGTGTAAACTCATTTTTTTCTGCTCCAAGTTTGGCATAAAATACAATATGCAATAACAGATCACCCAATTCTTCTTTAATGCCCTTCCAGTCTTTATCAGTAATAGCATCGGCCAGTTCATAGGTTTCTTCAATCGTTAAATGCCTTAGCGTTTCTATAGTTTGCTTTTTATCCCAGGGGCATTTTTCCCTTAACTCATCCATTATTTTTACGAGGCGCATAAATTCTTTTGCGGTAACATCCATAACATTAAACTTTTAAAAAAGAGAACAATAAAAAGAAGAGGAACAATATTAAAATAATAGCGAAACGAGCCATACCTGCCAATACGAATTTAATAAGTGTTTTGGCCCGGCGCTGCTCATAAAAATTGCGCATGGCCTTGTATTCGTAAAAGAACAAGAGTAAGTAAAGCACTACGCTTACATCGTTTGGCCAGTTCCAGTGCATGTAGCTACCTAGTTCGCTTAATAAAGTCATTACAAGCAGCACGATAAAATAAAATATATACAAATGAACGCTGTAGATACCGTGGTTTACCACATAAAAATCTTTGTGCCTCCAGTAAATAAGTTTTAAGAACAATGCAAACAGTGGCAGAGATAGAAACAACATTTGCGGAAAATTATGCAATACAATATTAAAGATGCTGCCCATAACCTTACCATTGCTAATGGCAATTTTCTCATTTAGTTCAAAAATTTTTTGAGCGATGGCTTTTTTAAGAAGGCCATGTTTTACCACGCCTGATTTTAAAAGTGAGTCATACTCGGCCCTGTCCCTGTAGGTTCTTCCTAATATGGTAGCAGTGTTTTTCCTTGCCCCGTCCCGGTACTTAAAAAATTCAGCCTGGGTCATGGGTTTTCCCTGGTTGATGGCCTTTGTAAATGCAGCAACCGTGAGGCTGTCCATATCATTCACGGCATTCGCAAGATGGTTGTACCGAATGCTATCCATCTTTCGCAGTAGTTCTACAGGCGAAGGCACATAATATTTATTGCGCTTTTTTTGTCGCAGGCTATCCAAAGATTTTTGGAAACCTGCCCTGCTGGCAGAACGCCCATCGTTGAGGGCCTTGCTTACGGCCCTAAAGGTTGGGTCGTCCATGGCGGCTATATCGTTGTTAAAACCGGCGTAGCTGGCGCTGTCCCCCATTGCCACTGCTTGCAATATGGATGTGCTGTTTTTATCCTCAAACATTTTTTCGTCTATGTGCACGGTAGAGAAGAATACAAAGAAAAAAACAAAAGATGTAAATACATACATGCGCACGGGATTCAGGTAATTGTTCCTGCGGCCCCGTTTGTACTCTGCAGAAAGAAAGCCGGGCTTGATGATAAGCAGGCGAAGTGTGGCGAAAAATTTACCGTCAAAATGCGTGATGTCATTGATGAAATGAGTTACAAGATGCCACACAGATTCTTTGGTCTCCAGGTTTTCCTGGCCGCAGATATGACAATATTTTCCATAAACCTGTGCATTGCAATTAAGACAGTTTTTTTGCTTGCGCTCTTTTAAGTGGCTCAATGAAGTTAATTTTGATAAAAATAATAAAGTTTTCTCAGCCCCTTAACCTTTAAGCCCATATTAGGGCATTATCTTCGTATAAAATGCTAATATTCGCAATATGAAAAAAATCAGTTCCTTTTTTTTGCTTTTAATTTTAATAGGTTTTTCTTCTCATGCCCAGTATTACTACAAAGATATCATCAGCAATAAACAATTACTGGCAGATATGGAAGCCTATAAAATGAACAAAGTAAAAACCATCAACATAAAAAGTTTTGAAGACGATGGCAGTGCCAGCGAAGGTTTCTCTTGCCAGAAAAAGTTTTCGAAAGATTATTCAAAGGCCAGCCTGTTTACCCGTTCACAAATTTCAGGCGCCTCTTTGCTAAGTTCTACATTTAATGAAAACGGTAGGCTTTTGCAAACCTATGATAGTTCAGACATATCGGTTACCAGCAACCAGTACAGTTACGACTTTATGGATCGCATTCATTCCATCGTTTCTACCATTCGTTCGCAAGACGATGATTTTACCAACCTCATCAGGGAAGAGCATGTTTGGCATTACAACGAAACCGGGCAGGCAGAAAAAATGATCCGCATAAAAAATCGTACAGACAGCACCACTATTTTATTTGCCCTCGATGAAAATGACAACGTAGGCATCGAGAAAGATACCCGCAGTGGCACCAAGTATTATTATTACTACGATGGCAAAAGAAGGATCACCGACATAGTGCAGGAAAATGATTTTAAAAAAGGCATCGTGCCCGAATACGTATTTCAATACAACAACAGTGCAGGATTACTCTCTCAAATGACCACTACCGAAGAAGGCGGCAACTACTATTATGTTTGGAAATATACTTACGACAATGGCCTGCGCACAAAAGAGAAATGCTTCAACAAAGAACAAAGGCTGATGGGAAGCATAGAATACGAATACAATTGAATATTGTGTAAAATGGCTTTGCCAGATGAGAGCTAAAAAAAGATTGTCAAATGTGCAATAATTATTATACTATTGGGCATGATTCAAGAAAAAATATTGAGATCCAGTTTATTCCTTTGCATAGGAATTGCCATACCCGGTTACTGGTTTAAAATAATGCATAAACCCGGTGCCGATGCCTTAATTGTTGTTAGCTTTATTGCCGCAGCTATCTTTATGATAGCCGCCATTACAGAAGTGAGCAGGTCTCAAAAAATTGACCGTTCAGAAAAGATCATGTGGTTCTTCGGTTTTATTTTTTTAACCACTATTGCCGGCCTCATCTATGTTTTAAGTGCCCGCAAAAGAATAGTTTAAAAACTTATATCCTCCGGCAAGTAAAAAAAATATGCTTACTCCTTTTTAGCCCATCTATTATTCATCATCCTCCTTTTCATCCCACCAAAAATATTTTCACACAACCGGGCTGTTTTAATTCTTTTTGCAGCACTGTATTGACTTTGCTAAGTTTTCAACAATGTCTTAATAAATCCTTTACAATTATTTAATATTCATTAGTAATGTTGTACTGTATTTATGGTTACAACGGTTATATTCAATAATTGTTGCATTAAAAGGGAATCCGGTGTAAATCCGTAACTATCCCCGTAGCTGTAAAAGCCCCCTAGCCCCCTAAAGGGGGGATTAGGAACACTAATTTATCAGGCCACTGTTGTAAAATGGGAAGGCAATTAGATTGGAGCTAAGTCAGAAGACCTGCCATGAACAACAAAAGTTGAAACGCTTTCGGGAGAAAGGCCTACACTGAAACACACCGGGAAAAAGTTTTCCCCTGTAATCAGCTCCACCCTTTTTCAGCAATAAAAAAATAATAGTACCTGCTATGTTGCAGAAAAAAAACAGATCATATAATGCAGAAAGAAGATGAAGTTTTATTAAGGGAAAACAAAGACCGCTTTGTAATTCTACCCATTAAGTATCCCGCCATTTGGGAACAGTATAAAAAACACGAAGCCAGCTTTTGGACGGCCGAAGAAATTGACCTTGGCAGCGACATGAAAGACTGGAATGCTTTGAATGATGGTGAACGTCATTTCATTTCGCACGTGCTGGCATTCTTTGCCGCCAGCGATGGTATCGTAAACGAAAACCTTGCGGTAAACTTCATGAGCGAAGTGCAACTGCCGGAAGCCCGTTGCTTTTATGGTTTCCAGATAATGATGGAAAACATACACAGCGAAACCTATGCCTTGCTCATAGATACTTATATAAAAGATCCGGTAGAAAAAGATCGCCTGTTTCATGCCATAGACACCGTGCCTGCCGTAAAGAAAAAAGCAGAATGGGCCCTGCGCTGGATAGAAAACGGATCTTTTGCAGAACGCCTCGTAGCTTTTGCTGCAGTAGAAGGCATCTTCTTCAGCGGTAGTTTCTGCTCCATCTTTTGGTTGAAGAAAAGAGGCCTCATGCCCGGCCTTACTTTCAGCAACGAACTCATAAGCCGTGACGAAGGCCTGCATTGCGAATTTGCCTGCCTGCTCTACAGCATGCTGAACACCAAACTTAGCCAGGAAGCTGTGTATGGCATCATCACCGATGCAGTAGAAATTGAAAAAGAATTTATCAGCGAAGCACTGCC